>Ga0247611_10003723_pt1 | contig 22185 bp, 15 predicted proteins | sample 177DNAGHGhighgp2_FD_192422 | JGI IMG/M metagenome (GOLD analysis project Ga0247611, IMG submission 192422) | Sheep rumen microbial communities from Palmerston North, Manawatu-Wanganui, New Zealand - 1770 DNA GHGhigh gp2 | ecosystem: Host-associated > Mammals > Digestive system > Stomach > Rumen... | reverse complement strand
TTGTTCATAACTTTCTGAAAATTTAATGTACTGTATGCTCCTGTGAATATATTATTGGATCTTTCTGATAAATCTAATTTCTCTGTTATATTATATTTGAGTGTGTCTGCATAATTATTAACTAACAAGTTAAAATGTTCACATAAACTTGTATAAAAACCTTTTCTAATTATCCATTCATGTAATAAACATATAAAACTGTCAACTAAATCACCAAAATTATAATTAACATTTGAAATAGTAACTGTAATATTGTATGTTTCATCCATAAATTTATCATATACTGATTTATTTCTATAAATAATTAATTCATCTTCATCATTTTTTTCATTAATTTTATCACAACAAATTATTTTAATCATATCACCAGTATATTCAGCATTAATTTTATTTTTCGGTATTCTAATTATTTCATAATTCGTTAATAACAAACCACCTGTAATTGTTAAATTTTTAAGTTCAAATATTTGGTTTTTTGGTATAATGCAACATATATATGGTACAACTTCTTCATTTAAATTGTTAAAGTATTTATGTAAGTCATATAATTTTTCTTTCATATCAATAATCATTTGTAAAAATTCTTCTTTAGTAATTTCAATGGCAAATTTAGTTTCTAAATTCACACCATAATGAATAACATTATTTATTTTTTTCCATTGTATAATTGGATATACAATATTATAAAAAGGAGATATATATTCTAAATTTTTCATAACGATATCTAAATTTATTAATTTATTTTGAGTTTCTAAAGGAGATACTATATTTTTACATATTTTTTTAATCGTATTATCTTTAAGTTTTTCATTTATAGCATTATCAATTTTTTGATTATTTAATCGTAACTTTAAAATAATCATATTTAAAAAGCATATAGTTTCTTTTTTATTTTCGAAAGATGGTATTAATGATTCTATATTTAATAGTTGATACCATAAATCTAAAGATATTTGGCTAAACATACCATTATTAATTTTATCTTCATTAAATTCATAATTTGCAAATGATACTGATTTATTTCTGAAATACAAATCATATTTCATATCTATATAACCATATGAATAATCTACATTATCTAATTTTAACAAATCCAATGTAGTATCTTTGCATAATTCCGGTTCACCAAATTTAATTAAACTATGACATGAAAAAGAATGATTGTCTATCATAATTTTACATGGAAAAAAAAATTATTTTTCTTATTCTAAATGAATATTTTCAATAATTTATACAAAATTATATTAATTATAATGTTGATACTAATTGTTTTTATTATGATATATTATTTATTGTTTAAAAATAATAAACAATTAAATGCAGGTTGGATATATATGGATGATATTGAAAAATATTTTGATAATACTTTACAAACATTATATTTTACTGACAAAAATAACAATCTTAAAATTAACGAGGTAAAATATGAACCAATACATTATTTATTAATGTATAACGATGATTATATGTGTATTGAAAAACTTGATGAAGTAACTGACGATCAAATCGATAAAAAAATATCTATTTTAACTCAATTATTATCATTGAATTTGATTGAAGATTATGATAAAAAAATATTAAATGATCATTTAAATACTTTAAAAAATATCAAATCACCACTTATTAATTCAAATGCAAATTCTAATTTTAATAATGTACGAGCGTTTGTTCCACGTAGTAGAAAAAGAAAATTAGATATGACTAAATGTGAAATTGAAAATGATTTAATCAGACTTAAAAACTATCGTGATAATTTTAAATTTATTGAAACAAAAGCAGGCATATATAGTACCAGTACTAATATAATCAAATATTTAAAGGCAGGTGGTGAAAAAAACAACAAAATTTATACTAATATATTAAATGCTTTTGATGAATTTATTCAATATAATGATAATAATTCTACAATAACAATAAGTAAATCTTTATTTGTTAATCCTTTACAGTTTGAACTATTGTTTACAGATAAAACAATCGAACCATCATCTATATTTATGTATCATTCATATTTAATGAATGATGATGAAATTCAATTCGTATGTGGAATTAATGAAGAAGGTAAAAAAAATAATGAAAAAATACGAAAACAATTAATTATTGAAAATTTAAATTATTCGAAAATATTAGCTTCAGATTTACATGGAAGATTTGTTGATTTATTAACTTTATTTGTTAGATTGGGAATATTAAAATGTATAAATTACAATTTTGGATCTGACGTAATATTTAAAATTAATAAAATTGATTCAGAATTAATTTATTTAGGTGATGTATTTAATTTTAAATTTATAGATGGTGAATCATTGGAATATATGACAGCTAATATTTATAGTATGTGTAAATTATTTAATATAGTAATGCAAAAAACAAATATTAAATATATATTAGGTAATCATGATAGAAGACACATATATAATATTTTAAATAATAATATCGATTCTTTTAAAAACTGGATTGATGATATTTATAAAGAATGGAATAAAGAAGAAAATGAAAAAATTGAATTTGATAAAACACATAATGATTTTATTGCTTTATTTGAAAAAGTTGCATTTAATTTCTATAGTGATCCAAATTTGTTAACATTAATTCCTTTAATAAGATATTTATCAGCTCCACAATTACAATCGATAAAAAGAAAAATATATGATGAATATTTTAAAAAATTTGTTGTGACAAAATGTAAAGAAAAACCTTTAAATGATTTTTGGTTATCTATAACTATAATGTATTGGGATAATCCAATAGTACAAAATTTCTTGAATATTAATGGTGATATTAAAATTGGTAATTCTAATTATTATAATACATTTGGTGAAAAATTAATTAATAATAATGATAACCCAGTATCGATATTATACAGTCATGAAAATATTGTAGATTCACTTTTAGCAAATTTAGTTTTTATTTCAAATATCGGATATAATATTAGTGCTGCGACTAAACAATTGTCTGATAATATTAAAGTTGATAATATGTTTAATAGATTATTATCAGCAAGTATTTTAATATTTCTTACATCTTTTAGTGATGATATAATAAAACACTTTACCGATACAATTTTAAGGATAAAAATATTGCCTAATTCAACAATAAAAAATTTTATAAAAACACTTGGTATAAAAATGGCACATCATATTGATAAACATTCAAGTGATAAAATAATAAACATATATGGTCATGTTGGTACATTATTATCAAGAGGTTTTAATGAAGCTAGAATCGATAGTTATGAATATTTAAATAGATATTTGACTAAAAATGATATGTATGAAGATGGTCGTATATATGCTGAAACACATACGAGTGTAATGAACAACTGTAAATTATTTAAATCATGTGCATACCATAATGCTATATGTAAATTTATTAAATCGGAAAACAATTATAAATATTTACCATTAACTATTGACGGTTCATATATTCATGATATTGTTACTCATCAAACAGGTAAAGACATTTTACGAATGGTAGGTAATGTAAATTATGCATCAATACAATTAATGGATAATTCAATTAGATTTATTTTCGACTGTTTATATCGTTATCATATAAAATCACAAAAATCAAAAACGAATTAAAAAATATACTATCACATTATAATAAAAACATATTAATTAAAATTTTTTCATTTAGTTTCAAAATAGCTTAATTTATTAAATTTATTAATATTTATTTATTTAATAAGCAATAATATGAATTATTAATAGATGATAATAAATATTTATAATTTTTTATCTATTATTTTTTTGATTTGTAAAATATTTAACGTGACGTTTTAAAATATTTTTACAATTTATACGAATATTTAATGAATATTTATCAATTACAAAAATAAAAATAATAAATATTAATTATTATTAATTAAATTATGAATATTGGAAACATCAATATAAAATTAACTTATAAAATCTGTTAATAAATATTCTATTTTACATTTTAATAAATCAGAATATTTCAATTCAATATATTTTAATCCTTCAGCTTTCTTTTTTATACGTTTATTTTTTGATTCATTTGTTGTATATTTTATTTTTAATCTATCGCATTCATTTTTAATTCGATCATATATGTGATTATAATTATTATAAATTTTAACCATTTGATTCATATCTTCAAATGATGATTCTATTAATTTAATAATTTCAAATTCATTAATATCGTGAATGTCATAATTTATGCAATAATCATTTTCAGTAATTGCTTTATTAAACAATGAATCACTTATTTTATCAACAAAATGTATTTCAGTTGGACAATTTTTAATAATAAATTGTTTCCATTCTTTAATATTTTTAAAATGATTTTGATTTTTCATAAATATATCGAATATTTCTTTCTTAAACTCCTTAACACTTTTACCATCAAATGGTTTATCATCAGAATAATTAATATTAAGAGCAATATTAAAATCATTAATGCAATTAGGATGACAACCATTACTTGGTGCAATATTTATTATAACATTTTTATTCTTATTTTGGATAAATCCATTACTTAAATTTTTTAAATTAGTTTTGTATTGTAAATAATCACTATCTGGTAATAGTGGTATTTCGGCATTATTATGAACAAATAAAAAACCTTTTGTGATAGATATTAAATGTATTGGAAATGATGGTGATTTCATAATATTGATTTGTTCATTTTTTATTTTACTTTTTTCCACATTTATATATTTGTATATATATTCATATGTATTGTTTTTTTTAGTTTTTTCAGGATCAGAATATATTTGAATATTAATATTTTCATATAGTTTATTCATTTTAAAATATTTGAAAAATAATTTTATTTCATCTAAATTCTTTATGATTACTACGTTTCGTTTTACATACTATGGAGAAAATACTTTTAACTATAATTCGTTAAATTTAGAAATACCTAAAAATTTTATTAAAAAATTTATAAAGATAAAAAAATATAAAGAAATAATGATAGATAAGTGTATAAGAATATTAAAAGAAAGAAATCAAAGTAATAAAAAATATAACATTATATCAGATTATAAGATGAACAGTCGCATAATGTCTTATGAAAATGACGATTGGATAAATATAATTTTTAATCCGTTAAATTACGAAAAATTATTATCAAATAATGGAGAACAATTCGTATTAATAGATTTAAATAATTTTACACATGATATGAATATTATAATTAAATATTTACATTATCAATTACATGTTATTATAGATCCATATTATTTTATTCAAGGAAAAATTTGGATAAATTTTCTTGCTTCATCATTACCCAAATATTCGTTTATTTCAATGAATAGATATTCTTATTATTTTCTCCTTTATATGAATAAATTATCTATTTATTTGAAATATTTATATTCAATATTCCAAAAATATGATTATTCAATATCAAAAATAAAAAAGGATAAAGAAGTACAATATTTATTTAAAATGTTTAATATTGATACATTATTTGATGATTAAAATAATAATTAATTATTTATTAACATATTTTGATAACACATAATCATGAGTTATTTTATGTTGTTTATTAAAATAATTTACCAATAATTCATAATGAATTGGATTTACGTATAAATCAGAATATTTTATTTTTTCATTATCACGTTTTAACCAAGCATCATATTTACCCTCTACAATCAAGTGTGTTGCTAATTCACCAGGATTAACAAAATCATTAATAACACCATTACTTATAACATAATTAGATAAATCTGGTGAATTAAATACTGCAGTTGCTAAATTTGATAAAACATGAGAAACTTCATAAATACTAGCGACAGGTCGTGTGATTTGATCTTTAGGGATTTTAATATAATCTTTAGGTTGATTCATTTAAAAATATAAAAAAAAATATTACTTGGTAAAGTTAATTATATGGATAGAAATTAAATGAATATTTTTTTGATTTAAAATTACCGCCACTTAATGAAGATTGTCGACAACCTTTAATGTAAGCATCTTCATCTTTTTTTGATAAAGTGGTTAATATATTAGTAGCAGATTCACCACCATTTAATGTATCATTATCATCACTATTATCACTATCATCATCTAAATCATCGCTATCATCGCTATTATCGCTATTATCAGTATCGTCATCATTGTTGTCGTCGTCATTGTCGTCATCTAAATCATCATCATTATCACTATTTTCTTCATCTTCATCTTCATCTTCATCTTCATCTTCATCATCTTCATCTAAATCATCATCGTAATTTATTTCTTCTACATCATCATATAAATTATTATCATCGAAATCATTATATAATTCATTTATTTCATCATCACCGCCATTCATATTTTCAATATTATTCTTTTTGCCATATATTTGTTCTAAATCTTTTAAACTACATTCGCGAGTTATATCAGTTTTATTAATATTATCAATATCATCAATAATATCTTTTTCTGTTGAATCAATATGTACTTTTGAAATTAATTTTGGTAAAAATTTATCATGATAATCCGTTATTGTGTTTTCATTATTTATAGCATTATCAAATTCCAAATCAGAAAATAATAAAGGTTCATATGAACCACCACTTAAATTTTTATTTTTTCCACGTACATTATTAAGAATGTTAAATATTTTTTGAGTATTTTCATAAGTCATTTTTATGAAAAATAAAATTCATAAACATATCAAAAATAAATTAATTATTATTTTAATTAATACTCATCTACAATTCGTCCAATATTAGTAAAACGTATATTATATTTACGATCAATTTTTTCAATTTCATTCAAATATTCTTGTTCATTAATATTTTTTATTTCTAATTGTTCCTTTAATTTACGTTTATGTATTTCATTTAAATCTTTAATCTTAAATATTTCATTGTAGGCATGTGATATTTGACGTAAATAATTAATATCATAATTTAATTCTTCTACTCTACCTCTTTTTTTAATTCTAGAAACACTTATTTTTTCATCAGCTTTTAAACCGATAATTCTTGATTTAACATTATTTTTAATATCTGAAGCAATAATATCAATTACATTTATAATAATATCATCTATATTACCAAAATAAGTAATATATTCAGTTTCATTATTAAAATATGATGGGAAACCATATTTCTTATCATAATCAATCATTTTATTATATAAAGCAAATAATGTTTGTTCATTCATATCTTCTGGTGTATTACAATTAGTAATATTAGCAAATATTAAAATAGCATCATCAGGAACTCTTTCCATCATTAAAATATTAATATCTTTATCAATTTGTAAATATGAATTTCTATAGACATCAAGAATATAATTTTGGAAAGTTGCATTTGTAATATCTTTTTTAATAAATCTATCCAATAATTCTGAACCTATTTTAGGATCTGAATTGATATATTCTGGAAGAATACCGATTTTAAATTTATTTTTATTAAATAATGAATATAAAATTTGTAATAATGTAGATTTACCAGCAGCTATTGGACCAGATACAGCAAATTTATAATTTTTCATATTTGGTAATAATGGTACAATTACTTTATTAAAATATTGCTCAGTATATTCATCAATAAATAAATTTTCATTTGAAAATATTGGTTTAGTTTCATAATAATTAGACATTTGATATAAAAATAAAAAAATCATTTTATTTTTATTAAATATTAAATGTTTTTATTTATTTTATTAACATTTTTATCATTATTATTATCGTATTTTATTTATAAACAGTATAAATTTAAAATTAAATTATTCATCAAACATTATTTTATAAAAACGGATTCAAGTGTTAACATTATTGATTTTCAAGATAGTAAGTATGAATATTTTGCTGATGATGATATTATAACATCATTTGACCAATTTAAATGTAAAGTAGAAAATTACATTAATAATGTTGCTTATACAAAATTAGATATTTACATTTCTGATTATCCTATTTTAAAATATAAAGCAGAACATCAAAAAAATAAACACTTTAATTATCATCAATTAATATCATTTATCAATACTTTAACATCAACATATTATCCTATTCTTTATCAAATTCCTAATAAATTAAATGTATACATTGATCAACCCTATATCGTTAATAAAGATCTGAAACATAATTACTTTGATTATAAAATATTTAAAAATATGATAAATTTTTATCCTGAAAAATCATTAAATGATTTTATGAATTATATTTATATTGATACTAATGATTTCAATGATTTTAAAAATACTTTTATGCAAATTATTAAACAAGAATCTTCATTAGTTGATTATCGTTCACGAGTTTTAATTTTTAAAAATTTAAATAATGATTTTGATATTACATTAAAACAATTAGTATATTGTTTATTAGAAAAAAATAATAATGTAAAGAAAGAATCGTTTAATTCTCAAGTTTTAAGTAATATTCAATTTTTTAAAACTATTATTTCAACGTGTCGTTCATTAATTATATTTCTTGATTATCAGGATTCTTTAATATATTGTTCAAAACCTTTTAAAGTACATAATGAATGTAAACCTATTAATAAAATAACAACAAAATCATTATTTTCTGATTTTGCCAACAATGATTTTAAAAATATAGTAATTAATAATTATCAACAAAATAAAGATAAGAAAAAATTTTATGCTTTGTTGATTGTAATTAAATTAATGAATAGATTAAATACTGATGAATTTATATCATATTTAGAAGAAATAATTTTAAAATACGTTAGTAGTTCAGATACTAAAGAATATTATACAACAAAAATAGAAAATTATATTTATACTATTTATGTAACTATTTGTAATAATGATTTGATTAATTTACAAAATTATTTAAAAATTGTTGTTCCTCGATTTGAAATAACAGCAACATTAAATAATGTTAAATGTTTGGATGAATATGATTTACGTAATAGTGATGTTAAATATGTGATTAAAATTTTAAGTTTATTACAATATGCTAAAGAACCAAAGTATTATTCAGTAATATTAGATGATTATTCGAAAACAACAGAAAAAATGAAAGTTAGTCATGGTAATTTAATTAAAGAAGATATTGATTATGAATCATTCATGACTTTAAAAAAATTAGTATTCAATTGTTATATAAATGGAATAAATATAAAAATCGCTAACAATGTTTCAAATAATTTCTTTAAAATATATTTTACAAATAAGCAATATTTAAAATTAAATGAACTTGACCATAATATATTTCCTATTAATCATGATAATATCTATGAAGATTTGAATATCTATAAAAATATGAACACATTAATTGAATTTGTAAATTTGAAAAAAGACATTAATTATAAATCATTATTTGATGAAGTAATAATACCATTATATAAACAAATATCAGATATGAAGAATTATTTCCCGGAGGTAAAAAAATTAAAATATGTTGAATTTAATATACGTAATCCATTAAATATTACAATTGAGTCTATTACAGCATATCCTAATTTAGTTAATAATACGATTTTATTTGATTTAACTGGAAAATTTAGTGTCGCATTAAAATTTTTATATTCAATAATTGTCGATTCATCTAAATTATCAAATGATATTGAACGTTGTAAAGTATTATTTTATGATATAGGAATAGAAATGAACGTTGTAAACTTCAATATAAATTAATTTTAATAATAATGAATAATGCCTAATAATGATTAATAATTAATAATGTTAGTAATATTATGAATAATAATAAGTGATTTTAATAATTAATTTAACAACAGATGATAATTTTAATAATAATTATTACAAATTTTAATTAAATAATAATGTTTTATATTTTTATAAAATGATGATGTTATTATTATTTATATGTTCATCCTATGCTTCATTATATACGTCTTGTTTAGATTATGTAGATATGAAAGATGAATACAAATTTAAAATAAATGATTTTAGAGATTATTTAAAAACATATTGTATAAACACATATTCAGAAAAATTAAAAGATATATGTGAATATGCTGTAGATGTTATTGTTAATGACATTAATGATGATTTATTACCAGATTATATTAACTATGAATTATGTGATATTTTCAAATAATAATTTAATGATTAATACTTATAATAAATTAATAAATGATAATTCTAATTTTATTTCATAAAATCGAAAATTTATATAAACATATCACTAATTTTTTTCCAAAATTATTTTATTCTTAAATGAATAGAATAATTAATATTTCAAAATTTTATTAATTAATATCCAATTATGATAATTTTTCAAGTTTTTACAGCTATTAAACTTCTAACATTAATAATATACAAAATAAATAGATTTGTTTATTCATTCATAGAATTTCCCCAGAAATAGATAAATGTTTAAACTATTATTTTTATTTTTTGTTGCCAACAATAATTAATACATTAATCATCAACTATTATTTTTTAAAATAATTAAATGAATATTTATGATACAATTAAAAATTATGGTTTATGTCATAATATGGTGGGTGGTGAAATGGTAAACAATAAAAATTTAAAATCTGAATCTATATTCGATTCATCTAATTTTTATTTTGAACATTTTAATCAAATTGAATCATTATTTCAAACAACTTCAAATAAAGTAATAGAACAAGAATTTAATAATATTTTGAATTCATTTTCAAAAAATAAATTTAATGATTTATTTGAATCAGTAGCATATGCTTATATTAACAATCGTTTTGAGTTTGAAAAAAGAAAATTTAGCATTATAGTATATTATTTATTATTCAAGGTTTATCCATATTTAATTTATGGTTCAATGTTATCTAAAACTATTAATGAACAAATAGATTTTATCAATAAATTAGAAGAAATCGATGCTCAAAAAAATATTAATATTTCATCATATACAATAAATATAAATAAATATAAACAATATTTAATTAATTATTATTCTAATTATCAAACAAACACAGTAAATGTCAATTTTAATAATTTTATCGGAATACAATTTCATGAAACAGGATTAACATATGATGAAATAAAAAAATGTTCTAATAATTTATTAATTATTCATGCTGGTTTTAATAATAATTATGATAATGTTTTGTATAAATCATATCGTGGAATTAATAGAAATTTCTTAACATATGATGATATGCGTAATTTTAAAATTATTGAACCAATAAAAACACATAAAAAAGATTTATGCTTTGAATTAATGAATAATGGAAAGATCGTTTATGATTCAAAATATATTAAACCACTTAAACAAGACATTAATGATGATGAATTAAGTATTAATGATAGAATAATGGATAATATTAATATTCAAGACGATAATATTAAAATTAAAAATGAATTAAATAAACAAAATAATCAATATTATATTGTATTATGTTACGACGATGATGATGATTTAAAAAAATGTAGATTTTCAATTTCTTCTAATGCTTTCAATTTTAAGCTTATAAATGCTTTTATCAATGGTGGTATAATTTATCCTTTACCATCACAAATATATAAATTATATTTCTCAAAAATGTTTTATATACGTAAAAATATGTTGACAGATATAGAAAATAAAGAAGGAATTGAAAATTCTCAAACACAATTACTTAAAGCTAAATTTGCTAAAATAATTAAACCATGTTTTAATGAAAATTATAAAATAGCAATTAACAATATATGTAATGAATTTCCCAATGAAAAATATTTAAGATTATATCTTGAAGGTTTGAAAAATGAATGTGATAAAAATGGAAAATTAATCTTTGAACAATATTATGAATTTGTTAAACTTTATTTCTTCCCAATTATTATGAAATAAAAACACTAAATGATATTTTTATTAATGATTCAAATGAATAAATTTATTAATAATATTAATGATATTAATAATATTAACATTAATGAAATTGATATTATCAATAATAATAATATTAATAATAATAATAATTTAAATAATACAAATAATAATGAAATTGATGATAATAAAATGTTTAAGCTTATTCAAAATTGTTTAGAAGGTAAAATAACAGTATATGAATATATGATAAAATCATCAAATTTAAAATTATCAAATAATGTAACATTGTTATCATCAAATGATACATATGTTGTTATTGAAAGTAATATCGATTATTCACATATGACAGATGAAGAAATTGATGAATATGATAATAAATTATATTTATCAGTTCCTCATGATACAATTTTAATTAAAAGTGTAAATACTGATGAAATAATAGAAAAAATAAATAATTGTAATACGATATTATTTGTTTTGGTCAATGATTATTATGATTGTAATATTTTAATAAAAAAAGAAAATGATAATTATGATAAAAATATATTATTGAAAAAATCATTAATAGATGTAAATTTAAAATTGTATACTACAGAAAATTTAGATTTATTTGATATTGATAATTTTATTATATTAACATGGACTAATTTTCATAAATACTTAGATCAATAATTTTTTTAATATTTATTAACTCCTGTAATAATTGGATTTTTATCTAAATATGTATATTCTTTAAAATTTTTTAATGTTCGTGATTCTACGTAATTTTCATTTACTGATCTTGTAGAATATAAAGCTTTTACTGAATTTATCCAACTATTAACATAATTATGAAGTGGATCTGAATCTGAATCTTTGTCGAGTTGAGTTGCATTTAATAACGTGGTATACGATTCCTTATTTTTGTGTTTCTTAACAAATACAATAATAAATATTGTTACAATAATAATTATTATAATTATAATAACGACGATAATAATTTTCATTAAAGTACTTAAATTATTCCAATTCATTTATAAAATTATAAAATTTAATTTAATAAATTATAAATGACAAATATTGTAACAGTTATTGTACCTAACATATCATTCTTTAATAAGCATGATAATTTTGAAAAACAATGCTTAGATTTTTTAAATATGTATGGAAATATGATAAAAATAATAAATAATAATGAGACTGAAGAAAATAACAATAATGAAAATGATAATAATGAAAATGATAATAATGAAAATGATAATAATGAAAATGATAATAATAATGATAATATTAATGAAAATAATAATAACAATGATATTAATAATGATAATGATGATAATATTAATGATAATATTAATGATGATAATGATGATGATAATGATAATAATGATAATGGTAATATTAACAATGATGATAATGATTTAAATGTAAAAAATGTAGAAGAAGAAAATATGAATAGATATTCTCGTGATTTATTACCAATACGAGAAACTAGATCAAATACTAAAATGAAAATTCCAGGTGGTTTTAATTCTTTTATTTCTCTAAAAATGGAAATTGATACAAATTTAATGTTTAAATTAATAATATTTCTTATGATAATATGTATTGTTATAATTGTATTATTCATATTGCACGTTGAAATGAAACCATTGCGAAATTATAAAATTCCTTTAGATTATAATAATTATACAATACAACCACCTTATCATAATGTGAAAAAATGGGATATACATAATAAAGAAAATGGTATTATGTCATCATTAAAACAAATTAAAAGTAATTTATACGATAAACCAAAAATTAAAACAAATGCTGAACAAATCAAAGATGAAGTAAAAGAAATGGTAGACGCGAATACTCCTAAAGAAACTTTCTTTAGTACTAGTTATGATTTTGGTATTTAAACTAATATTTTTAATTATGAAATGCTAGTAAATTATTTTAATATTATCAATATTTAATTTTATAATAGTATCAAAAATAACAAATATGATGTAATTGTGAATTATTAAATCATATTAATATTTATCATACTAGTAATGATTTTGATAATTTTATAAATTTAAATTATAATATTGATAAAATAATAATAATTAATCTTTAAATATATTTTTAAATCGTAACATCAATGTTTTATTATAAATTTTATCGATTTTAATTTTTTTAGCTTTACAAATTTCATAAATAACTTTGGGATTGATATAATTGGTTAATGCGGTTGATAAATTAATACCATATGATTTTTCAGCAAATTCGATTTTTAATTGTAATGTTTTAATTTTCCATTCCATTGCTTTAATACGGTTTTTAACAGCATCCGTTTTATTTTCTTTTTTCTTTAATTCATTCAGTTTATCTATTTGAATATTTAATTGAGAATTTAATTTATCAAGAACGTTATTTAATATTACCTTTGTTGTTTTTTTATGATTTAATTTTAATGATACATCAATAATTAATAATTTTAATTTTAGTATTTTATAATCATCTGGCCATGCTTTAACAAAATCATTAGGTTTATACAATTCTAATAAAATCTTTTTAGCCCAAGCAGTCCTAAAAACTTTAGCTGTTAATCCTTCCAAACATTCACCTAAGAAAGCATTAACTTGTTGAGCATTTACACTAAATAACATGTCATTGGCTTTTTTATTTTTCATACATGATTTTAATGCGGTATAAATATAATTGGGTATTACAAATGAATTATTAAATTCAATCGAATCCTTTCCGATAAAATTTAAATATAAAATATATGTGTGAGAACTTCCTTTCAATCGTGTATTTACTAAAAATACCTTTTTAGAATATTCAATATCATTTTTATCATAAGTTTCTTCTAATTTTACATTTTTAATTTTCAATGTTGATGCTCCTACAACACCATTTTCAGTTTCTTCAGATCCAATACGTATAGATGTATATTGTATCAACCATGCTATTAATGCGCACTCTTTGTTATCGCCTGTAATGTTATCACGTATGTATTTTTGTACTTCATCCCAATGTTCTAAAAGTTTATCAGCTTTATCAAATTTATTAATGTCCGATTGACCTATTATAGACGATGTTGAACCAAATCTAACTTCTTTAGGATTTTTTAAAGTTTCACCTATTCGTTCAATATATCGCGCTATATATGTAATGTTAGGATTTGATATTACTTCTTTCCATTTATGTCCTTTTGGTGGTTTTGGTGGTTGTTTAGTATCACTTATAAAATTAATTACAACATCTTCAGGCTGTACACGATATTTCCATAAACCAATATATGGCGAATTACCACGACCTATAAAAATACCTGGAGGTTCAACCATGTAATTACCTAATGGTTCTTTTATTCCATTAACTTTAGCAAATCCATATTTCTTTTTAATTTCTTCATTTTCTTTTTTTTTCTTTTCTTTTTCTTCAACATTCAATTTTTTTTTTTCTCGATAGTCATTCATTTTTTTAAATAATGATTTAAAATCATCAGGAAATTTAATATTTTTTAATTTAGATTTATCTAATTCAGGTTTTAAACATGAATAAAAATTAATGTTAAACTCTGGATTTTTTATATATTCTGTTTCTAATTTTGCTGAATAAGCATATAACATTTCTTCGGCTAATGGTGTTAATTTGGAATCGAATTTTTGTTCATACTCAGGAGGGAAAATAACTCCATGATGTGTTAATGATTTCATTTTAATATTTTTATAAAATAACATTATTAAACAAAAAATAAACATTGTTAAACAGTATTAAACAATATCAAGTAATAACGTAAAATAATAATATTAAACAATAATGTAAAATAATATCAAACAAATAATATTAATAAAATTCATATTATTAAACACTATTAAACAAATAATATTAATAAAACTTATATTATTAAAATAACATTTTTAAAAACAATATTAGAAATTGATGAAAAAATTTTTAATAAAAAATCAGAATTGAAATTAATACTTCATTTCTATTTGCATAGGTGTCATATCCCATGTGACTTCTGCTTTATCTCCTTTTTTCTTTCCATAATAATCGACCACATCTGCTATTAATTTCTTTACATCGCATGTGTGAGTACTGAATTTTTGATTTTCCGAATATTGCACAGTAAATACAGCTTTCGTATATTTAGTAGCAATATAACGACGTTGACATTCCATGGATTCATTACTCTCTTTTTTCCATTTCAAATGTTCTTCTTCAGTACTCCATTCTTTGTAATAATTAAAAGCATACCATGTGTGATCAATAATTTTTAATTTCAATTCTGTCATTTCTTGATTTAACAATTCAATTAATTGTTCTCTTGTAACTTCCATTTTATAAATAAATAACAAAATAATCAATTATTATTTATAAAATAATATCTTTAAAAACAATATTAGAAATTGATAAAAAAATTTTAATAAAAATCAGAATTGAAATTAATATCTCATTTCCATTTCTCCAAGTGTCATGTCCCATGTAACTTCGGCTGCCTCTCCTGCTTCCTTTCCATAAAAATCAACCACATCTGCTATCAATTTCTTTAAATCACATGTGGAAGTATCAAATTTTTGATCTTTTGAATAATGTGCAATAAGTACAGCTCTCGCATATTCAGTAGCAATATAACGACGCTGATATCTTATAGAATGATTGCATGCCTTTTTCCATTTTAAACATTCTTCAGCATCACAATCTTTATAATAATTATCAGCACGACATGTGTGTTCAATGATCTTTAATTTCAATTCTTTCATTTCTTTGTTTAACAATTTAATTAATTGTTCTCTTGTAACTTGCATTTTATAAATCAAATAATAAATAATCAATTATTATTATTAATAAACATCAGTAAATTTTTATTATAAATAAATGAATATTCATAATGTTGAATCAATAACTCTTAATAATAGAATATTAACGGGTATAGATACACAATCATTATCATCAAAATATGATCGTATTCCTTCATCAGCATTAATGAATCAAAAATTTACTGAATTAAATGTTAATAAATTATCCATCACTGAATATCAACAATCGTGGAATACTACTGTTTTTTATAATAGCTCAAACATTATTGACATACCTGAATTATACTGTATTATAAATTTAAATGATACAATTGATTATAACTCATTAACCACTAATTCATATACAACACAAAATTTTATGAATAACACATTGATTAATTCTGAAATTGAAGATTATATTAATATTGCAAGTAATACATTAAATTCAGTGTGTTCTATTACATTATATGATAATTATCCTTATTCGGTAATTTGTGTACCAATTGAAATCATTGTTGAAACTAATAATGAAATAAAAAGATATATTCCTGAAGTTTTGAAATATGATAAATTTTACAACATTACTTATATAAAAGCACCATCAGTTAAAATATTTACAAATACAAATATTGGAAATCAAATAATTAATGGTGAAATGAAATTAGACAATGCTGCTGTAATTAAATGTAATAATCCTACAACAATTTATGAAAATGTACCAATGGAATTAACATCTACAACACATTTAATACCAAACATTGAATATTTGTCTAATTCAGAACTTGTAGCAACTAAAAAAAATGTTGAAAATGAAACAAAGAATAATATTCAACTACCATTAATATTAATACGAACTCATTCACCTGTTAATTTATTAGCATTTGTTAAAAAAGGCAGTACTATTACCGGTGCTATTAATCGTACATATATTAATGATACATTGTATCATAATAAAATTCCAGATTCAATTAATGATTCTGATTATGCCGAACTTACAATTATAAAAACTTATCTTTCAATTCCTGCCAATTGTGAAATAAAATTAACATATGGAAGTATAATTTATGCTGGTTCACTTTTTGAAGATAATTTTGAAGTATTTTACAATAATCAGCAATTTGATTTTAAAAATATTACAAATCATGGAATTGTTAAAAATCCTAATAATGAATATGACAAACAATTAGATGGATATTATGTTATTGGTGGTGTAATAGCTTATAATCGATTAAATCAAGAAAACAGAATATTTTTACCAAAACATACAATATTAACGCCAGGAAGTATCATAAACATTTCATCAACATATCAAACTAATCAACACATTGATATTGATGCTGTTTTAGGATCAGGCAATTATTGTAAAATTACAGTAAATTATTACAATACACAAAATTTAAACACATACATAATTCTCAATTCAACAGTATTATTACAAAATTTATATTTGATGAGTATCAATACTGATAATGTATGGAAATCGCAATATTCATATCCATGTTTAATAGCTAATACAGCATCAGTATTTAAAGAAAACACGGAATTATATGATGTTTCATCATATTACGATTTAAATAATATAACACAACCTATTTTAACTGATTCATTTTCTTCATCAATTACAAACTCTAAATTAATTCCAGTAAGTTATAAAGATTATTCATTCATTATTCGTGATAATTCGGATAATAATTTCGAAACAATTAATCAAACTATTTATGGTTATGTTTCAAATATTTCTGTTTCAGGAGGAAATATAGAAATTGGAGATTATACAATTCAAACATCATTTGGTGATTATAATGTTAACAAATATGTTTCAACATCTGATCAAAATCCATTATTTATCACTATTACTCCTAATTTACAATCAGGAATACAATTAAAAAATTATACAATCGTTATTCATTCAAGTTCAAATGTTACTTCTATAATTACTGATAATGATGTTACGACAACTTTTACAAATGAAATAATTAAGTATACACCTTTAACAACAATTTATGATCAAATATATTCTCAATGTACGATTAAAATTACTAGTGGTGACGTGTATTTGATTGAACTTATACCAACAGTATTGAATATTTCAAACGATTATTTCAATAATACTGAATATGTAAAAATTTTAAAAGATATACAAGTTTCAGATACTTATATTACTAATACATCAAATGATGTGTATTTAAAATACAATACATTAATAAGAGCAGGTAGTAAAATTGCGAAAGGAAGTATTATTAATGGAAAAACGTATTCTGAGGATTATATTATACCAACTCAAATGACTCCAATAATAATACCAAGCTTATTAACAGTCGGTTCAATAATTAGAGCAACATCTCAAATTATGACAGGAAGTACTATCAATGGTCAAAACATTGTCATAGATACTATTCTTTCGCGTGATGTAATAATTACTGAACAATCATATATTTCATTAAAATCACGATTAGCACCAAATACGATTTTAAAAGAAAATACATTAGTTAATGGTCATAGATTACCTTCAGACGTTATTTTATCTGGTTTTTTAGTTGTTACATCTGATTCATATTTAAATATAGGAACAATTTTATTAACTGATAGTTTATTAACTTTTGAAGATCCATTAAAATATATAAATCGTAATGATTTAATAGTTGAAAATAATTTAACATTATTTAATGATTCAATAATTAACAAAGGTAGTAAAATTGCTATAGGAAGTATTGTGAATAATAAATTAATAGAACATGTTACCAATGAAGATATCAATATTACATCTAATTCTATTTTAATGCCTGGAACAATGTTATCATCAGGTACTGTTTTAAATACCGGTTCTGTATTAAATGGAGAATATTGCTATGGTGAAAATGATTCATTAAATATTAATACTAATATTGCTGAATATACGTTATTATTACCTGGTACTATTTTAAATAAAAATACAGTGGTTTCAAGAGGTAGTATTATTAATGGAGAAATAATAAAAGGTACATATTCTATAATTACAATTGATAATGAATATATAACAGCCAGTAATGAAAATTATGATGGAACAAAATTAACAGCTGGAACAAAATTAAAAATAAATTCTAAATATACAATTAATAATAGTGAAACTATAATTTCAATAGGTGATAAACTTACTGTTCAAGATGAATTATTATTAAATAACAATTTAATATTAAATAATAATGATGTGATAACTGCAAATTCAAAAATTATAGTTGGTAGTATTATTAATGGCGAACCTGTAACAAATAGTGATTATGAAATTATTGGTCGAGATGGAAAAACAATAGGTGAAGGAGGTTTGATAATTAAAAATCAAAGTTTAATAAAACAAAATTCGAAAATCATTATAGGTAGTATTATTAATAATAAACAATATACAGATGAAGATAAAACACCAGTTGAAGTTGAAAATGATTTTATAATTGATAATAATAATATTAATAAATATAAAAATTTAAATATAGGTGATATTTTAGAATCTGGTACAAGAATATATACTGGAAGTATTATCAATGGTATATCGTATAATAATATTACAGCTACTAATAATTATACATACGATTCTAGTAATAATGAATTATTAGATAACATCCTTTCTCATACAGTAATTACACCAGGAAGTATTGTTAATGGAGAAATCATAAAAGGTGTTAAACGTGTTATTGGTAGTTCATCTTCTGAAGATGATCAGATACCATTATCAGAAAAAATTTATCCAGGTTCTCGTATTATTGGTCCTGCTATGATAAATGGTACATCTTATGCAAAAGATTATGATTTAATTAATATTACAGAACCTCAATATTATATTAATGAAAATAATGAATATTATGATAAAGTTATTGCCGTAGGATCAAAAGTATTAGTAGGAAGTAAAGTAAATGGAATAACTGTTGAAAATAATAAAACTAGAACAATAAATAATTCAAATGATATTAATACATTAATTGATGATATGGCAGATTTGGAAATTTATTCAACATTAATATGTAATAGCCCTATAGATAAAAGTAAATGGACATATATAATTTTAGAAATTAATATTAACAATACTATATCATTTAGCGGATTAATGTGCCTTACTGAAGGTTCACGATATTATGAAAATGGAGAATATAAAATTGTAGAACCAGGTCAAACAAAAGAAATGTGGGTTACTGAAATTGTTGCTGGAACTATTTTAAAAACTAAATCTTATTTAAATGGTTATATTAATTTTGATGGTTACAATGAATATGAATTATTATGTTCTTTATCTGGTACGGTTTTAAATGATACTTCAATTAATGTTGAGATTTATGCTGCTAAAGGTTCAATAATTAACGGAACCACATTAAGCGAAACTACTAAAATGAATAAATATACGTGGATTCAAAATGGTTCATATTTTGCTAATGGTTCATTTTCAACATATGGATTAAGTTTAGATGGAAAACAATATCTTAATGTATTAATACCATTTGATGTATTTTCATCAGGTGTTTGGGATGGTTGTCGTTTCGATGGTGAGTCAATATTATTAAAAGGTTCAAAAATACGAGTATTGAAAGAATATATTGTTAATGATATAATTATAGTTTCCAATGATTCTTATGCTGCTGCTTTTTCAACATTATATGATCCATACATGCCAGAGTCAAATATTCCATTAAATAAAAATGAAATAACACGTTTTAATGATTATAGTAATGTTAAATTTACTGGATATGTTGAATTATCTAGAACAATTATTTCATCTACTACTATTTTAAGAGAAAATACTATTATTAAAGCTAATAGTCTATTAAAAGCTTATTCAACATATTGTTTGATAAATTCTGATATTAATGTAACTACAGATTCAACTTTAAAAGCAAATACCTTTTTAAGTGAAAATAGTAAAATTTATATTGATTCGTCTGAATATTATATTGTTCCTGAAAGAATAGTAATTAATAGTAATACATCAATTTTAGCCAATTCAATTTTAAATGATGGTTCTACGTATTATTCAGATAAATATACATTATTAAATGATGTAGAAAATATTGAATCAATGACATTAATGAATGGAAGTGTGATTAATATTGGTTCAGTCTTAAAAAAATTAATAAATACAACTTATACTTATTTGACAAATGTTAATATTAATAGCGAATCATTTATTAATATTGGAAGTATTTTGAGTAGTAATTCGATAATACAAAGTGGATCAGTTATAAATAATAATATGATGTATGGTAAGCAAAAAATATTATATTCGAATATTATTCTTACAAAGAAGCATAAAACATTTAATATTCTTTCAGGTAGTTTTATTACTGCTGGTAGTATTATTGATGATGTTGAATACACAGAAGATCAAATAACTGGAAAGGACATATATTTTGATTCAGATGAAAAAAATATATTTGTTAAAAAGAATAGCATATTTATTGCCGGTAGTTCAATGGATGGAATAATAATCGATAATGATTATACTTTTCCTTTTGATTATTCTAATTTAACTTTATTAAATGCTAATTCATTAATTAAAGCAAATAGTAGCATTATTAAAAATAGTACTATTAATGATGAAAAAATAATTAATGAAAATATTGATACTGATTTAATAATTAATAATGAATCATATTTAAATGTAAATAGTAAAATTATTAGTGGATCTGTATTAATAAATTGTGTAATTAACGGTAAATTGATAAATGAAACAATTACTAATGATATTATTGTTACAAACACTCATTCTACATTAATGAAA
>Ga0247611_10003722_pt1 | contig 22185 bp, 18 predicted proteins | sample 177DNAGHGhighgp2_FD_192422 | JGI IMG/M metagenome (GOLD analysis project Ga0247611, IMG submission 192422) | Sheep rumen microbial communities from Palmerston North, Manawatu-Wanganui, New Zealand - 1770 DNA GHGhigh gp2 | ecosystem: Host-associated > Mammals > Digestive system > Stomach > Rumen... | reverse complement strand
GAATCTGTAAGGCTGGTGGACATCAAGGAATGGAGAGACCTCTATCTGCTTGACAATTGGGCTGTCAGGAGGAAAGAAGTCTTGAAAAAAGTGAGTTGAAACATGAACCAAAAACTTTACACCCTAGTTGGTAGACTATTTGTATAAGCAGTTTAATATTCAACTGAAGAATGGTCTTTCCATCGTCAATTCAGGCACCTATGGCGATGATTATTACGAGGGAGAGTGGGTTTCCGCAAAAGGCGCCACCTTCACCGTAAAGAACAGCACCACAGTCAACATTCCAGGCAGTGCCTATCAAATCATCTACAAGGAAGGCTATTGGGGCGGCGGAAGTATGTCTACTGAGATTGTTCCCGGCAAGGACATTAGTGCCGGTGGCACGGTACTGCTGAAAACCAAAAAATTAGGTTCGTCGATGGAGAGCGATGTGTCGGAGCGCCTGGAGGTGAAGGGTATCAGCAAAGAGGATTTCCTGAAAGACTTCCAGCCAAAGGGAAACGAGTTTGACGACTACTTGAACCGTGAGGGAAAGGGCGTAAAACCCAAGGGAGAGTCGCTGACGTTTGTGGTTGAAGGTACGATGGGCGGTTGCAGCACCCGTCTGTTGCTGGATGGTAAAAGTGGATCGATGTTTTACTATACCAATGAAGAAAAAGTGGACCGTAACGTGGAATTAGTCTCCTATGACCCGGAAACCGGCCAACTCGTCTTACGGGTAAAGACCTGGGAAGGAAAAGTCACGGGCAATCTTCGAGGCACTTACCGCAATGGTGTGTATACCGGGCAATTCAACAATGTAAACGGCAAAACATCCTCTTTTTCCTTTAAATAAATGTAGGAAAAAGCAAAAAATATTATTACCTTTACATCGTAAAATGACGTAATAATGGAGCATACCCATCTTAAACTATTGTTGGTTGCCCTGGCATGGATAACCACAACAGCATCGGCACAACACGGTGTTGCCATCGACATCGGGAAAAACCATCGCGAGGACACCACCCATGTGACCAACTTCAGCATAGGTCTGACCAGCACCACGGACACCGTGAAAGGCGTGCAGGCCAATATTTTGTCGAACTTTGCCAGAAATGTGAGGGGGCTTCAGTTGTCGGGCTTCTCCAACATTTCAGCTTCACCGATGCGGGGTGTCCAGTTCAGTGGCATCACCAATATCTCGATGGGTGTGGAGAGAGGTCTTCAGGCTGCCAGCTTGCTCAACGTCTCGACGGGTGACATGAGGGGCATGCAGACGAGTATTTATAATTACGCCGACGAGTTGAACGGTCTGCAACTGGGCGTGTTCAATGTGGCGACCACCCATCCCAAGGGCTGGCAGGTGGGACTGCTTAATTACACGAAAGATACCGAAGGCCACAAAATAGGTCTGTTGAACGTCAATCCGGAGACCACAATCGACATGATGGCGTATGGCGGTACCAGTTCGAAACTGAACTCCGCCATCCGCTTCCGCAACCGTAGCACCTACAACATCATCGGACTGGGAACGCACTACATGGGATTCGACGACAAATTCTCGGGTGCCATCTTCTACCGCCTGGGACAGTATTTCCAACTCACACCGAAATTCTCGCTCAGTGGCGACATAGGCTATTACCACATCGAGACATTTAAGAAGAAGAGCGACGCTGGTCCCTCACAACTTTTCTCTGTCCAGGCCCGACTGAACGCCGACTACCAACTCACGCCCAGCGTGGGGTTGTTTGCATCGGTGGGCTACGGCGATACCCGCTATTATCACCACGAGAAGAGTTACCGGCACCGGATGCTGGCCGAGGCGGGACTGACGTTCCGCTATCCGCACAACATGAACCGCCGGACGGCCGTGGTGCACAGAAGCGAGGAGTCATCGCCTGCCGACTCGTTGATGGCCCTGGGACTGGGCAAGAAGCATCCCTGGTGGGCACTGGCACAGGTTACAGGCGTGAATGTTTTCGTGCACTGTTTCGACCGCTTTGCCCTCGACGCAGACTTCGCGCAGACCACCATGCACACCTGGCGCGACAACTTCAAGAACGGTTTTGTGTGGGACAACGACCAGTTCTCGACCAACCTCTTCATGCACCCCTATCATGGCAACCTGTATTTCAACTCAGCCCGCTCTCAAGGACTCACTTTCTGGGAGTCGGCACCCTACACCATGATAGGCTCGCTGGAGTGGGAGTTTCTCGGCGAGCGTGAGCCACCTGCCATCAACGACCTTATAGCCACCACCATGGGCGGTATCTGTATCGGAGAAATCACCAACCGCATCAGCCGTATCATCCTCGATGACTCCAAGCAAGGCTGGCCGCGCTTCTGGCGTGAACTGGGTGCCGCCGCCTTCAATCCCATGGGCGCGCTGAAACGTCTTGCCACTGGCGACGCCTTTACTGTGCGCCATGACCACTACCGCTACCACGACTACTACCGCAACCCCGTGGAAATCTCCATCTCGCTGGGCGAACGTTATCTGGCCGACGACGGCAGCCTCTTCAAGGGTGAGCACAATCCATACCTCAACCTCAGCATGCAATATGGTGACCCGGTGAACGAAGATGAGTACAACGCTCCCTTCGACTACTTCGAGTCGGAACTTGTATTCGGACTTTCCGGCAACCAGCCCCTTATCAATCAGGTACACCTTATGGGCCGCCTCTGGAGCACTCCGATGATAGAGCGGAAGAACATCAAGGCAGAATTCGGTTTCTACCAGCATTTCGACTACTTTGACTCCGAGCCGGTGAAGGATGGTTCCGACCTCACTCCCTACCGTATCAGTGAGGCGGCAGCCTTCGGTCCGGGTGCCATCATCCAGATGCCCGAGGTGGGTATGCTGTCGCACCTGGAGCAGCGCATTTTCCTCAACGGCATCCTGCTCGGTGGCACCAAGAGCGACTACTACAGCATCATCGACCGCGACTACAACATGGGAAGCGGCTTTAGTGTCAAGACAAAAACACACTTGGAATTGCGGCATTTCGGGCGCTTCTTTCTCAATGCCCACTACTACCGCATCTTCACATGGAAGGGTTACGAGCAGAAAGACCTGTCGAATCTCACAGAGGAAGACATGCTCCACCTCAACTCTCAGGGCGACAAGGGAAATGCCGCATTGTTTGTGATTAACCCCACCACCGAGTTCGACATCGCCAACAACTGGAGTATCGCTCTCTCCGGCTTTTACTATTCACGTCGCACCCAATACAAATACTACGACAATGTGAAAGCCAATACGTTTGAAGTGAGACTCGGCGCCATCGTCCATCTGTGAAAAAAGACGCCATCGTCCATCTGTGATAAAAGGCAGAATCGACCTGGGTGGAATGGCCTATTCCCCTATCAGATGGACGATGGCGTGGAAGATGAGACTGGAATGGTTAGAGGGAATCAGTTCATCCTTTTTCAAGAACCTTTTTTAGTTCGTCAACGGTGACAATAACTTTGAACTGTTTCCCGTTTGATTTGGCACGATAGGTGTAAGTGAAATTACGGTTGGTTCCTATACATGCCTTTATCAAAGCCACCTCATCGTTCACGTTGTTTGTTCGAAATAAAACGGAATGCTGACGTTCTATTAAATTCTCAAAGGCTTCGATATGCAGGTCGTGGATTTTTTTCTCATCAAAATTGGATGCATTGTCAATTTCAAGGTAAAAGTTAAATGACTCTTTGTCATAATCCACGGCTGTTATTATCCCCGTATTATCAAATTGATCTGTTGGGACAGCCAGCATGATGATGGCTTTATGCAATTCCAGAATATCATCAAATACCGCAGGGTGTAATCGATTTCGTTGATAGCATAATTCTGGATATTTCTTCATTTCTTGGGAATTGAAAGTGACTGATGTAAAAGTAGTGCTGTCTTCACCGATGAGGTCCACTCGCAGATAACCACCCATTCTTGCCAATTTGTCGTAATTCGTATTTTTGCGCCAATCACTTTCAAGGACTACGCCTAAAGGTTGGTTCGTTACAGGCTGAAACATGATACTGGCTATCGCTGTCTTGGTGTCATCAGAACGACTAATCAACGAATCTTTTCTCAGCATGGATGTATTACTGGATACACTGGTGTTATCAGAGGACTGCTCTGGATAAGTTTGTATTATAAATATAAGTGTGCTGTCTTCGCTTTGTACATGGACAAGATCGCCAATTCCGGATAGTTCAACGGGGCATTCACGGTCATTTGCTTCTGCCATCATAGCCAGTTCTTTCACTGTCATTTTTCTACATGAACTCAACATCGTTAGCAGAATGATGAAGAGCAGGGTGGTAATTTTTCTCATAGATGTAAGTGTTTGTTGAAGTATTTCTTGAAATGTTTATTTGATTGTAGACTGGAAACAGTGGACGGTGGCACACTTTAAGATGAAAGATGAAAAATGAAAGATTTGGATTATTTTAGAAATCCACCTCTCCCATTTTCTCCATATCGTAGCCTCGGAACTGTAGGATGAGCAGGTGGAGCGGTGTGTCGCCGATGAGTTGGCGCACGCGCGGTCCCTCGGCGTAACGGCGTATCTGCTCCTCCGCTTCCTGCCACTGCCGCTCGGCCTCAGCCTTCGTGGCGTCGGTCTTGAGGTATTTCAGTTCTATGATATAGCTGTGGCGCACCATGGGGTATCGCAAGAAGTCGGGCATGAGGAAGAAATCGCAGTAGCCGTGGTTCAGTTCCACCTCGGGTGCGAGGAGGTAGTAGGGGTTGAATGTCAGGTATGCGTTCATGAAGCCCTGCAGGTTGCGCTCACCTTCTATCAGCTGGCGCACACTCGTGGTGTCATGGTAGGCGCGTGCGATTTCCTCCAGCATCGGCCGCCATTCACCTTTGAGGGCTGCTTCGTCGAAGGTATCACTTAGATTTGTAATGTCGATGTTGGCAATCTTCTGGTATTCCTCCATCAACCAGTCGTAGTATTGCCGGCGCACATTGTTGTTGGGGATGATGAGTTTTAGTCTTGCCCCTCTCACGTCGCCGATGGTGAGCATGCCGTAGTAGTAGAGCAGGCTGATGAAATTTTGCTTGTCCGTCAGACGATCGGCCGGGAAGGACTCGTTGAGCATGCCTAAGATGTAACCGTTCTCGGCTATCTGGTGGATGACGCCTCGTCGGTAGTTGTCGAGCTTGTCGATTTGTATGAGGCGCCACATCTTCTTGTAGTCCGTCTTCGTGTTCGGGTCAATCATCTCCTCGGGTGGTTCGCCCGTCTGCATGATGCGGTTGATGTAATAGAGCACCATGTCGCAGTTGAACACCTTCGGATCCTTGTGGACACGGCTTTTCGAGAAGCAGTAGTTATCATACCAGGGTTTCATGTCGGCTATGAGCGTCTCCTCGTCCTGGCTGATGCGCCCCATGCGGCGGTAGTAGCGTATCATCTCTCGCACGTCGTCCTCGGAGAAGCCGAGCATGAGGTTGAACTCTGGTCGCAGGGAGATGTTGGAGGCGATATTGTATCCCGAGGTCACGTCGTCCATCGTCACGGGCGAGACGCCCATCATCAGGATGCGGGCGAACATCCCCTTGAAGAGCTTGAAGATGTCGCGGTAGAATCCGTTGGCGTGGGTGAGCGCATGGTAGACAGCCTCGCCCTCTTGGTTGAGCACCGTGTTGGTGAAATTGTCGTATTCGTCGATGATGAGATAGAGGGGATAATCTAGACGGCGCGCTTTCAGATGAACCAAGTTGATCTTGTCCCTGAACCCCGGTTGGGATTTCACGTCGGCGGCGAACCCTTCGGGATAGTATTGCTGATAGTACTCAGCGAACTCGTCCACCACCTTGCTGCAATAGGCATCGAAGTTCTCCTCCAGCACACTCGTGTCACCCCCGATGCGGGAATAGTCGAAGTACATCATCTGGAACTGCCCCCTCCACTCGGTGGGATGGTCGGCTATCCACAACCCGTCGAACTCCTCTTGGAATTTGTCACGCTCGTTGATGTCGTAATAGGCGCGGAGCATGCTCAGGAACACGCTCTTGCCGAAGCGACGCGGGCGGATGAGGAAGAGGAAATTGTCAGTCTCCTCCATCACGGGGATGTACTTGGTCTTGTCCACGAAATATTTACCCTCCTTCCTGACTTGGCGGAAGTCGGAGATGCCGTAGGGCAGCAGTTTGATTTTTTCCATGGTTCTCGTTCTTTGCGAGCAAAGATAATGCAAAAATATCATTCTTGCAAATAAAACATTTGAAACAGCACTTCAAGGACTCATTTGTCTGACGATAAATAGGCTTTCTTAGTGCTTTACCTGATGACTACCTTTTGGCCTCCGATGATGTAGAGACCCGGTTTAAGTTGGGCATTCCTCAATTTGCTTTCATCGATTTTTCGTCCGCTGAGGTCAAAGCATCCTTTCTTCTGGGACCGCGGGTTGTCATGTCTGATTTCCAGGAGGTCTGTCTCGTCGAACGATTTAGCCTGAAGTGTGGAAAATCCCAGCACGAAATCGGCATACGCAGTGGCGCCGGTATAGTAAGAGAGCACATAGTTGCCCGTCTCAGCGATTTCGAAATTGAAAGTCTGTCCCCTGCCATTACCGAATTTGTTGGCTGTGTTTCCACCAATGTTCACAGTGGGCGTGAAGGTCTCTGATGCCACCTCCTGTCCGTTGGTGTCCTCTATGACGATAATCACCGGCGTAAACTCCGGTTGGTCCCAGTTGCAGAATCTGGACTTGAGCGCATATTGGCCGGCGTGCAGTGTCAACTGTGAACGGGCGGATGCATCGCCATATTTAGCGAAAGCCGCTTTTTCCTTTCCTGCGGGATTCTGCACGAGAAGGCCATATTCAAATCCCCGGTTCTCGTTCGTGAAACGCAGGATTCGATTTCCGCTGGTGTATGGTAGTCCGCCACCCACACGTTTCGACCTGCCGTTGTTCACACACCAGTCTTGTGGTACGATGCCCTCGGTGGAGAAATTCTGAATTAGGTCGTAGGAGGAACTGGATTCTATGCAATTCACCAAACATGAACTTTCCCCCTTCTTTCCGTTGCTGTCGGTCACCACTACGCGCAGTTCATGCCTGCCTGCTTTGGGGTCAGAAAGTGTGGCTGTGTAAGGTGCGGCAGAAAGAGATGCAATCAGTGTGTTGCCATCGTAGAACTCAACCGTCTCCACCTGTCCCGATTTGGCGGTGGCAGTGGCCTCGATGGAGATGTCGGGGAATGTGGCAACACCTTTGGGCGCCATGTATAGATAGGTGCTCTCGCCTTCCGGCTGGGTGATGGTCGCCCTGGGCTGATTGAGCGAGAAGCGCTTGCAGAAGTTCCAGATGAGGTGGCGGTTCTGCTCCATGGGCCAGTGTCCGCCGTTGTTATAGGAATAGAGCCACACTTCGCCACCGTCGGGGCCACCAGTCCATTTCTCCAGGTCGCCATCGAACCAACTGCCGCTGACTGTCCTGTAGCCAGTCGTCTTCGAGTAACGCGTGTGATTGTCGTGTGTGGCATAGTTCTCTATGTAGGAGTGGATGCCATATTGCTCGTAGCCAAACGTCTCGTCGCCATAGGCGATGACCTCCAGCAAGTTGACAGGCTTTCTGCAGTTGTTCCATGGCTGTTCGGAGAATTGGATGCCGCTGGTGGGTGCAAATGCCGCAATCTTGTCCTGCATATTGGGAATGCAGTGGTGGATAAGCATCGACCCCATGGAGAATCCCGACCAATAGACGCGGTCTCTGTCGATGTCGAAGCGGTCGGCCATCTCGTCGATGGTCTTGATGACGAAGTTCTGGTCCTTCGTGCCACCGATATCCCAAGTGTTGCCATCGCTGCGCAGGTAGGTGACGACAAACTTTGCCGTGTCGATCATCTCGTACATCTTGTCGGAGCCATATTGGTATTCGGGGTCCTGGTTCATGCCGTGGGTCACAATGAATAGTGGGGACTTGGCCGGCAGCGAATTGGGAGTGAACACCACCATGTTTCTCTGCTGGCCATTCACATTGATATTAATAGACTGTTTCTCATAGGCGGAAACTTTCGCCACCGAGAGAAGAATGAAAACGAAAATAGCAATTGTCTGTCTCATAATGGTTGGTTTATCAAAACTGCTGGATGAATAACATTCGTAAAAATTTGTACCCAAAATCGAAGTACACACTATTGGCTTTTAGCAACTTATTGGTCAGGAAACCACACTGTGCCATCGCCGTGGATAATAACTACTGCGCCACAAAGTTCGGAATAATCCATGAAATATGCAAACAATAAACTGAAAATCAAATAAATTCTTTCTTCTTGTTTTCAAAATAATTCGTAACTTTGCGGGGAATCGCTCACGCGGGACTTGTATCTTTCGTTTCCAGCAATAGCGAGAATTCCCAAAAAACAGCAGAGAACCAATGGAAATGTATCTTGTGATTACAATCATCGCCGTCATCGTGATGGCTATCGTGGGTTACCTCTTTGGCAGCAAGGGGAAAAAAGGGTATGTCCTGACGATTGACCAACTGAAAAGCAATATTGCCGAGCAGAACAGCAAAATCACCGGACAGGAATCACTGATCACCGAGAAAATCAATGCCATCATGACATTGACGGCAGAGCGAGACGTGCAAAAGGCCAATGCCGAGAACTATACCCACCAACTGGCCAGCCTGAAGGAGGGATACGAGCGGCAGATTGATACGCTGAAGTCGGAGTCAGAGAAAGCCCTGAATGAAGAGTCGCGCCGTGGCCAACGACTGTTGGACGAGCAAAAAGCCTCCTTTGAGAAGCAGATCAATGACCAGAAGACGACTTTCGAAAGCCAGATCCGCGAACTGAAAGAGACTTTCGCCCGCCAACTCAGTGACTTCAAGGCCGAGAGCGAGAAGAGTCTGAAGAAGCAAGAAGAGGTCTCGGCCGAGTTTATGCGCACCGAGAGCCGGCGCAATGCCGACACGATAGCCGAAATGAAGAAGACCTATGAGAATCAGATAGAAGATCTGAAATCGTCGTTCGAGAAACAACTTACCCAGACGAGAGAAGCCCATCAGGGACAAATTGCGGCCCTCAGGGAAATGAACGAGGAACAGGTGAGGAACCAACTCGACCTAATCAAGGAGCAGATGCAGACCACATCGGAGAAAGTGCTCAAGTTGCGCCAGGATGAACTTGGTGCCAAGAATCAGGAGCAGGTTTCGAAAATCATCGACCCCTTGCAGAAGAGCCTCAAGGATATGCAAGAGGCCCTGGACAAGACCAAGGAGCAGCAGACCGAAGCCTTGACCCGGCTCGATGAGACCATCAAAATCAATATGAAAAAGAGTGCTGCCATCGGTGAAACAGCCGACCGTCTGACGCGTGCACTGACGGGAGAAGTGAAAGTGCAAGGAAACTTCGGTGAGTTGAAACTCAAGCAGTTGCTCGAGGACCTTGAACTCAAGGAGGGCGAACAATACGACACCCAGGAAACACTACGAGACCAGGGAGGGAAGGGCGCCAAGGGAGATGACGGAAAAGGCTTGATTCCGGACTTCATCCTGCATTTCCCCAACAATCGTCATGTGGTGGTGGACTCGAAGATGTCGTTGACCGCCTATGAGCGCTACATGAACGCCGAAGACGGTTCGCCCGAGAAAAGTGAACATCTCAAGGCGCACATCGAAAGTGTCAGGGCACAGGTGAAACGCCTTGCCAAGAAGGACTACACCCGATATCTTCCCAGTGGTTACAACCGGTTGAACTTCGCCATCATGTATGTGCCCATCGAGGGAGCACTGAGCCTCGCATTGCTCAACGACCATAGTCTGTGGAAAGAGGCCTATGACCAGGGGGTGATGATACTTGGTCCACAGACCATGTACATGAACCTCCGTGTGCTGGAGATGATTTGGACGCAGGTGCGCCAATTGAATAACCAGCAGACCATGATGGATGCCGCCAACTCTGTGATTGAGCGTGTGCAGGATTTCGGTATGCGTTTCATGGATGTGGAATCAAGCGTGAACGACGTTATCAAGAAAATCAACAAACTGAAAATCACCACGGCCAACAGCGGACAAAGCATCATCACTGCGGCAAGAAAACTGCTCAAGGCCGGTGCGAGCGAGAATAAGAAAAAGAAATCGCTCGCGGATATGGATGAGGCGATATTCATCGAGGGAGACTCCACCGTGTTGCTCACCTCGGAGCCATTGACCGAATCTGAGGATACGACCACGGAAACTATCCCGCAGCAAGGAACCGAGCAAAGGTGTTAGTGGAGACATGCTTTATTCTTGCCGCAATGCAAATCATGGGGTTCACATTGATGCATACCCTCCATTGGTCACAGATTCGTGCAGTTTATCCCAGAAATTTGGTAGATTCTGCAATCATGTGTATCTTTGCCGCATCAAAACATAATCATTGAAACAAGCAAAGATGAAACACGAGATTATCACATTGGAAAATGTACAGGTGATTGGCATGGCCAAAGAAATTGCTTTCTGCAAAGGACATGAAGAGTGCCCGAAATTCTGGGGTGAGTATGTGGAAAGAGTCATTCGACCCGTGGTCTTTGAGAAGCAGACTCCAGATGCCTTCCAGCAGGCGGCACTGGAAAATGGGGTCGGCGAGTTCGGACTCTGCACCTGTGTCATACCGAACCATAATTGCGCCACCTGTGCAGAGGTAAACTTCGGTACCTGTAGCAGTAAAACCTTCACATACGTGATTGGTGGCATCTACAAGGGTGGCAACGTGCCCGAAGGTATGAGACTCTTTCCTCTTCGCAGTGGCAAATGGCTGAAGGTGCATTTCGTAGGTGGCATGAAAGTCTTCCAACAGCAGTGCACGATGTTCTACAAAGAATGGTTGCCCCAGCACCCAGAATACCACTGTCCCGACAATGCCATGACAATGGAATGGTATAAAGGCACCGACATTGAGTCGCCCGATTACGAATGTGGCGTGATGATGCCATTGGCGTAGAACGGTGGTTGGATCATTGGGGACGTCGATCATTGGGGACGGGTCTCGTTGATCTGCCGTATTATTTACAATCCTTGGTCAAAAATATCTACTTTGTAGAGTTGGCAAAGAAGTTATGATATTGCCAGGAAGCAACACATAAAGGGTACTTCCACAATATTTCATCTCAAGAAAAGCAGAAATTTCGAGTGTTTGCTGAGTTTTTTTCAAAAAGGACCAATTTGGACCAATCTTCTTTTAGCGAAAGATGCTAATTTTGGCGAATAAAAATAAGAAGTGATAAAAAATTCAGCTCACAATGCAATGCTTTTAAAAATATTTTCTATCTTTGCAATGCCGTTCCATGTGACGGCACAACAAGATTAAGGAAGCGTTTGGCTTTTTCCAGCTGAAAATCTGGTAAATTTGAAAGTGGAAAGAAAAGCCGGGAAGCGTTCTCCTTTGGTTATGTATATGATTATCATATATATCCCAAAGGTGTGAGCTGATTTTTCCGTTCTTTTCCACGGGTTTTACCAGAGCCTTCAGCTGAGAATTGCGAAACGAAGGCTCACACTCTTTTTGTGTGTCCTCATGAACCTTCATGTCTAATAAAAGTATACCTGCTGAATAAACGTCTATCAACCGAAGACTATATGAGACAAAGAATGAATACAAATCTCTTTTTAAAGAAATGCGACTGGAATATCGACAACAACGAAATCCTGAAGAATGGAACAACCTTGTAATGCGACTAATAACATAATTGTATATGCAAATTATACTCAAATCGGAATACTATCAATAAATAAACAACAAAATATCACTATTATGAAAAAAGCAATAGTTATTATGGCCTTATTCTCCTTCTTTTTGTCAGTCATGGCACAGGAGGATACCAACATGCTTACCACAAGGGCAACATCACTCAAAAGAGAGTACTTACGTCCGTCCCTCACGAGAATCTATCTTGTTGATGGCTCTTCGAATGCCATAGAAGGTGCAAAAGCGATGGAAGAAGTGGCAAAGAGGAACATGAAGTTTGACAATAACGACATTGAAAGCAACATGTTCGGAATGGATCCCATACCCGAAAGTACCAAAAAATCGGAGCGTGATATGTTGGTGCAAGCAATGGCAGAGAAAATCATCAAAGAAAAGAAAATTGGAAATCAAGTGATGAAAGTGTGGTTCCCAGAATTCATCGATGGCAGTTACTCATGCGAAACACTTTTGCGACGAGGGCAATATGCTGCTACGGACAACGATGTTTTACGTCAGAATGCCAGCGCAAGACAAAGTGTCATGTATGAATTGGGTGAACAACTGATAGACCGTTCGTATGTCATTTTTTATTATATTGTTGATCAAACAGATATTAACAGACGAGGCACTACAAGATATGTGAAATATATACCTTATGTATATAAGCTTGATTTTAATGAGAATGTTCGCACCAATTTTTATGAAAACTACTACAATGTAGAAAATGGTATTGACCAGTGTGATTTCCCAATGAAATTCATTACTAATGCACACGGGGGTGAATTAAATGATGTTACGTCATTTGATGAAGAGGCCGATGAAGAAATATTTACTCGGTTACGCAAGGTGGCTGATTTTCAAGCTAAAGTACCAGTATTGGCTACGAACCCCATCCGTGCTAAAATAGGCAAGAAAGAAGGGGTAACGAAGGGGAAACGCTATGTGGTTATGGAAAACAAGCAGAAAGAGGACGGCAGCATCATTTCCCGGAGAATAGCTACACTCAGAGCAGGATATGTGGCAGATAACAACATGAAGGCGACAGGCGACACACAGGATTTGTCAAGCTTCTTCTATATCAAGGGAAGCCCCGTCCATGAGGGAATGACGTTGGTGGAGAATCCCGACTTCGGAATGTCTATTGAAGCTCAGTACAACATTTCGGAAATCAGTGCCTCTTTGGCCTTTCGCATATTTGGAACAAAAGGGTCGTTCGCATATCTAAAGGTAGGTTCTATAGCCGACGAAGATAATAAAATGATGCAAATACGTGCCATAACAAAAGCAACTGATAGTAATAATAAGAATAGTTATGAGGAAGAGGATGTAAATGTTTTGAAAGCTGGACTTGGATTAGGTGCTGAGTTGAATTTCGGACGAATGTTCACTTTTACGCCGAGCATTGGAGGAGGTGTCTTATTGCCTCTTGGAGCGAAGAAACTTAATATAGAAGAAGATGGTATGATGAATGGTTTTGAGGATAAAGCCTCTGTCGACTCATATTACATAGAGGGTGCCGTAAAACTGGGCTACTATTTGACTCGAAACATTCAAATATTTGCAGAGGCTGGTTATAATGTTTTCCTTCTTGGAGATGAATTTAAATTCATGCGTGACTGGTATGCTCAGGAACATTGTGAAAAGCCCAAAGAACCTATGGCTATAAGACTTGGTGGAGGTATTAAAATCGGATTCTAACAAATGAATTGAAAACATGAAAAAATTTTTTTGTTTGCTGCTCCTTTTCTTCATGGCTGCCAATATTGTAATAGTGGCTGGTGGAAAGAAGAAGGAATATAGATACGAGATAGTTCCTGTCGGCGTAGGAAGCCAGGGCTCACTATTGATCAAAGTGTATTCGTATGCGAAAAACGAGAAAGACGCCATAGAATTGGCAAAAGAGAATGCTGTGCATGGCGTGCTGTTCAAAGGAGTGGTCGGAGGCAATGGTGCCTCGGCACAGCCCGCTATAGTTAAGCCGGAGGAGAAAGAGAAGAACCAGGACTTTTTCGACGATTTCTTCAAAAGCGGAAGATACCTGCAGTTTGTCAGCCTCTCTTCCGACGGCACAGTCTCGCCAGACGACCGCCTGAAAGTGGGGAACTTGTACAAGATCGGAATCATAGTTTCTGTCAACAAGGCAGACTTGAGAAAATACCTTGAGAGTGAGGGTGTCATCAAGAAATTCGGCTCTATTTTCTAAGTCAAAGAACAAACAAAACAATAAGACGATGAAATACATTCATAACCTTCTCTTGGCTGTTGGCCTGGTGATGATTTCTCTCCAGGCCTTCAGTCAAGCTAAAAAACCACAGCTTGTAGTCGTTCCATCAGACGCTCTGATGAATCAGATGGGACTGTTGCAAACTACCGATGATATGGGTGAGGTAAATTATGTGCAAGACTATAAGACAGCATTTCTTGACACAGATTTAAAAGCCTGTATTTCGAAGATTTCTGAAATGTTCAATGACCGAGGCTTTCCTCTTACCATGCTTGAAGCTCAGTTGCGGAATGCCCAAGATCGGAATATTCCTATTACAATCGACCTTCGGCTGGAGCTCAATTACAAGATCAACAAGCAGGGGCCTCGCGACATCCTCTATTTTGAACTATCTGCCATAGACGCATATAGTTCCAAACAAGTGGCCGCCACTAGCGGGCAAAGCAAGCCTGCCATCGGAGAGACCAAAGTCAACTTGCTTCAAGAGGCTGTGATTGACAAGATTGACAAATTTGCAGCCGACTTGGATGTTTATTTTGAGTCTTTGGCTCAGTTCGGCCGTGAATCAAGACTGACCATTGAGTCAGAGGAACCATTGCCCGACGACCTCATCGACATTGTGGAGGAATGGCTCACGGCCAATTGTGTCAATGGCGTTTTTTCCACTGACAACATAGATGAAAACATCATCCAGATATCTCAGGCCATGATGCCACTATATAACGAGAGTGGAACGAGGACGTTGGATGCCCGCAATTTTTACCGCCCACTGCTAAATGTTTTGAAGAAGCAAGGCCTCAATGCAAAACAAGAGGCAAGCAAAAACAAGTCATTTTCAGTGGGAGGAATATTGGGTGACGGACATTTTATCATAGAATAACCAATAAGACGATGAAACGATTATACAGTACTATAATACTAGGCCTTTTGCTGTGGCCTATAGGGGGTGGTGCACAAATACTCAATGTGGCACCAGCGCATTTGGTGTGCGATTATGAGGTGCCGGAAAAGCTCGACACACAAGTGAGAACAAAACTACAACGTGCCCTCACAAAATATGGTATCAGTTCGGAACCTGGTATTTCCCGCTTTGCAATGGTTCCATCTATAGCCATCATCAATGAACAAACCACATCTACTGTCCCCGTGTTTTGCGACATGGAATTTGATTTTGTTATCTCCCTTGAAGACGCATATAGCGGGAATGTCTTCGCTACTTTCTCAAAGACAATAAAAAGCCGGGGAACCAACAAGACGAATGCCATAGCCAAAGGAGTGTCCTCCCTACGGCTCGATACGCCTGAATTCGCCCAATTTTGTGAGGATGCCAGAAACAAAATCTTAGATTATTATGAGAGTCAGATAGGAGCCATTTCTGACAAGGCGAAACAGGCTGCAGCACAGCAGGATTTCGAAGAAGCGGTGTTTATACTTGCTGAGGTCCCCGAGGAATGTCCCTCATTCAACAGCCAGATACTCCCCTTGATTGCACAATATTATGAGCGGGAAAAGGATTTATTTGGCGAGAAAGTTCTTGCAGAGGCTCGTGCCGCCTGGGCCGCAGAACCCAACGAACGGGGTGCGGCCAAGGTGGCAGAAATAATGGCTAATATGCCTCCATCATGCTCCTCTTCAGCAGCCGCAAGGCAATTCGTCAGTCAAATAACCAGCAAAGTAGAGGCCATAGAAAAATGGGAACGTAATTATCTTGACAGGGAACAAGCCTTCAGACACGACGAACGAAAAGCAACCATAGCAGCAGCACGCGACGTAGCTGTAGCTTACGCCAATAACCAGCCCAAATACATCACAAAGGTGTATTTGTGGTGAATAGTTGCCTACAGAAAGGGCAACATACTTGAATTCTACCGTATTTATATTTTTTCATCTTAAAAAGGGTCATTGGGGACGCTTCTCAATGATCCATTTTCGTTTTATGATTTGGCGTTGTCAATGAAAAACTATTTTTGTGCAGAATCCTTTGATCCGCGTAATTCAAATTCTAAGCGGGAAATGTGATTTTTTTATCCATATCCATGCCCGAAAATGTGATTTTTTGATTATTTTTGTAGTCGAAAGTGTGATTCTGGGTAAGGAAAAGTTGCGGCAACTGTGCAGAATTACCAGTATCACCAGTATCACTTGCGGGATAAGCAACACGAAAAAGTTGACCGTGGGAACCGTCCCCCTTGATTCTTAAGCAAATAATTAATTTCAATTCTTATGAAAAAGAATTTCCTTATTTTAATGTCGATGCTAATGGGATACAACGTTCGCTGCGCATCATACGCAAAAAGATATTGAGGTATGAACTACAACAAATTGTATGATAAGGCGCTGAGGATAGCCATCCATGCGCATAAAGGACAGGTGGACAAAGCGGGTCGTGAATACGTGATGCATCCGATTCGGGTGGCAGAGCGGTGCAAAGACCCTCGTGCTAAAATTGTGGCACTATTGCATGACACCATTGAGGACACAGGTGTGACAGAAGAGTATCTGCGTCGCGAGGGGTTCCCCGACGAGATTATCAGTGGCGTGTTGTCGGTTACGAAGCGGGATAAAGAGGAATATGACGACTTCGTGAGAAGGGCGGCGGAAAATACCATCGGAAAGGAGGTAAAGATTGCCGACTTGGAAGACAATATGGATATCAGGCGTTTGCCTGAAATGACAGACTATGATGTGGCCCGGCTGCGGAAATATCTTCGTGCTTGGCAATTCTTGACGAAAAATGGATAAGTGTATGGCAGATGGTGTGATTTTGCTGATTGCCCTGCTGGTTTGCCACTATTTGGCTGACTTTTGCTTGACCATGCCCCGGATGATTCGGGCAAAGGCCGATGGGAAAGAACTATGGCCGATAGCACTTCATGCGGCGATTCATGCAGTGCTGATGGGCTTGTGCCTGCTGGTGTATGGAGCAGAATGGTGGTTGCTGTTGGTTCTGATGATGGTAGAACTGTGCTCACACTTTGCAATAGATGTGCTAAAAGCGCAAATCTCCATCCGCTTTCCGTATTGGTCGGACAACTGGCGCAAACCCTACTGGATGCTGTATGGTTTCGACCAACTGCTCCATCAAATGGTAGTGGTCGTTTTATGGTATATAGTTGTTGGGCCATAATCACTCTCATGCTCTAAATTTACGCATCGCAAAGGGGCTTTCAAAGCCTGCTCGAAGACCTGCCAAAGCACGAATAGTCCGTCTTTGGCTTTTTTCAGTGCCAAGAACAAGACACTTTTTGTCCTGGAATAATGTGAAGCTTCGGATACAAAGAAAAAGGAGATAAGGAAACTGACGAATGATAATTGAAGATGGAACTGCTTAAACAACTCTACGCCATTCATACCCCCTTCAATAGGGAGTGGTCAATGATATGTTTCGTCCGAAATTATATCAGTGAGCATGTTCCCGAGGCCAGTCAAGTAAGAGTTGGAACATTCATATATCGGATTAATCTTGCAAACGACAAGGAGTTGTGATGGATGAAAAAGACTAAATAATGCAAACAATATCATCTTTTTCCATTTTATGATTTCCATTTTATGGAAAAATCATTATCTTTGCCAGCAAATACCAAAAGAGTATGGCAAAGGAGAAAGTAAAGATTGACAACCCGTTCGTAACCACGGGGTATGCAGGTGCCGAATACTTCTGTGATAGGGAAAAAGAAACAGCTGACATTATCCGCTACCTGACTAACGGCAATAATGTAGCGTTGATCTCACCGCGCAGATATGGCAAGAGTGACCTGCTGCGGCATTGCTTCGCTCAGAAGGTTATTACTGACCATTATTATACGTTTATTGTCGATATCTATTCCACCAAGACTGTGGCGGAGATGGTTGCCAAACTGGGTAGCGCCATCCTGGAGACCTTGAAGCCGAAGGGAAAGAAAGCGTGGGAGAAGTTTCTCGCTATTCTTGCTTCGGTGCGCTCAGGTATATCCTTCGATATGAACGGGCAACCGTCGTGGACCATGAGCGTTGGCGACATTCAGTCACCGACAGCCACGCTCGACGAGATTTTCGCTTATCTGCAAAATGCTGACCGTCCCTGCCTGGTGGTCATTGACGAATTCCAGCAGATAACCAAATACGGTGACCCGAATATTGAAGCTGAGATTCGTACCCGCGTTCAATATTGCAACAATGCCCACTTCGTGTTTTCTGGTTCCAGAAGGCAACTGATGGGCGCTATTTTCACCTCTCCTGCAAGACCTTTCTACCAAAGTGTCACCCTATATCATCTGGATCGACTGCCATTGGACAGATATACGGCATTTTGCGTTGCCCACTTCAAGAAGAAGAGTAAAAAACTTGATGATGCTGTAGTGAGTCGTCTTTACAGCCAGTTCGACGGAGTCACTTATTATATGCAGAGAGTCATGAACGAATTGTTCAGCAAGACAACAGCCGATGCCACATGCGTTGAAGACGATGTCAGCATGGCTGTGGATGAGATCATTGCTGTGTCATCTCCCATCTATGAGGACCTGATGTACCAACTGCCTGAGAAACAGAGTCGCGTATTGATTGCTGTGGCAAAGGACGGAACTGCAGAGAATGTGACCAGTGGGAAATTCATCAAACGACATGGCCTTGTGTCACCCAATTCCGTGAAATCCGCCATCCCCGCATTGATAGACAAAGGGTTGCTCACTCAGGATAAGGGCACCTACAAGGTTTACGATCTGTTCTTCGCCATTTGGCTGGTCAAGAATTTCTAAACCAACAAGATTCCCGCCGCACGGTGCATCGATGGCACTATGCGGCGGGAATGGTTATTGCCTCCTTCCGGAGAGATTGAATGGAACTATTTCTTCTTCGCCTTCTTCTCGGCAGGCAGTTCCACAATGAGTCTGTACAGTTCCTCTGGCAGACGTTTCTTGTAGTAATCCGCACGCTTCGCGGGCACATTGATAGTCTTCAGAGAGGTGCATTCTGCGAAAGCGTATTCAAATATTTTTTAACAGCCTTCAGGAGGGTTACTGTGGTTAGGACCTCACAATAAACGAAGGCATTCGATTGCAACTCTTTGACCTCATCGGGAATAACGATTTCCTTAAGAGTAGTACTCCTGACTTCGTCAATGCTACACCCAAAATTCAAAGCATGCACAAAATACCCTTGCAACTCCACAAGAGCCGAATATCATTTTCATAGACGGAAAGGCGTGGAGCCTGTTTACAACCGAACCCATACGTGAAGATTCTACCCTGTTTAGCCAAATGATGGCGTCGTTGCCAAAAGACAGGTCGATAAGAACATCAAACTGGAACGGCTACATCAGTTTCTGGAGCATCAAAAAGGATTGCCTTCAACTCGACAGCATCCAAATGAGATTTTATGACAAAGAGAAGAAACAGCACTGGACCGAGTGCCTGGATAAAAGCAAGATGCGAAAACTATTCAAAGACTATACAAAAAACAAGGGTGCCATGGCAAAATGGTTCACTGGTACGCTGAGAATGGCACGCGGTGAACGTATCCGCGAAGAATACTTGGTAGCCGTTTATGAATATGAGATACTTTTGACGGTTGAGAAAGGGCACGTGACGAAACGAAATGACTATCAAAACAAAGTCTTCGACGGTTACTCATTCGACCACAACGACCTTTCAAAAAATCAAGACAAGGGCGAATTAAGGGCATTGCTAACACCACACCTAGAGAACTATCCTGAATTGGTTCATGCAAAACAAATCAAATTCAGCATCAAAAACGTCACCATGGACTCTTCAGGGCATGTCACAAACTGCTCGGTCACCGCAAAGGTGGATTTTGGCGACAAGATTGAAGAAAATCATCAAGGCATCGCAGATGACATGAAACAAAACATTATGGCCGTCCATCCATGGAAAATCGTTTATTGGAATGGTCAATATGTAGCCTATGCTTTGGAAAATTTCACCCTTCCTTACAAGATTGATAATTAGCAGAGCGATGCTCACATCAACTCTACCAAGCGTGAGCAGGCTCGACCGCAGGTCATTGGGGAGGAGGCTATCAGCACCGCTTGCATTCTTCTCTTTGGCAAGTATCCACAGAAGTTCTTCCCTCGTGCCCGTACTCGCTTCATCCGCTATGAGGGTGTAGATGAGAAAGTGGGCGCAGAGATGAACGTCATCAAGGATGTCACGTTTGAGGGTACCATCCTCAATCAAGTGGAGAAAACCATTGAGTTCATCGAGACCCAGGTAAGAGAACACACCTTCCTCGGGCAGCATGGGCAGTTCGTCACGCTTCGTGACTATCCGAAGTTCGTGATACAAGAGATGACTGTTAACAGTGTTTGCCATAGAGCCTACAGCATCAAGGGCACGGAGATACAAATCAAGATGTTCGACGACCGACTTGTATTCGAGTCTCCGGGTAAATTGCCAGGGATGGTAAAGCCTGACAATATCCGATACACCCATTTCTCCCGGAACCCAAAGATTGCAGCTTTTCTGAAGGCCTACCATTATGTGAAGGAATTTGGTGAGGGATTAGACCGTATCTGCCGCGAACAGGAAGCCAACGGAGCAAAAACTCCGTCCTTCCGAACCGATGAGTTTATTTTGAAGATTACGGTGCCAAAGGTTACTGAAAAAGTAGCAGAAAAAGTGACTGTAAATGACGAAAAGGTAGCAGAAAACCAACGTAGGGTAGCAGAAAGCCATGATAGGGTAACAGAAAAGTTGATAGAAAAAGCTGCCCAACAAGGAGACAGGTTGACAGAAAATAGGACTTCTATCCTTCGTTTAATGATGGATGATCCATATATATCTAAAGCTGAACTATCAAAATATGTAGGAATCAGTGAGAACTCCATCTCACGCAACATCGAAGTCATGCGTGGCAAATATCTCCGTCGTGTTGGCCCCGACAAGGGCGGTTTCTGGGAAATAATAGAAGAATAGTAACGTTTTATATAATAGTCAGGATAGCGATATGAACTACTATAAGGAAAAAGTATGCGGGTGGCACGATGCTCACATCGGGCTTTACACCTCTGAAAATCAGAGGGACAGGTTTTTGATTCCTCGTGCAATAAAAATCATTGTATCCCGTTTTTAGTTTAAAACTAAAGGCGGGATTTTGTTATGCCAAGGATAGGAAGGGAACGGAGCGGAACAGGTATATATCACGTGATGTTACGTGGTATTAATCGCCAGGACATCTTTGAAGAATCTGACGACTATTGGGCCTTCATAAAAATATTGTCAGCCTTGCGGACGAGATTGGCTGATGACCATTCTTCTCAGATATGTACTTCCCATATCTATGCTTACTGCTTGATGCCGAACCACATACATCTTTTGTTATGCGAGATGGATTGGAATTTGGGAGAGGTGGTGAAATCAATAGCAGCGAGTTATGCCTTTTTCTACAATAAGAAGTATGGACGAATCGGCCATTTATTTCAAGACCGGTTCAAGAGCGAGCCATGCAACAACCCGGAGTATTTTATGACGCTCTTCCGTTATATCCATCAGAATCCAGTAAAGGCGGGTCTGGTATCGAAAGCGGAGGAATATGAGTACAGCAGTTGGAGGAATGATTATCTTGGCAAATCTGCGACATCGGTATGTCATACTCAGGCCGCTATCAATAGATTCGGATTGGACGAACTCACAGCCTGGGTGAATATGCCTTTACCGGAGAACATAGTTTGCATGGAATTGGACGGGCGCAAGATCATCGCGGATGAAACAGTTCGGCAACTGATTATACAGAAATGCGGAATAAGGAGCATGGCAGATTTTCAGTTGTTCTCTAAAGAAAGGCAAAAAGAAACTGCTCGGGAAGTGATGCCGGAACTTGGCGCTGGTCCACGACAAATGTCACGAGTAACAGGTCTTTCGTACACATTCATCTATAAACTTGCCAAAAAAGGATAGATGCTTCATAACATGAAGAATCAAAAACCTGTCCCCTTGATTCCCTGTCCCCTTGATTCCAGCGCCAAACAGCAGGGCCAGGACGGCTTCGTGATGATACAGTTTGTGGTGGAGAAGGACGGTTCGCGGAGCGACGTCAAGGTGATTCGCAACGGCAAGTTGCCATCGATGGACAACAAGGCGCTGCGAGTGGTCAAGTCGATGCCCAAGTTCTCTCCCGGACTCAATGAGAAAAAGCCGCCCGTGCGTGTCAAGTTAACCGTCCCCGTCCGCTTTAAGCTGGATTAAACTATAAAATCCCAGTTTCTTACGTAATATGTACGCCGATGGCCTCAACCATCTGCATTTCCTTCTTGGTAATCTCCGCTGTTCTCCATTGGTCGTTGACCCTGACGACTCTTGCTCTGGCCAGTTGC
>Ga0247611_10003721_pt1 | contig 22189 bp, 22 predicted proteins | sample 177DNAGHGhighgp2_FD_192422 | JGI IMG/M metagenome (GOLD analysis project Ga0247611, IMG submission 192422) | Sheep rumen microbial communities from Palmerston North, Manawatu-Wanganui, New Zealand - 1770 DNA GHGhigh gp2 | ecosystem: Host-associated > Mammals > Digestive system > Stomach > Rumen... | reverse complement strand
TTCATCAAGAAAACCATTCCAGCTCCTAAAGTCGTTCCAATAAATGGAATGATCAGCCCTAAAAACATTGTCATTTTCTTCACCTTTTTCTAAATAATATTAATCTTTTTTCTTTATCTTTCTTTATTATTGTACCATATACATTATTACTAATTTCGCTATTAATAGCTATTCTTGAGTCAAATACTTGTACTATCATATTGTCTTCATTTGTATTTACAATTTTTATAACTGAAGTTGGTATAAATCCCAAATTTTGTAAATGTCTTTTCTGTTCATCAGTACCATCTAAATATTTTATACTAAATTGATCTCCACTTTTGCAATCTCTTAATCTATTCATAGTTATTCATTTCCTTTCAAACTACTAACCATATCTATTGATTTAATTTTTCTTGCTAAGAATTTAGATACTAGATATGAAACAATAAATGTACCAATAGCTGCAATAATATATGTTCTAATTGTTATAAATGCACAAAAATCATAATGTTCTTCTATTGCAGTTTTAAACAACCAATCTGTTAAATAAAATCCAAGTGGTAATCCAATTATAATAGATACTATAGCTATCCAATTATTTTGTTTAATAAATATATTTTCAATTTGTTTATCTTTAAAACCTAACACTTTTAAAGTTGCAAATTGATACTCTTTTTCTGTATAAGAAAGTATGCCTAAATTATAAATAATTACACTACCAAGAAGTATAGCAATGCCAATAATCATAACAAGCATAGTTTTCATCATAGAAAGCATACCAGTCATTCCTTCTTTTAGACTATTAATATTTTGAATTGTTTCAATATTTTTAATTTCCTTTGCTTTACTTAAATCATTATTTGTATATAATGCATCTGGTTTATATTCTATTCCAAGTGACTCTAAATACTTCTTTGTCATAGATATATTTTGATTTTGAGGATCTTTATTAAATCCAATTATCTTTGATTTATAGTACTTGTTATCACCATAAATATGCCATTCTATTTTATCGCCTATTTTATAACCTTTGCTGTCCGCTAATTTATACGTAACATAAACACCATCATCTGTTGGTTTTTCTTTTAATCTATTCTTATTATCTACAAATCTTAAATAATTTCCTGCATCCGTTACTAAAATATTGTTTGATTCTCTTTTTCCATCTTTATCTTTTATTTCAATTCCTAAACTTTGAGAAGTATTACTTCCATATTTATCATATAGTTCGTTGTATTCTTCACTACTTATTCCTTCTTTTATATTTAATTTATAATCAAAATTATATAAATCATCAAATTGTAATTTTACAAAGAAATTCATTGAATCTAACATACCAAATGAACACACTATTAAAGCACAACATCCAACAACTCCAGCAAGTCCCATAAATGTTCTCATTTTGTTTCTTAAAATATCTCTTAAATTCCAAATTGAAGTAAAACTTAAGTGTTTAAACAATCCTTTTTTAGTAATATTCAAAGCTTTTCCTTTGACATTTGGAATTTTAGTTCTAAGCGTTTCAGCAGGATTTTCTCTTAAGATACTTCTACATGTTATAAAAGTAATTAACAAAACAGCAAGAATTACTAAACCTGTAACATAATAACATGATACGTTCATTGAAGGATGACCGTTAGGTATTTCAAAGAAAGCCATTTGAAGATTCATAAATATTGTGCCGATAAAATAATATCCTAAAATTAATCCTACTATACTTGCTACAATACTAATCCAAAAGCCATACCCCATATAGTGAAATAATATTTTTCTATTACTAAAACCTAAAGCTTTTAAAGTACCTATTTGTACTCTCTCTTTTTTTACTACTCTAGTCATAGTAGTAATAACAGATAACATTGCAATAAATAAGAATATACCTGAGAAAACTCCTACATAAGTTTTACCTTCATCAATTTCTCCTTGATAAGCAACATAAGATGATGTATCTTCTACATTTATTATTGCTTTGGCATTTTCTATATTATCTTCTATTGCCTCTTTTACATCATCTTTTTTATTTACGTCTTTAACATCTACCATAATACTAGAAAAAGGTATATAGTCTTTATAATTAAAATCTGGCATTACCATTTTAAACATTTTTTTGTCTGTAATATTTGTTTTTTTCATAACCAAAGATTTTATATACTCTTCTGTTATTTCATTTGTACTCATATAAGCAAAACCAAATTCTTTTCTATCTGGATATAATTCTGATTCATCTCTTACATCGTATAAATGATCAGGAACATTAATTCTACCTAGAACTTTTTCGTGTAATATCATTCCATCATATTTTACGAGAATTGTATCTCCAACTTTTATGTCATTTTCTAATGCATAAAAATTATCTAACCAAATACCACTTTTATCTGCATCAAATTCTTCGCCTTCAAATATATAAAATTTTGATATATTATTTGATTCAATAAAGTTTAATAATAATGTTTTATCATTATCTGTAGTGGCTGTAACTGATAATTTTAATTCAGCATCCTTTACATTATCCAAATTTTTAATATTTTTTAAATCATCATGATTTAAATATCCCATAACGTTTAAATCAAATAGATTGTTTTCAGAATTAAACTTATCTCTAGTTTCTTCCATACCACCCATATATGCTTCTATTCCAGAATAAGCCATAATTCCTATCATAATCATTAAAAAAATTGTAATAAATTGAGATAAATTTTTTCGAATATCTCTAAACATTTTTCTTTTTAACATAATTACCACTTAACCTCATCAATATTTTTTGGATGGGTGTTAAGTTCATTAGATACAACTTTTCCATTTTTTATTCTAATTACTCTATCTGCTATGTCAGCAATTAAAGAGTTATGTGTAACTATAATAACAGTTGTATCTTCATCACTTTGTTTTCGAAGTAATTTTAATATTTCTACTCCTGTCTTTGAATCAAGTGCTCCAGTTGGCTCATCACATAATAGTACTTTAGGATTTTTCATAATTGCTCTTGCAATTGATACTCTTTGTTGTTCTCCTCCTGATAATTCTCCTGGAAATTTATCAGCATGTTTTGATAATCCTACACTTTTTAATACTTCCTTAGAGTTCCTTGAAGTATTAGTAACATCTTTTATTAGATTAACATTTTCATCTACGGTTAAAGTAGGCATTATATTATAAAACTGAAATATAAATCCAACATCATGTGCCCTATATCTAGTTAGTTCATTATCGTTATATTTTGCTATATTATCTTCGCCAATATAAATATCCCCAGATGTAGCTTTATCCATTCCTCCAAGAAGATTTAATAGTGTTGATTTCCCGGCACCTGATGGTCCGAGTATTACTACAAATTCTCCTTGATTAATACCTAAATCAATTCCATCTAAAGCATTAAATTTTTGTTCTCCGACTGTATAAGTCTTTTTTACATTTTTTAATTCTATAAAACTTTTCATAATATCCTTCTTTCTAAATATGAAACATCTTTCATATTAATTGTATTATTAAAAATCAAAATAGTCAACGAATAATGTGAATTATATTTCACATTATTGTATTTCGTGATATACTCTTCTTATGAGGTGACTTTATATGATTGAAAATATCAGAGAGCCAAAGCAACAAAGAGCTATTAAAAAGAAAGATAAAATTATTGAGGCCGGATTTAATCTTATATGTAAAAATGGCTATTACAATACTAATACTGCTGAAATTGCAAAAGAAGCTGATGTCTCTACAGGTATAGTTTATCAATATTTTAAAGATAAAAATGATATCTTATTAGAAGGATTATATAAATTTGGAGACAGTATATTCTTTCCTATTCTTACATTAGATTTGAGTAATTATGATATTAAAAACTTTGATAATGATTTGACAAACTTAATAGCTAGTCAAATTAAAAATCATAAATTATCTCAAAGTGCTCATGAAGAATTAACTGCCATGATTCATACTGATCCTAATGTTGCAAAATATTTTTATGATAAGGAATTTGAAGTTACAGAAAAAATAAAAGGCTTACTAGTTAAAAATGGTTATGAAGATGAACAACTATTAGAAAAAGTTCATATAATTATTGGGCTTATTGATAATTTATGTCACGAAATTATATATCATAAACATAAGAATATAAATTATGATGCTATGACTAATATAACAATTAATATGATTAAAAATATATTTAAAAAATAAAAAGATATGATTATTCATATCTTTTTTGTAATCGACGAAATATCTTAATCTTCCGAACTATTTCATTATTTTTCTTTTTTGAAGAGGTAAGATTTCAGTTTGTTCATTTATTCCAATCTTATTTGCTAATTCTACTGAATTAATCAATAAATCTTCTAAATTATTAAATGGTTCTATATTCATATCAGTTTTATATAGCCAATCTAAGTATTTAATTTTCTTTGCTTCATCTGGTCTTCCATATAAGACCTTTCCAGTATGTAACCAATATCCAAACTCTACATTAGTTGTAAAAGCAGGCATATCAGGTAAAAATCTAGGAATCCAAAATGCAATAACTGATGAATTTGCTAAAGCATCTCTTTCCCATTGTGCTTGATCAACATAATCAGTTTTTGGTTTCCAAGAAGAATATTCTGGAACATATACTATTCCATCAAATCCATATTGTTCAATTATCTGGCAAGCCTTTGTTCTCCACGATTCAACATTTTCGCCTCTTGGAGTTGGTCCTGCTAAAAATATAGATTTTTTATTTTTTATTACTTCTTGATCTGAATAATTAATAATCATAAGTCAATCACCTATATCCATTATACCATATATTTTTAAAAACTAATTGCATCGCAACATTACTATATTTCGATTTTTCCAAAGTAAAAAACACTAATTAATATTTTAATTCATATGTTTTATTCTTTTGTTCTTCCCCAATTAAAATAATATTTACTCTATCATCAAACCATCTAACAGCAATATTGTATTCATCTACTGTTTTACCATCATTTGCAATATAATCAGAAAACGATTTTATCTTTCTGTTTTTGTTATTTAGTAAAACCACCTTTACTTTTGTTGGACCAAATGGCCATCCAGTTTCACCTATTTGTTTAAAAACAATTTTATAACCATTTACTTGATTAATATTTGTACTAATATCAGTAGGTTTTAAATATATCCTGTAAAGAATTAATCCAACTATCATAATTGGAATTAGAAATACAAATATCACAATACACATAATTATTGTTTCATATTTATTTTTCATACTTACTCCAATATAATACTTTTATCATATTTAGATAAATAATTATCATCAAGTAAAAGTTTTTTGTTTTTTATTGTAAAAGTAGATACTTTTGGAATAATAGATTTATCAATACAATCTTTAATATTAACTCTATAATATATTAATTTATCATCTTTAATCTCATATGTTCCTTCAGAATCTTCCACTATATACCAAACCTTTCTATCTTTAGAAGGTTTCATAACTACAAATCTAATTAAAAATTCATACTCTGTAGTTTTAGCTAAACTTGTTCTAAAACCACCATCTAATAATGAAATTTTTATATCATCTAAATCTATATTCTTTAAAGTTTTTTTAGTATTGGTATATTCATGAGCTAATATTATATATTTTGAATAATCTTCTAATTTACTAATATGGCAATAATCTCCAATTGATATTTGATAATCAATATTACTATATAATATTTTATTGTTAAGGCTATAATTAATAATTGAAATATCACTTTTTTCATCATAATAATAAATAGAATCATTACAAGCAGAATATTTTAAAGTCTTTAAATATTTTTTTATTTCAGATTCTAAAACATTTGCACCTCTAAAGTTCTTAAAAGAAAAACTTCTATCATTATTTTTCATCATAAAAGATAGTTTTGGTACTCCTATTTTAATCTCTTGATTTCCATAGTCATAATTATAATCTATATTTACTATTTTATAACCTAAATAAATATTTTTAAAAATAATTATCAATAATACAATAAAAATTAAACAAATAGGAATAATATAATATAATTTGTTCTTTACTTTTTTACCTTTAATAATTTCAGAAATATCTAAACCATAATAATTAGATAATTCTTTTAACATAGTAATGTCAGGTAAGCAAATTCCCCTTTCCCATTTACTTATTAAAGATCTATCTACATGTAAATCTTTTGCAAGTTGTTCTTGACTAAGACCTTTTTTTAATCTTAAATCTTTTAAGAATTTTGTAATATCATCTTTATTCATAATATCTCCTTACAATTAAATTATATTATTACTTCAATAAAAAAGATAGGGAATAAAATTCCCATATCATCATAATTATAAATATTACTACTTTTGCTTACAGTATTCATTAATTATATTATTAGTACCTTGTATATAAAATTCATTATTTTTATAAACAATATTTTTATTATATATTTTTTTGTATACAACACAATCTCCTACAACTTTTTTACTATAATATAGTTTAGGATATACATCATATACTGAACCAATATCAATCATTTCAATAAAACTAAATAATAATATAAATAATATTGCTAAAATAATAACTCTCATTATAGTTTTAACATTAATAATTAATTTATTAAATCCAAAAAGAAATAAAAATATTCCAAACAATTCAAATAATAAAGGAAATATAAAATTTGTATTATGGAAAGAAACACCAACTATTAATGATAAAGTTCCAATAAAACTAAATATTATATATCCAAAAACATCACTCTTTTTATCATTATAATCTACTATATTCACTATGTTTTCTTCTAACTTATTTTGATAATTATTTTCATTTAATCTTTCTGCACTTAATAGTTCATTAATAGTTATATTAAGTTCTTCGCATAAAGGTTTAAATAATGATAAATCAGGCATACATTTACCAGTTTCCCATTTACTAACAGATTTATCACTAACCCCTAACTTATCTGCTAATTCTACCTGAGTCATTTTCTTATTCTTTCTACATTCTGAAATAAACTTACCAATCTTTTCTTGATTCATATTATTTCTCCTTTCTAATAATAATTTTATCTTTCAATAATTATTATTAACACCCCTCAAAGGTAGAATTATAGAATTCATATTTAATTATTTTAAAATATTATTTACTTTAACTAGCAATTCATAAGTTCACTTATTCACAATATTCTTTTGCTATTTCAATAGCGCTTTTTAAATTATCAGTAATATGTACTCCTGTCTTATCTTCAATCCAAAGTATATCTAATCCATTCTTATATTCACTATATTTTTTAAAATTATCTGTAAATATTTTTCTAAAAATAATAACATGATAAATGTTATTTTTTAACCTAATTTCATATTTAGTATCTTCATAAACCATTTTAGATTTAACTACTTTTCCATATTTTTTATAATCATTATAATTAACAATTAAGTCACTATCATAAAGTGGTTTTAATTTTGTCTTATTTGTTAAATAATTAAATAGTTTATTTCTATCTTTATTAGAAATTTTCTCTTCATCAATTTTTATAATTGTTTTATCTTTTAAAGAAAAGAAAATTCTATTTTCATTTATTCCATATCCTTTTAGATCACTATAATTAAAAGAATATCTCATTGGCTTTTCACTATATTCAGATTCACCAAATATAATTTTAGAAAAAAAACTATTACTTTTTTCTTTAGTTTTAACAAATATAAACAATTCAACCATATCATCAAGCAACTTTATTTTAACATTTATAGCTAAATATATATTATAGAATAAGCCTATTAAATAGAATAAAAACAATGCTAAACCACATATATTTCCAAAAAAACCTAAATCGATACTTTTATTTTCTATATAGACTAAATACATCCATCCTATACATACAAAAATCACAAAAGCAAATACCAAAGATCTTGCAATACAACTTATATTATCTTGTAATTTAATTTTCATAGTTTCTCCTTATTACTATACATATTACAAATCAATTTTTACTAATACACCATTTACTTCTTTGTTAAATTTTTTCCAAGTTTGCTGCTCTATTACTTTGAATCCAATATCTTCAAATATTTTTAATGTATTGCCACGATCTATCTCAAAATTATCATATAAAGATTTAATATTATTTTTTCTAGCTTCATCACATAATAGTTTTAATCCTTCTTTTGAATATCCTTTACCTCTATGCTTATCTTCAATTAAAATACCACATTCATATCTATCATCATTTTTATTATATTGATAATATACATAACCAACAAACTGATTTAAATCATTATCTTTAATATAAGCAAAAAAACTATTATCATTAATTCTTTTATCAAATTTTTCTTTCCATTTTTCATTTGGAAAATCTATACATCCAGTATCATAGTGATATCCATAATAGCTTACATCATATCCTGCGTTATAACTCATAGTTTTAGCATCGGATTGTAATTTTTCTTCATACCAATAATCTTCTAATTTTGGTATATGCAAACTTAGCATAATTATCACTTCCATATTCATTATACCATATAAATTTAATTTAATATTACATTGGAAGATTACTATAATTTAAATTTTATCAAAATAAAAAACACTAATAAATAGTGTTAATTCTCTAATGGCACCTAAAGTACCCATATATTTGACTAGGTGTCACATAAAAAAGAATTTGGATTCCAAATATAATATATCACATTAATTTAAAAAATTCATAACTAAATCAATTATTATTTCTTTTTCTTTTGGATTTGATTCAGCAATTAATAATGTCATAGCAGTAAGTGTATTATTATCAATTATTTGCTTTTCATTTTTATATAATAATCCATAATAATTTAAAAAATATATAAATAGTGTTGCAGCTATTCTTTTATTACCATCAACAAAAGGATGATTTTTAATTAAAGTATATAAGAAATTACATGCTTTTAATTCTATACTATCATATACATCCTTTCCATCAAATGTTAGATATATATCATTTATAATTGACTCTAGTCCATGATTTCTTTCTATTCCAAATATATTACTATCATTATTAAATTTTAATTTAGAAATTAAATTTAAACATTCATTATATGTAATAATTCTACTATCTTTATTACCTTTAACTTTTGTTAAGGTTCTATGATCATAATCATCAAGTAAATCTAATGATTTAGTATATTCCCCTATTACATTTAATATATCCTTTGCTTCAGAGTCACTTATTCTATCAGAACTGCGATTTGCTATTTCTATTAATTTAACACTTTTCTCAAGAAATTCTAATCTTTTATTATTAATAGCAACACCTTTTAACATATAATCTTTTAATATACTACTTGCCCATTTTCTAAAAATAATACCATTTTTAGATTTAACTCGATATCCAACAGAGATTATAACATCAAGATTATATATTTTAGAAATTCTACCACCTGTACTTTTGTCGGAAAAACCGACAGAAGAGCTCTCTTCTAGTTCGCCTTCTTTAAAAATATTATTTATATGTTCACTAATAGTAGCATGTTTTACATCAAATAATAATTCCATTTGCTTTTGTGTTAACCATACAGTTTCATCTTTTAAATTCACCTCCAATCTAACATTTTGATTTTCAAAAATAACAATTTCATTTTTCATAACATACCTCCTTTTATTGTTATCCTTTAATAATTACTTGTAACAAAAAAGGAGACATACTTAAAAAAGTATATCTCCGCATGCATGCAATCTATTTATCTTGCCTTAAATAGAAAACCCTAGTCGAACAAATTGTCATAATAACACTTGGCAAGTAATTATTACAAATTAATTATATAACACAAAAATATGTTTGTAAAGCATTTAAATAAAAAACTCAAACTATAATAGTTTGAGTAATAATCATAATGGCAGGGGTAGTAGGAATCGAACCCACACAAACGGTTTTGGAGACCGCTATTCTACCGTTAAACCATACCCCTAAGTACTAAATAAATATAATATATTTTATTAGATTTGTCAACCTTTGCTAAAATAAAAAAGGCTTTTTAGCCTTTTATATTCTATTTATTCTACCTAATATTCTATCTTTTCCTAATAAATTCATAATTTCATATAAATCAGGAGTATTAGATTTAGATGTAATAGCAACTCTAATAACAGTACTTATATCTGCTACATTTCCTTTATATTTATCAGGATTTTCTTTGTATTCTTTCATATTACTTGTATATCCATCTAGTGAATCAGTTAATTCTTTTACTTTATTAAACCATGTATCTTTATCATCATTTATATCAAAATATTTTTCAAAATAATTATTAAGTATCATCTTAATATCATTTTTATCATTTATTTTACCCCATTCATAAGTTTCAGGATTAAATAATTCATCATACATATACCATATAGCAGGTTTTATACTAATCATATTAGCATAATCTTTTCTTGGTTTCTTTTGTTCTCTTTCAATATTTAATATATTAATAGTATATTCTTTATATTTATTAATTAATTCATTAAATTCTTTATCATATTGATTTGACCAATCATTAAGAAGATCATATACTTCAGTTGCTTTTAATCTACTTAAATAATTTTTAGAAATATTATCTAATTTATCTAAATCAAATAATGCTCCAGATGGACTCATTTTCTTAGGAGAAAATTCAAATTCTGTAAAATCACTATCCGGATGTCCTTCTCTCCATGCTTCATAATTTGAATTTGCAATAGTCATAATTGCTTCAATTACAGCATAAACAGGATATCCTTTTTCTTCATAATATTCCATTCTAGCTTCTGGATCTAATCTTTTTGATATTTTCCTTATTTTATCTCCATCTTTTTTTAATATTAATGGTGTATGTATATATTTAGGCATTTTAAATCCAAATGTTTTAAATAATTCATAATGAACAGGAATAGAACTCATCCATTCTTGACCACGAATAACATGTGTAGTTCTCATTAAATGATCATCTACTAAATGAGCAAAATGATATGTTGGTAAACATGTAGATGATTTATATATAATAGTATCTATATCATTTTCATGTAATTCCATTTCACCATTAGCTAAATCATTAAATTTAAACTTTTCATCAAAGTCACCTTCACTCTTTAATCTAATAGTATAACTTTCACCATTTTTAATTTTTTCAATTGCTTCTTCTGGACTTAAATCTCTATACTTAGCAAATTTACCATATATACCTATTCTTGCTTTTTTATGAGATTGATTTTCTCTTATAATATCCATTTCTTCTTGAGTTAAGAAACATGGATATGCTTTTCCAAGAGCAATTAATTCTTTTATAAATGCTTGATATATTTCTGTTCTTTCTGATTGAATATAAGGTCCATAATTACCTTTAGTTTCATTTGTATCTCTATATTCATATTCATCTGGATATAAACCATAGTGTTCAAGAACATGTCTTATATATTCAACTGCTCCTTTTACTTCTCTTGCTTGATCAGTATCTTCATTTCTTAAATAGAATACTCCATTATTCTTTTTAGCAATAACATAATCAACTACAACAGAATAAAAATTACCTATATGCATAAATCCAGTAGGACTAGGAGCATATCTTGTTACCTTAGCATTTTCTCCTAAATCTCTTTGTGGATATAATTTTTCATAATCACTAATAGTTTTATTTATATTTGGAAAAATAAAATCAGCTAAATCTTTATTAGTCATAAAACACCTCTTTTAACAAAATAGATTATATAATATTTCTTAAAATAAAACAAGAGCTTTAAGCCCTTGTTACATTACTTTAAATACTACCATTAAAAATACAACACTTAAAACAGCAATCATTGACATTAAACAATAATCAGTTATCTTAATTCTTTTTTTCTTTCTAACTATTGTTTCTTCTTCTTCAATTTCAGTCTTTTCTAAAATTGGTTCCATTTTAATTGTATTAAATATTTCTTCTTCTTTTTTTAATTGTTCATCTATATCTATTATTGACGTCGTTTCAAATAATGTATTTTCATTCATATATTCTCACTTCCTCTATCATCATATATACATAATATCAAAATTCGACAAATAATTCAAGATTTTTAAACAGTATTTTTTAATTTATATTTATATGAATTTAAATATCAATATTATCAACAATATGAATAAACAAATACCTAATATTATAGCTATTTTTCCTTTATTAGTTCTTGTTGCTTTATCTGCTAAAACTATAGCTGTATCATTATCTAATTCACTATATTGATTAACAAGCATTCTTGCTATTTTTTCTAAATCTTTTGTTTCTTTTGAAAATAATTTAGCTGCTTCTATATATACTGATTCATCTTTCTTCTCTGATTCATTTGTTTGTGGCTCTAATATAGTCATTTTATCTATTTTTGTTTTTATCATCTTTAATGCTATATCTACATAATTAGTAGCTAAATCTTGATTAACTTTATATTTATTAATAAGTTCATTTATTACTTCATCTTTACTATCAGATTTTATTAATAATTGACTTGCTTCTTCAATTAATTCTGAAGGAGATGCTTTTAATAAAAAGTTTTCTTCCATAAATAATGATGCATGTTCTTCTTTATTATTAGGTTTTTCCTCTATTGAAGATTTGTTGTCTTCTGTTTTTATTATATCTTCAAGCGGAATCTCTTTCTTTAATTCTAAAGGTTTATCTTCTTTTATTTCTTCTTTAATTTCCTCTTTAACAGGTTCTTTTTCTTCATTAGATTCTTCTTTAGTATCTTTATTATCTTTTGTTTCTTCCTTATCTTCAGGTTTTTCTGTTTTTTCTTCTTCTAATTCTTTTTTAGTATCTATAGTTTTTTCTTCTTCTTTTGATTCTATTCTCTCATCATACTCTTCTTCATCATCTTTAATATTAGCTATTTTTTGATTATCTTTTGATTCAACTATTTCTTCTTTAATTTCTTCATTTACTGGTTCTTTCTCTTCATTAGATTCTTCTTTAATATCTTTATCTTCTTCAGTTTCTTTTTCAGTATCTTTAGTTTCTTCTATTTTTTCTTCTTTTGTTTCAACTTCATCTGATAAATCTATTTTAGGTGCATCTTCTAGTACTTCATCTAATGAATCTTCTTCTAAATCTTCAGTATTAGTTGACTCAGATTCTTTTTTTAATATTTCAGCTATTTTTTTAACTTCTCTTTGTAGTTCTATAGTCCTATCTATATCAATTATTTCTGCTTTATTTTCTTCCAGTTCTTTTTTAGTTGTTCTTCTTTTTCTAGTTTTTTTAGGTTTTTCTTCTTCAACTTTTTCTTTCTCAGTCTCAGTATTCTCTTCTTTTTCTTCTTCTATTTCATCTTTTTCATTATTATCATTTTTTTCATCTTTTTCTTCATTTACATCATCAACTTTTTCTTCTGATTTAGTTTCTTCTATTTTTTCATCTTTTATTTCTTCATCAGTCTCTTTAGTACTCATTCTTTTTATATCATCTATTTCATTAGTTTTATCTATTTCATCTTGAGGAAGATTAGGACAACCACAATGCATACATATAACATCATCTGCATTTATTTCACTTTTACATTGACTACATATAACTTTTTTCATAATTCTCTCCTACTATATATAAATTATTATATCAATATATTGTACTTTTAGACAACAAAAAATCTTGATTTATTTAAAAATCAAGACTTTATTTTCTTATGGCGGAGACAGAGAGATTTGAACTCTCGCGCCAGTTTCCCGACCTACACCCTTAGCAGGGGCGCCTCTTCAGCCTCTTGAGTATGTCTCCAACGCTGCTGATAAGCGATATATAAATAATACATTATTATTTAAAATAAGTCAAGTAACTAAAAGAAAATTTATATTTTCTCATATTTAAAATAAAGGTAAATTTTTGTAAAAAAGATGTCTGTTCAATAGAACTATTTTATATAATTTGATAAAATAATACTTGTGTTAAGGAGAGTAAAAATGAATGAAAATATAATTAATGAAGTATCTACATTACTAGGAGTAAAAAACACTCAAGTTACTTCTGTATTAAAACTACTTGAAGATGGAAATACTATTCCATTTATCGCAAGATATAGAAAAGAAGCAACTGGTGCCTTAGATGAAGAACAAATTAGAAAAATAAATGAATATTATGAATATGAAGTTAATCTTTTAAAAAGAAAAGAAGATGTTATTAGATTAATTGATGAAAAAGGATTATTAACTGATGATATTAAAAATAATATCATGAATGCTAAAAAGTTAGTTGAAGTTGAAGATATTTATTTACCATTTAAAGAAAAGAAAAAGACTAAAGCAACTGAAGCTATTAAAAATGGTCTTGAACCTCTTGCTAAAATTATAATGAGTTTCCCTACTTCATTTAATGAATCTATATTAGATAAATATTTAAATGAAAATGTTAAAACTAGAGAAGATGCTCTTACAGGTGCTAAATATATAATAGCTGAATGGATAAGTGATAATGCTTATTATAGAAAATGGATAAGAGCTTTCTTTTATAAAAATGGTATTATTCAAACTAAATTAAAGAAAAATGCTAATGATGAAAATAAAGTATATGAGATGTATTATGATTTTTCTGAAAGTGTTAAATATATAAAACCTCATAGAGTTCTTGCTATTAATAGAGCTGAAGATGAAAAAGTAATTAGTGTTAATATTGTTGTTAATACTGATGAAATATATTCATATTTAGAAAGTAAAATTATAAAATCTGAAAGTCCTGTTAAAGAATATGTAATTGATGCTATAAAAGATTCATATAAAAGATTAATTGGTCCTTCTATTGAAAGAGAAATTAGAAGTGATCTTACTGAAAAAAGTGAAGATGCATCAATTGAAGTATTTAAAGAAAACTTAGAAAACTTACTATTAATTGCTCCAATGAAAGATAAAACTGTTTTAGGATTTGACCCTGCTTTTAGAACTGGATGTAAACTTGCTATTGTTGATCCTACTTCTAAAGTATTAGGAATTTCTGTTATCTATCCACATGAACCTAAAAATGAATGGGAAAAATCAAAACAAACTCTTAAAGATATAATTAATAAATATCATATTGATATTGTATCAATTGGTAATGGAACTGCATCTCGTGAAAGTGAAAAATTAGTAAGTGAAACTCTAAAAGATATACCTAATTGTAAATATGCAATTGTATCTGAAGCTGGAGCTAGTGTTTATAGTGCTTCTCCTCTTGCAATTAGTGAATTTCCTGATTTTCATGTAGAACAAAGAAGTGCTGTATCAATTGCTAGAAGACTTCAAGATCCATTAAATGAACTTGTAAAAATTGATCCAAAAAGTATTGGGGTTGGACAATATCAGCATGATGTATCACAAAAGAAACTATCTGAAAGTCTAGATTTTACAGTAAGTAAATGTGTTAATAATGTAGGTGTTAATATTAATACTGCTTCCCCTTCTATATTAAAATATATTTCTGGTTTAACTAAAAGTGCAATTGATAAAATAATTAAATATAGAGAAGAAAATGGAAAAATAAGATCTAGAGAAGAAATTAAAAAGAAAAAATTACTTTCTGATAAAGTATATGAACAATCAATCGGATTCATGAGAGTAATAGATGGTGATAATCCATTAGATAAAACAAATATACATACAGAAAGTTATGATAAAACATTAAAATTATTAAAATATATTAATAAAACTACTGATGATTTAGGTACTAAAGAACTAGTAGAAGAATTAGATAAATTAGATATAGATAAAGTATCAAAAGAATTAGATATTGATAAATATACTTTAGAAGATATAATTGAATGTTTAAAAAGACCAAATAGGGACTTTAGAGATGATTATCAAATGCCAATTTTAAAGAGTGATATATTAACAATAGATAATTTAAGTATTGGAATGAAATTAGAAGGAACTGTTAGAAATGTTGTTGATTTTGGAGCATTTATTGATATTGGTCTTCATAATGATGGACTTGTTCATATATCAAAAATGACAAATAAATATATTAAACATCCAAGTGAAGTTGTAAGTGTTGGAGATATTGTTACTTGCTATGTAATTGATATTAATAAAGAAAAAGAAAAAGTTTCTCTTTCACTAATTGATCCAAACAATCAAAAAAACTAGTGTCATCAAACACTAGTTTTTTTATATAATTAAATTCTATTAACACTGATAATGATTATATAGATTTAATTATACAACTGGTAATTCACTTCTGCAAAAATGAATACCAATTTTTATGTAAAATTAATCTTACAAGTTAATATTAACATAATTATATATGTTTGTCAAAATGTTTTTACTCCCTTGATAGTTTTCTATACACTTATATTAAAAGATAAAAAAACAAGACTTTTATTTTATTAAAAATCTTGTTTAAAATATCTATTCAGTAACAATTTTCATTGCTTTTCTCATTAGTAAGTCATATTTGAATAAGTCTTTATTTCCGATTTCTTTTTCGAATTCTTCTCTCTTCATTCCATATTGTTCAGCTGCATCATTTAAACCTTTTTCTAATTCTTCATCACTTACTTCAAGTCCTTCTTTTTCAACAATAGCATCCATCATAAGTCTATAACCTATTCTCTTGTTTGCTTCTGGTTCTAAAGTTTTCTTGAATGATTCAATATCTGAATTAGTAAACTTTAAATAATTATCTAAACTCATTCCTTGATATTGTAATTTTTCAGAGAATTCTCTTACTAATCTACCTACTTCATCATTTGTCATTTCAACAGGAATTTCAAATTTAGAATTTTCAACAACTTTATCTAAACATTTAAATAAATATTCATCTTCATGTTGTTTTTCTTTTTCAGCTGTCATATTCTTTTTAATATAGTCTTTTAAATCATCTAATGATTCAACTCCACCTACATTTAAATCTTCAAAGAATTCTTTATTAAATTCTGGGAAAACTCTTTCTTTAACTTCTTTAATTTCAACTTTGAATACTACTGGTTGTCCTTTTAATTCTTCAGAATGATAATTTTCTGGGAAAGTAACATTAATGTCTTTCTTATCACCTTTCTTAAGTCCAACTAATTGTTCTTCAAATCCAGGAATAAATGTATGAGAACCTATTTCTAGTGAATAATTATCTCCTTTTCCACCCTTAAATGCAGTTCCATCTTTAAATCCTTCAAAATCAATAACAGCAATCATACCTTCTTTGATTTTTGTTTTATCATCTAATTCTTTTAATTCAGCAAATTGTTCTTTTAAATGACCTAATTCATGTTCTATTTCATGATCAGTTACTTCAACTTTTTCTTTCTTAATTCCAAGTTTTTTATATTTTCCTAATTTAACTTCAGGAGTTCCAACTAATGTAAATTCTATTTCAACCATTTTATCATTAATATCAAGGATATCAATACTTGGAGTAGCTGCTGGTGTAATTGTTTTAGGATCACTTAATAATTTAGCATATAATTTATCTACAGCTAAATCAATAGCATCCATATATAATGTTTCAACACCAGTTTTCTTTACATAAATGTCGTATGGAACTTGTCCTTTTCTAAAGCCATCTATTTTGATATCTTTCTTTTTCTTATTGTATGCTTCTTTTAAACAATCTTTCCATTCTTTTCCTTCTAATTTTAGTGTATAACTTTCTTTCATATAAACCTCCTAAACACTACCCAATAGCAACTATTTTAACTGAATATACTCCATCTGGTGAAGAAACTTCTACTACATCACCAACTTTTTTACCCATAATAGCAGCAGCTATAGGACTTTCATTAGAAATCTTATTATTAAATGGATCAGCTTCTTGGCTACCAACTATTTTATAACTTTCAGTATCATCATCATCTTCATACTTAAGTTCTACTTGGCTTCCAATTCCAACACTTCCATCATTGTTACCTTCATCAATTACAGTAGCATGCTCAAGTGCATATTCTACTTCTAAAATTCTTTGTTCTAAAGCAGCTTGGTCTTCTCTTGCTTGTTCATACTCTGAATTTTCAGACAAATCACCAAGAGCTCTAGCTTCCTTTAATGTTTGAGTTACTTCAGCTCTTTTTGTTGTTTTTAAGTATTGTAACTCACGTTCTAATTCTAAATAACCTTCACCAGTTAAGAAGATCTCTTTTTTCTTCATCTTGGCAAATTCACCTCTTTCTGTTTACTCACAAAATGATACTATAAATTGTATATTTTGTCAAGCTATATTAACCCTTATAATGTCACCTTCACATACATCAAAAGGAATCTTAATTTTAAGTTTTTCCTGAGGATGTACGGCAGAATTAACATTTTCATTTTCACTATCTATAATATATTCTATTTTTAATTTTTGTACACTAGTTTTAGGACCAAAAACTTCTACAATATCACCAACACTAAATTTATTTCTCTGTTCAATAATAGCTTCCTTGTTTTTCTTGTCATATGATCTAATAACAGCTAAAAAATCTTGATTAGAAACTTCTTGTCTTCCTGTATAGTATTGTCCTTCTTCCCCTGGTACTCCATTATAAAATTGGCTTATATTTTCTCTATTTGAAACTCTATTTAATACTTTTTTATAATAAGCAATATCATCATTAGTTAAAGTATTATTTATCTTTTTATCCATGATAGTTCTATATGCATTAGCTACTGTTGCTATGTAATATAAACTTTTCATTCTACCTTCAACTTTATATGATTCAACACCTAAGTCCATTAAATCTGATATATAATCTATCATATTCAAATCTTTTGATGAAAATGCATAATCATATCCTGTATTATTATCAAAAGTAAATCTACATACTTGAGAACATCCACCTCTATTAGAATCTCTTAGAGTTACATAATTAGACATAACACATCTACCACTATAACTAGTACACATAGCACCATGTATAAATACTTCAACTTCAGTATCAATATTATCTTTAATAAATTTAATATCTTCCCTTGATGTTTCACGAGCAAGTACTACTCTATAAGCACCAAGTGATTTATAAAACTTAACTGTTTCTAAATTATTAATTGATTTTTGAGTAGATATAAAAAACTTAGTTTTAATTTTAAGACGTTTTATAGCTTCAATAACAGCAAAATCACTAACTATATATGAATCTATACCAATATTATCTAATTCTTTTAAATAATCATCTAAACCATCTAAATCCTCATTATGAAAAATCATATTAACAGTAACATATACTTTTTTATTTCTATCATGAGCATACTTAACAGCCTCTCTAATTTCATCTAATGAAAAATTATTAGCATTAGCTCTTAAACTATAATCATATCCACCAATATATACAGCATCAGCACCATAATCAATACCAATCTTTAATCTATCTAAATCCCCAGCAGGTAATAATAACTCATATTTCATTTTAAATCACCTACCTTATATTTAACATCATGCTCTAAAAAGTAATAATCACTATCAATTAAATTACATAAATTACTTTCATTAATATTTTCTAGAATCATCTTAGTAGATATTTCATTAATATCACTAAGATCAACTATTAATTTTATTTTATTAAATTTATCTAAATACTTAGAAGCACAAAATATTTTATTATATCTAACTATACTTCCATCTTTTTCTTCTTTTACTTCTAATACTTTCTTACTTACTTTTTCATTTAATAAATATTCATTAACATTTTCATTTATTTCAAAATGTTTATTAAAATTACTTACAAGAGCTCTTCTAGAATACATTAATATATTTTTAGATATATAATGATAATATATATTAGTATTACATTCTTTTTGTATTTCTTCTATTTCATTTATAGTCAAATCATTATTAATAACTGTATTATTTATACCAAGACTACTCAAATAATTAATAGCTACTTTATTTGATAATATATGATTTTCATATAATACTAATCTATCTTTATCTATTATATTTACAAGACCAATATCTTCTACAATAAACATTATATCTTTATTAAATTTAGAATATATTTTCTTAAAATCATATATTTTCATATGTAAGAATTTATTCATCATTACATATATTTTATATTTTTTAGATAATTCATTTATTTCATCAATTGTATAATATACATCATATCCAATAGAATAATCTTCTAATGGCAATATAAAAGTATTTAAATTATATTTCTCATATACATTTAAATCTTTATTATTTGGTATAATTATAAATTCTTTTTTTTGCATATTCCTAATCTATCTCCAACATCTATATATTCTACACTATATTCTTCATTATTATCTAAAAAATCTATAAATTTTTCTATTTTTCTAACCATTTGTCTTAAATTTCTACTTTTAATATTACTACTATTACCTACAAAACCATGAAAACTTAAATTATCTATTATTATTATTCCATTATCATTTAAGTTTTCTTTATATTTATTAAAGAATTTCATATTTTGACTCTTAGCTGCATCTATTATTAGTAAATCATATTTATCTTTTATTTCTGTATTTAAGGCATCATCACATATTAAATTAATATAATCAAGACCACTTTTTCTAACATTAGAAACTGCTATATTATATCTTATTTTATCTCTTTCTATACTAGTTACCTTATTAACAGAAGAACACTCTGCAAAACAGAGTGTTGAATATCCAATAGCAGTTCCTATTTCTAGTATGCTTTTAATTTTATTTTTATCTATTATTTTTTTTATTTCTTTAATTGAATCAATTCCCATAATTGGAACATCATTTTTTATTCCGTAATTTCTTGCTTCTTCAATTACTCTTCGTACTCTATCCATAAACCTTCCCTTTTTAACCTTGCAACTGTATTTACATGCTCTGCATCAGTTTTACTAAAATATGTTTTACCATTTTTATCAGCTACAAAATAATAATAATCATGATTTTTAGGTTCAATAGAAGCAATTATTGATTCTAATCCAGGATTACAAATTGGTCCTACTGGTAACTTTCCTGCCATACATGAATTTCTAGTATTATATTGATTACATTTATCAAGTTCACTTTGTTTTAAATCTCTACTAAAATTATCAATTTTCTCAGCATAATATGTAGTAACATCACTACCTAAACTCCATTTATCATTAAGTCTATTATAAAATACTCCAGCTACACCTTTTCTATCACTTGCATTTCCTGCTTCTAATTCAATAATTGAAGCAAGAGTAAGCATTTCATGTATAGAATATTTACTATTTTGTATTTCTTCTTTATAGCTTTCTAATTTACTTTCCATATTATCTAACATTTTAGAAAATATATCTTCAATACTCGCATTATCATAAAATTCATAAGTATCAGGATATAAATATCCTTCTAAACTATAATATAATTTAGAATCTTTAATATCTTCATTAATAAACCAATATTTAGATATTAATTTATCCAAATAATCCTTATTCTTTAATTTATTTAATATATCTTTCTCACTAATACCAAAATTCTCTTTTATAGTAGAAATAATATATCTCATATTTTTTCCTTCAACAAATGTTACTGTTTTAGTTTCAGCTACAGTATCACTACCTTTTTTTAATACCTCTATTAACTCTTCAACAGTAGCATTAGTTGGTAAATAATATCTACCATATTCTAATGTATCATCAACTGGATTTAGCTTTAAATAAATTTTATAACATAAAGCATTTTTAATAAATTTTTCTTTCTCTAATGATTCTGCTATAGAACTATATGTACTACCCTTTTCAACATCAAATTCAAGTATTAAATCTTTATCTGATGGAGAGCCAAGCATATAATGATATGTTCCATACACACAAAAACATACTAATAAAATAGATATTATAAATATCAATAACTTCTTCATACAATTCCCTTCATAAAAAACAATTAAAATTATTAAAAATTTTAATCATTAATTTGTAGTGATGATAAAATCTTATCTAAAAATTCAAATTCTTCATCTTCAGTTAATGCTTTTAATTTTGTCATATTCCCTTTAGGACTTAAAACATAACTAGAAGCATAAGCTATAATACTTCCATCTTTTGATTTTTTATCTTCTGTATAAACCACATAATTTACTTTAGATGAAGTATCTTCTACATCAAGAATTATTCTATAATCTTTCTTTTTACCATTTTTATCTTTAAGTGTTAAATAATTATCTTTCATTATTCCTCTTATCTAAATACGCCTGAAGTATAATACTAGCCGCTATTTTATCAACCACTTTTTTTCTATTCTTTCTTCTTTCATTATTACTAAGTAATATCCTATTAGCTTCAACTGTAGATAGTCTTTCATCTTGCATAAATACTTTTTTAGTTGGATATCTATTTTCAAGTAATTCTTTAAATTCATATGTAATCTTACATCTATCAGATACACTTCCATCTAAATTT
>Ga0247611_10003720_pt1 | contig 22202 bp, 19 predicted proteins | sample 177DNAGHGhighgp2_FD_192422 | JGI IMG/M metagenome (GOLD analysis project Ga0247611, IMG submission 192422) | Sheep rumen microbial communities from Palmerston North, Manawatu-Wanganui, New Zealand - 1770 DNA GHGhigh gp2 | ecosystem: Host-associated > Mammals > Digestive system > Stomach > Rumen... | reverse complement strand
GGGAGTCGCCACAGACAATCGTCATGCCCGGCAGCGAGAGTCCCTTCTCGGGTCCTACCACGTGGATGATACCGTTATCCTTCGACCACATGCCATAATGCGTGAGTCCGAACTCTGCCGCATTCCTTACCAGGGCATCCACCTGCGCCTTAGACACAGGGTCGGCGATGGGTTTATCCTGATCATGCGTAGGCGTATTATGATCGGGCATACAGAAAATCTTCTCCGGGCGGAAACACTTCAGACCACGGGCACGCATGCCGTCGAAGGCCTGAGGCGAAGTCACCTCATGACAGTAGAGTCTGTCGATATAAAGCTGTGTGGGGCCGTCAGTCACCTGCTGCACCACGTGCTTGTCCCATATCTTATCAAATAATGTATTCATTCGTCCTCCTTCTTAAATTTGTTGATACAATCGATATAAGCTTCTACGGATGCCGTCACGATATCGGTATTGGCACCGAAGCCATAATAGAGTGAACCGTCGTATTCCACCTGCATGTGGACCTTACCCACATCGTCGGAACCTTTCGAGATAGCCTGGATGGTAAACTCCTTCAGTGTCATCTGTTTCATGATGATCTTCTTCAGTGCCTTGATGGCAGCATCGACAGGACCGTTACCAGAGGCAGCCGCCTCGAACTTCTGACCGCTGATATCAAGACCGATAGAAGCCACACTCTTCACCCCCTTTCCAGTAGTAACCTGGAGGAAGTCGAGACGAACGGCATGGGCATCAGCGGTGTCGGCACCTGCCAGCATCAGCACGTCGGCATCGTTCACCTCCTTCTTCTGATCGGCTAAAATCAGGAACTTCTCGTAGACCTTGTCGAGTTTCTCCTCTGACAGCTCGACACCATTCACGTGGAGACGGTGCTTCAGGGCAGCACGTCCGCTGCGGGCTGTGAGTACGATGCTGTTGTCATCGATACCCACATCTTTCGGATCCATGATCTCATAGGTATGCACATTCTTCAGCACGCCATCCTGATGGATGCCGCTGGAGTGGGCAAAGGCATTACGCCCCACGATGGCCTTATTGGGCTGCACGGGCATATTCATCAGCGAGGATACCATACGACTCGTGGGATAGATCTTCGTGGTATTGATATTCGTCTCGATACCCAGCGCCTTGTGGCACTTCAGGATCATCGCGATCTCCTCGAGCGACGTGTTGCCGGCGCGCTCGCCAATGCCGTTGATGGTGACTTCCACCTGACGGGCACCAGCCATCACACCATTGAGCGTGTTGGCCGTCGCCATACCCAGATCATTATGACAATGGGTAGAGATGATGGCACGATCGATACAGTCGACATGCTCCTTCAGATACTTGATCTTCTCGAAATACTCCTGTGGCAGACAGTAGCCTGTCGTATCAGGGATGTTCACCACCGTAGCACCAGCCTTGATCACAGCCTCTACCACCTGGGCGAGATACGCATTGTCCGTGCGACCAGCATCCTCGCAGTAGAACTCCACATCGTCGACGAAGCGCTTGGCATACTTCGTGGCTGCTACCGCGCGCTCGAGGATCTCCTCGCGGGTAGAGTTGAACTTGTACTGGATGTGCTCGTCGCTGGTACCAATACCCGTGTGGATGCGCTTGTGCTTGGCATACTTCAGCGCCTCGAATGCCACATCGATATCCTTCTCCACTGCACGCGTCAGCGCACAGATCACAGGCCACGTGACGGCCTTGGAGATCTCAATCACGGAATTAAAGTCGCCAGGACTTGAAATAGGGAATCCTGCTTCGATCACGTCGACACCAAGTTGCTCAAGAGCCTTAGCCACCTGTATCTTCTCTACGGTGTTCAACTGGCAGCCGGGAACCTGTTCCCCGTCGCGGAGTGTCGTGTCGAAAATAAACAATCTGTCACTCATCTTTTTGTCTTTTGTTTAATTTATGAATGTGTTACTTACCGTCCTTACAAAGAAAAGAGCCTTTCACACTCGGAAGTGAGAAAGGCTCCTTATATTTTTCAGTATCTGCATCTGACCTATATCCATGCCCTGTCACTTCCGCCTGCACCCTGCAGTCGAATAATAATCAGGCCATTAAGTAGATTCAGACTCTTCATACGTTCTAATTTCAAATTCGGGTGCAAAAGTAAACATTTATTTTCTAACAAACAAATAATTCGTAACTTTTTTGTTCAAATTCGTGTCATTTTATCACTTAATTCGCCATTTTGGCTATAAAAACATCATTTTATGTTCGCCAGACGATACACAGCAGTCATATCGTCGGGAGTGAGCACCTCCATCGCGCCGATGTTCATCTTGCCCCCTCGGCTGCACTTCTCGACAAGCACCTTGATCTCATCCTCCGTTGCCTCACGGCCTATGAGTTCTGGAATGCTCGTAGGCATACCGATGGCATGGAAGAAACACTCGGTGGCCTCGATACCCTTCAGGGCCGTAGCCTTCGGATCAGTGAAATCGTTGGTGACACCCATCACATTGACGGCAAACTTCACAAAACGGCTGACGTGCTTATCCATCACGTAGCGCGCCCAAGAGCCCCAGATAGCAGCCAGACCAGCACCATGCGTCACACCGAAGAGTCCGCTCAGTTCGTGTTCCAGTTTGTGGCAGGCGAAATCCTTCTCTGTGCCGCACTCTGTCAAGTCATTGTGCGAGAGTGAGCTTGCCCACATGATAGCAGCACGATTGCGATAATCCTCAGGATTACGCAGTACCTCGAATACGGCATCCTTCACCGTCCGCAACAATGCTTCGGCAATGGCATCAGTCAGCGTGGCATCCTCGTACTTGGAGAAATAGCGTTCCATCGTGTGCATCATGATATCCGTAGCACCTGCTGCCGTCTGATAAGGCGGTAAGGTATAGGTACGCTCAGGATTCATAATGGCAAAGCGACAACGGCTCAAGTCGCTGTTCACTCCACGCTTCAGCATACCCTCGTCGTTGGTGATCACACAACTCGACGACATCTCGGAGCCAGCAGCAGGGATCGTGAGCATGACGCCGATAGGGAGACAAGCCTGAGGCACAGCCTTCCCATCCCAGAAATCCCACACGTCGCCCTCATAGCACACACCATAGCCGATGGCCTTTGAAGAGTCGATCACGGAACCGCCGCCTACGGCAAGGATGAAGTCGACCTTTTCCTGTCGGCAGAGCGCAATACCCTCCTTTACTTTCGACAGCAGCGGGTTAGGCACTACCCCACCCAATTCCACATAGCTGATGCCTGCCTCGCCAAGCATCTTGAAAACCTTATCCAGCAACCCCGAGCGACGGGCACTGCCGCCACCATAGTGTACCAGCACCTTGCTGCCACCTGCCTGCTGAATCAACTGCGGAAGCTTCTCTTCCGACTCTCGTCCGAAAACGACCCTCGTGGGCGCATAAAAATTAAAGTCCTTCATCACCTTATTATATTATATATATGTTATGCGATTATTTCATTGATTGCAAATTTATGCAATCAGTGTCAGCCCACCAAATCTTTTCAGATATTTTAGTAAACTTGCCGAGAATTTACAAATTCTTTGTATCTTTGCATCGAAAATGAAGAAAACGCTCACATATATCACCATAGTCATGACGGCTCTGATGGCGGCAAGTTATCTTATCAGCGAGCCAAAACATACCGGCATGAGTCTGAAGACTGTCGCCAAGGCCGACGATAGTCTGCACAGGGTATCGAATGCTCTGAGCCCCGAGCAGCAACAACTCTTGGAAGAAGAACTTGACTACTATTTTGAACGCCACAATGTGCAGGATGAAGGTTACGAAATGGTTGTGGCCTTTGCCAACGGGCAGCGCTACCAAGTAGACATCCCTCGCCAAGTGCCCTTGACAAATGTAGGGCTCTGGGACAATAACTTGCGGGAAGGAACAAGCATTGTGCTCGACTCCCTGGGGCGCACCATTGTAGGAACCTGTCGCAACAACAGTCTGGAAACAGGCTGGCGCCCTGATTCGCTGGGCATCTACCAAGGTGAGTTCGCTGCAGAGAAAGCCCACGGGCATGGGGCATACCTCACCCCTGACGGCGGCTATTTCGAAGGGCACTGGGATAACGACAAGCGCCACGGTTTCGGCATCAACCTGCAACTATCAGGCGACGATCCCCGTCTGCACGTAGGCGAGTGGACGAAAGGACGCTTTCAGGGAGAACGGATGAAATACACATCAGAGCGTATCTACGGTATCGACATTTCCAAATACCAACACGGCAAAGGTCGCCGCCCTGTGCCTATCCTATGGGATAAACTCCGTATCACAAACGTGGGCAAGCGCGGCAGCCACAATGTCAGCGGCACAGCCGACTATCCCGTATCCTTCGTCTTCATCAAGTCGACAGAGAGTACCACCATCCGCAATAAATTCTATGTGAACGATTATGCGCAAGCCCGCAAGCGCGGAATTCCCATCGGAGCCTATCACTTCTGGTCGATGCGCACCTCAGGCATAGATCAAGCCCAACATTTCCTACGCAACACGCTCTTCAAGGATGGAGACCTGCCCCCAGTGCTCGATATCGAGCCCAGCAAGTCACAGGTGGAGCAGATGGGTGCCGACCGTATGTTCATGCAGATACGCATCTGGCTCAGAGCCGTAGAGCGCAGCACAGGCGTCAAACCTATCCTCTATGTCAACCAAATGTTCGTGAACAATTACCTGTCAAAGCAGCCTGACTTGAAACGTGACTATTGCGTGTGGATAGCCCGCTACAGCGAATACAAGCCCGACTTGAGACTAGCCTTCTGGCAACTCTGTCCTGACGGCCATGTCGCTGGCATTCAGGGAGATGTGGATATCAACGTCTTCAACGGCTACAAGCTGCAGTTCGAGAAATTCCTGGAAGAAGAAACAATCAAGAGATGAAGACGCTATTAATACTTGTTGGCAAGACCAACGACAAGCATTTCCAGGCAGGCATCAGCGACTATGTGGATCGTATCAGCCACTATATGCCTTTCGAGCTCACGGTGATTCCCGAGCTCAAGAACACCAAGAGTCTCACTGAAGAGCAACAGAAGACAGCAGAAGGTGAACTGATTCTCAAGCAACTACAACCATCCGACACTGTGGTCCTGCTAGACGAGCATGGGCGCGAACTGCGCAGTATAGAGTTTGCTCGATGGCTGGAACAAAAACGGAATACCGCACGCAGACTGGTCTTCATCATCGGCGGCCCCTATGGTTTTTCACAGACCGTCTATGAAAGAGCCAACGAACAGTTATCACTCTCAAAGATGACATTCTCACACCAGATGATAAGGCTGATATTTACCGAACAAGTATATCGTGCATGTACCATCATCAAGGGCGAGCCCTATCACCACGAATAAAGAATAATCCCCCGTCTCTAAACTGAGCGGGGGATTATTGAATAATGCTATTAGAGGTCGTTGTAATTCTGAATGCTAAACGTGGATGTACGCATATCACCCGTTTCGAAGCCGCGCTTCAACCAGCGTTTGCGCTGATCACTCGTTCCATGCGTAAACGACTCTGGGGTAGCCCTACCCTGCGCCTTCTTCTGCAACCAGTCGTCACCGATGGCCTTTGCAAGTTCAAGACCCTTCTCCAGATCACCATACTCCATCGAGTGGTTCATCTCTTCCTCATAATGAGCCCATACACCAGCATAATAGTCGGCCAATAGTTCCAGGCGCACACTAATCTGGTTAGCCCCCACCTTATCGCTCTGGTTCATCGCCTGATGAGCCTTGCCTAAAGAACCCGTCAGATTCTCGACATGATGGCCGATCTCGTGGGCAATGACATAAGCGTAGGCAAAGGTATTGCCCTCAACACCAAGCTGACGCTTCATCTGCGTGAAGAACGACAGATCGATATACAGTTTCTGGTCGCCAGAGCAATAGAAAGGACCTACGGCAGCCGTAGCGTTACCACAGGCTGACTGCACCTGATTCGAAAACAACACCAGTGTCGGAGGGGTATAAGTACCACCCATCTCTTCGAACACCTTGCCCCAAACATCCTCCGTAGAAGCCAAGATCTTCTTACAATCGGATGCCAGTTCCTGTTCTTCTTCCGTAAAACCAGCCTCATCGATTGTCTCTGTCGGAGCAGTCATCTGCTGTTGGGCAGCCTGCAAGCCTGCCGACAAAGGATCGCCACCAGTCATCCAAGCAAACAAGGCAGCAACAATCACGGCGCCGATACCGCCAATACCAGCTTTGGCACCACCACTCATACCGCGGCGATCTTCCACGTTTGAGCTTTCTCTTCTTCCATCTAATCTCATAATTCTCTGGTTTTAAGTTTATTATGTTTAAATTTTAAAAGTAATTCTAGAATCATCTTACCGTCATGTGGAAACAACCTTGCTTCACCTCGTACTTGATATAGCAACGCTTCTGTTCACGCATATCACGCAGGACTTCGCTGAGCACCCATTTCAACGTATCGTTGCGCACCATCCGACGTGACGGGCCCTTGGGATTCTCTACAGTACGATAACGATTATAGCAGATATCGAACGTCGTGCCATAAAGATGGCAAGAGTTTTCTGTGGCATTGCCATTACGCCGACGAAGCTTTGCCACATCCTCCTGCGAACGCAGCACACTCGTCACAATCAACTTATGCATGGGCACCCCTTTCACATAGAGACTATCGAAGAACGCCTGACCAATGTCCTGAAGGAGTACAGCAGCACGCGGCACAAGATAAGGGATACTGGAGTAGAGCGGATCTACATGGTAATAAGGATTAGCTCCCACATAAACCAGCTCACGCTTGCGCGACTCAGCATCCTGACGATTCTTCACAGGAGTAACGCCCCACTTGTTGGCGGCCACCAGTTGAACAGCATTGGTGTCAGGGAAAGCAGCCAGATAGTTGGGCACCGAATTGATGCGGTGACGACGCCGTTTAACAGTCTGCTTCTTGGCTGGGGCTGTGAGAGTCTGTTTATCGGGAGAACCCGCAACAGCCTCCACCTTACTTTTTCCAGACGCTGCGACAGAGGGGAATGCCCAACGCACACACGCCAGTACAACTACGACGGCTACAAAGCCCATCAAATATCGTTTTTTTGTCAGTTTCATCCAATTTTTCTGATTTCGTTGGCAAAGATACGAATATTTTTTGTAACTTTGTGCCCAAATTTAAATTTTATATCATTTGATAGAGAAACATATCGTTTTAGAGGACATTGACCCTGTGGTATTCTACGGGGTTGGGAATTGTCACTTGCAGATGATCCGATCGTTATATCCCAAACTACGCATCGTGGCTCGTGACAATGTAATCCGTATACTCGGCGATGAGGAACAGATGGTCTCTTTCGAAGAAAATATCGAGAAGATACGTCAGCACGTTCTCCGTTTCAACGCACTCAAAGAAGAGGATATCATAGACATCATCAAAGGGAAACGGACGAAAGACGAAGTGCCTGAAGGAGTTGTCGTATACTCCATGTCCGGCAGGCCTATCAAAGCAAGGACCATCAACCAGCAACGACTGATAGAAGCCTACAATCAGAACGACATGATCTTTGCCGTAGGCCCTGCAGGAACAGGTAAAACATACCTATCTATCGCACTGGCAGTCAAAGCGTTAAAAGAAAAGACGGCGAAGAAAATCATCCTCAGTCGTCCTGCTGTGGAAGCCGGTGAGAAACTGGGATTCCTGCCTGGTGACATGAAAGACAAGATAGACCCTTACCTGCAGCCGCTCTATGATGCGCTGGAGGACATGCTCCCTCAGATCAAGCTGCAGGACATGATGGAGAAGCACGTGATACAGATCGCTCCACTGGCCTTCATGAGAGGACGGACGCTAAGCGATGCGGTGGTCATACTCGACGAAGCCCAGAACACGACACCTGCCCAGATACGCATGTTCCTGACACGTATGGGATGGAATACAAAGATGATCATTACAGGCGACATGACACAGATAGACCTGCCCCACTCTCAGAAGAGCGGTCTTATAGAGGCTCTGCACATCCTGAACAATATCGAGGGAATCGGTGTCGTCAATCTAGACCAGCGCGACATAGTACGCCATAAACTTGTGACACGCATCGTCAATGCATACGAAGAATACGATAAATCATATAAAGAACAATGAAAGCTTTAACAAGAACAGACTTCAATTTTGAAGGACAAAAGAGTGTTTACCACGGTAAAGTCCGTGATGTGTATAATATCAACGACGACCTGATGGTGATGGTAGCCACAGACCGTATCTCGGCATTCGACGTAGTGCTGCCGAAGGGTATCCCCTTCAAGGGGCAGGTGCTCAACCAGATTGCCGCCAAGTTCCTTGATGCCACCACAGACATCTGCCCAAACTGGAAACTGGCAACCCCAGACCCCATGGTGACCATTGGTCTGAAGTGCGAGGGATTCCGCGTAGAGATGATTATCCGCAGCATTCTTACTGGCTCTGCATGGAGAGAATATAAGAACGGATGTCGCGAACTCTGTGGCGTGAAACTGCCTGACGGTATGAAGGAAAACGAGCGTTTCCCCGAACCCATCATCACCCCTACTACCAAGGCTGACGAGGGTCACGACATGAACATCTCCAAAGAGGAGATCATCGCCCAGGGCATCGTCTCTGCAGAGGACTATGCCGTGATGGAGGACTATACACGTAAGATCTTCAAGCACGGACAGGAGATTGCAGCCAAGCGCGGACTCATCCTCGTAGATACAAAATACGAATTTGGCAAGCGCGACGGTAAGGTGTATCTCATTGACGAGATCCACACACCAGACTCCAGCCGTTATTTCTATGCAGAAGGCTACGAAGAGAAACTGGCAAAGGGCGAACCTCAGCGCCAGCTCTCTAAGGAGTTCGTCCGCCAGTGGCTCATCGAGCACAACTTCATGAATGAGCCTGGACAGGTGATGCCTGAGATTACTGACGAATATGCCGAGAGCGTCAGCGACCGTTATATCGAACTGTATGAGCACATCGTCGGCGAGCGTTTTGAGAGAGAGACGAGCGATGACGATCTGGCCGTGAGAATAGAAAAGAACGTCAGCGACTGGCTCAAGGCTTTCAAGAATAAGAAGTAAGGCATGAACTACGAGCAGGAGAAGATCAATCCCTACGAGGACGGTGTGGAGAAAGCCCAACAGGTAGAGCAGATGTTCAATAACATCGCCCCTACTTACGATAAGCTGAACCACCGTCTGTCATGGAACATCGACAAAGGCTGGCGGAAGAAGGCGATTCGCAGTCTGAAGCCCTTTGAGCCCAAGGTCCTGCTCGACATTGCCACGGGAACCGGTGATTTTGCCATTCTTGCAGCACGGATGCTTCACCCTGACAAGCTTATTGGAGCGGATATCAGTGAAGGTATGATGGCCATCGGACGAGAGAAAGTAAAGACGGCAGGACTACAGCAAGTGATATCGTTTGAGAAAGAAGATTGTACCAATCTCTCATATCCCGAAGCGAGTTTCGATGCTGTCATTGCCGCCTTTGGCATCAGGAATTTTGCAAACCTCGACAAAGGTCTGGCAGAGATGTGCCGCGTACTGAAGCCGGGGGGACACCTGAGCATCGTGGAACTGACATCACCCGTCAGTTTTCCGATGAAGCAGCTATTCCACATCTACAGCCACACCGTGCTACCTATCTACGGACGGCTCATATCCAAAGACACCAGTGCCTACAGTTATCTCACCAAGACCATTGAGGCTTTTCCGCAGGGAGAACTGATGGTAAGGATACTCAAGGACGCTGGTTTCAAGCAGGCTGAGTTCAAGCGGCTGACCTTCGGTATATGCACAATGTATTTTGCCACTAAATAAACAACGACAATGGATAAATATGGTTTAATAGGCTACCCACTAGGGCACTCGTTCTCCGTCAGTTATTTCAATCAGAAGTTTGCTGACGAGGGGATCAACGCAAAGTATGAGAACTTCGAGATCCCAACAATCGACGTTCTGCCAGAGGTATTGGACAAGAACCCCAATCTGAAGGGATTGAACGTTACCATCCCCTATAAGGAGAAAGTCATTCCCTTTCTCGACTCTATCTCACCCGAGGCCAGAGCCATAGGAGCCGTTAACGTTATCCGTGTCACGCATGAGAAGAACAAGACGATTCTGAAGGGTTTTAATAGCGATGTCATTGGTTTTACGCAAAGCATTGAACCAATGCTCGAAAAAAAGTGGCACAAGAAGGCCTTGATCCTAGGAACTGGCGGAGCTTCGAAGGCCATCAACTTCGGACTGAAATCCCTGGGACTGGAAACAGTCTTCGTCAGTCGCTACGAGCGGCCTGATACGATCCAGTACAAAAGCATCACCCCCGAAGTGATCAAGGAATACAATGTGATCGTGAACTGTACCCCCGTCGGCATGTATCCGCACTCAGAGGAATGTCCTGAATTGCCGTATGAGGCGATGGATAATCACACGATACTCTACGACCTCATCTACAACCCGGATCAGACGCTATTCATGAGAAAGGGAGCTGAACGTGGTGCCAACGTCACCAACGGACTGGAGATGTTGCTGCTGCAGGCCTTTGCCAGCTGGGAATTTTGGCACGGAAAAGAAAAATAAGAATATGGACAACAGATATATGATGCGCGGCGTAAGTGCCGCCAAGGAGGACGTACACAACGCCATCAAGAACATCGACAAGGGCATCTTCCCACAGGCGTTCTGCAAGATCATCCCCGACATCTTGGGAGGTGACCCCGAGTATTGCAATATCATGCACGCTGACGGTGCTGGCACAAAGTCGAGTCTGGCGTATATGTACTGGAAGGAGACTGGCGACCTCTCCGTATGGAAAGGTATCGCCCAGGATGCCATTGTGATGAACACTGACGATCTGCTCTGCGTGGGTGCTGTGGATAATATCCTCGTATCTTCTACGATCGGACGTAACAAGATGCTAGTGCCTGGTGAGGTCATCTCTGCGATTATCAATGGAACAGACGAACTGCTCGCAGAACTCCGCGAGATGGGTATCGGCATCTATCCTACAGGTGGAGAGACCGCCGACGTGGGTGACCTGGTACGCACCATCATCGTCGACTCTACGGTCACTTGCCGCATGAAGCGCAGCGATGTGATCGACAATGCGAATATCCGCCCGGGAGATGTGATTGTGGGACTCTCCAGCACAGGGCAGGCCACTTACGAGAAACGCTATAACGGTGGTATGGGCTCCAACGGTCTGACCTCTGCCCGCCATGATGTGTTTGCGAAGTATCTGGCCGAGAACTATCCCGAGAGTTATGACCACGCTGTGCCCGATGAGCTGGTATATAGCGGCAAGTACAAACTGACTGACAGCGTAGAAGGTTCTCCTGTGGATGCCGGGCAGCTTGTGCTCTCTCCCACCCGCACCTATGCCCCAGTCATCAAGAAACTGCTCGACGAACTGCGCCCCGAGATTCACGGCATGGTACACTGCACTGGTGGTGCGCAGACAAAAGTGCTCCACTTCGTGAGTGACAATTGCAAGGTCATTAAGGACAATATGTTCCCAGTGCCCCCACTGTTCAAGGCCATCCACGAGTGCTCAGGCACCGACTGGAAAGAGATGTATCAGGTATTCAACATGGGTCATCGTATGGAGATCTATGTGCGTCCTGAGGTTGCCGAGAAAGTCATCGCTCTCTCGAAGAGCTTCAACATCGACGCTCAGGTTGTAGGCCACATCGAGGAAGGCAAGAAGAGTCTGACTATTAAGAGTGAATTTGGAGAATTCAATTATGGAGAATAACAGTATACTGCAAAAGCTTGACGGTTTGGAGGCACGCTTCGAGGAAGTATCGACCCTGATTACTGACCCCGAGGTGATCGCCGATCAGAACCGTTTTGTGAAACTGACGAAGGAATACAAGGACTTGGGTGACATCATGGATGCCCGCAAGCGTTACATCGCCTGTCTGAACGGCATCAAGGAGGCCAAGGATATCCTTGCCAACGAGACCGATCCCGAGATGAAGGAGATGGCCCGTGAGGAACTGGCTGCCAACGAAGAACTCCAGCCAAAGCTCGAAGAGGAGATTAAGATCGCCCTCATTCCGAAGGATCCTGAGGATGCGAAGAATGTGCAGATGGAGATTCGTGCCGGAACAGGTGGCGATGAAGCCTGTCTGTTTGCTGGCGACCTGTTCAAGATGTACAAGAGTTATTGCGAGTCGAAGGGCTGGCAGCTCTCTATCACCAGCGTGTCTGAAGGTGCTGTCGGCGGTTATAAGGAAATCGATTTTGCTGTGAGTGGAGATGATGTCTACGGTACTCTGAAGTATGAATCTGGCGTGCATCGTGTACAGCGTGTGCCAGCCACCGAGACACAGGGACGCATGCATACCTCTGCTGCTACGGTTGCCGTACTGCCCGAGGCTGATAAGTTCGAAGTTCACGTGAACGAAGGCGAAATCAAGTGGGATACCTTCCGCTCCTCAGGTGCTGGTGGCCAGAACGTGAACAAGGTGGAATCCGGTGTCCGTCTGCGTTACATGTGGAAGAACCCCAATACAGGCGAGACCGAGGAGATTCTCATCGAGTGTACGGAGACCCGCGACCAGCCTAAGAACAAGGAGCGTGCCCTCTCGCGCCTCTATACCTTTATATATGATAAGGAGCATCAGAAGTATATGGACGATATCGCCTCTCGCCGTAAGAGCCTTGTTTCTACGGGCGACCGTTCAGCAAAGATACGCACCTACAACTTCCCGCAGGGCCGCGTCACCGACCATCGTATCGGCTACACCACCCACGACCTGCAAGGGTTCCTGGGCGGTGACATCCAGCCCATGATTGATGCCCTGACCGTGGCCGAGAACGCAGAACGAATGAAAGAAACAGAACTGTAATTATGACAAGACAAGAGTTAATACAACAAATTCGCGAGAAGCAGTCGTTTCTCTGCGTAGGTCTCGATACAGACCTGGACAAGATACCCCAGTGTATCATCGACGAGGCAAAGGCTAAGGACGGCGAGGAGTATCTCTTCCGTGCCCTATGTGAATTCAACGCACTCATCATCGATGCCACAGCACCCTATTGTGTGGCCTACAAGCCCAATCTGGCCTTCTATGAGGCTTATGGCGTAGACGGCATCATGGCTTTCGAAGCTACCATCGATTATCTGAAAGAGGAATACCCCGACCATTTCATCATCGCCGATGCCAAGCGCGGCGATATCGGCAATACCTCGAAGATGTATGCCAAGACCTTCTTCGAGCAGTATGACGTCGATGCACTCACCGTTGCGCCCTACATGGGTGAAGACTCTGTGACACCGTTCCTGGGCTACGACGACAAGTGGGTTATCCTCTTGGCACTTACCAGCAATAAGGGTTCCCACGACTTCCAGCTGACGGAGGATGCCCAAGGCGAGCGTCTCTTCGAGAAAGTGCTCAAGCAGAGTCAGCAGTGGGGCAATAAGGATAACATGATGTATGTTGTAGGTGCCACACAGGGACAGATGTTTGAGGATATCCGCAAAATCGTACCGGATCATTTCCTGCTCGTACCTGGTGTCGGAGCCCAGGGCGGCAGTCTGCAGGAGGTATGCAAGTATGGCATGACGAAGGATTGTGGCCTGCTCGTCAATTCCTCGCGTGGCATCATCTATGCCTCCAAGGACAACGACTTTGCAGAAGCGGCGGCTACAGCAGCCAAGTCACTACAACAGGAAATGGCGATCGAACTTAAAAAGGCAGGGCTTTAACCCTGCCTTCACCTTTTTATTGGAATGAAGGAAGCAAAGATTATCAACGACCCGGTCTTCGGATTCATCAAGATACCGCGTGGTCTGCTTTACGACATTGTCGAGCACCCATTGTTCCAGCGTCTGAACCGCATCAACCAGTTAGGACTGGCCTCTGTGGTCTATCCCGGTGCCCGCCATACCCGTTTCCAGCATTCGCTAGGTGCCTTCCACCTCATGGGCGAGGCGATACTCTCCCTGCAACAGAAAGGCATCTTCATCTTCGAATCTGAGGCCGAAGCAGTCCAGGCTGCCATCCTCATGCACGATATCGGGCACGGCCCCTTCTCTCACGTGCTGGAGGACACACTCATCCACGGCATCTCTCACGAAGACATTTCCCTGATGATGATGGAAGAGATCAACAGCCATTTCAACGGTCAGCTGAACCTCGCCATCTCCATCTTTAAAGGCCAGTACCCCAAGAATTTCCTCCACCAGCTGATATCGAGCCAACTCGACATGGACCGCCTCGACTACCTGCGGCGCGACTCTTTCTATACTGGAGTCACAGAGGGCAATATCGGCTCTGCACGCATCATCAAGATGCTCAATGTGGTCGATGATTCGCTCGTGGTGGATCATAAGGGAATCTACTCGTTGGAGAACTATCTGACCACCCGACGGCTGATGTACTGGCAGGTGTATTTGCACCGTACCTGTGTGGCTTACGAGAAAGTTCTTGTCAATATGCTCACCCGTGCAAAAGATCTCATCAAGTCTGGCCAGGATGTGTTTGCCTCTCCTGCCCTGCACTATTTCCTCTATAACGATGTCGACAAGGCATGGTTCGACACCCACCCTGAGGCATTGGCCAATTACGAGGAGCTCGACGACTCTGACATCTGGTGCGCCATGAAAGCATGGAAGCATCACGATGACAAGATTTTATCTACTTTGGCTACAGACATGCTCGACCGTCACATCTTCAAGGTGGAAGTCTCTGAAGAGCCGATTGAGGAAGGCAAAATCGCAGAAATAGCCGACGCGATAGCGGCAAAAATGAACATTACTCCCGAGGAAGCGCAACACTACCTGATGAGCATCAACACCATCCAAAAAGACATGTATAGCGTAGACGATGACAGCATCTCAATTCTTTACAAAAACGGAGAAATCAGAGATATTTCAGAAGCTTCCGAATTGCTAAATGTTCAATTACTTTCTAAAAAAATAAGAAAATATTACCTCTGTTATCAGCGTTTCGAATAATTTTTGCTAACTTTGCAGAATATTAAAGCAGATATCACAAATTATGGAATTTAAAGCCAAACAAATCGCAGAATTAATACAAGGCAGAGTTGAAGGTGACGAGAATGCTATTGTCAACACCTTCGCCAAAATCGAAGAGGGGGTTCCCGGAGCCATCTCTTTTCTCTCAAACCCCAAATACACCCATTACATTTACGAGACCAAGTCGAGTGTAGTCCTCATCAACGAGGATGTCGAGTTGGAAAAGCCCGTCAGCGCTACGCTTATCCGTGTGAAGAATGCGTATGAGTGTGTAGCCAAGCTGCTGCAACTATACGATTCGATGAAGCCGAAAAAGACCGGCATCGATCCTCAGGCATCTGTTTCGCCCAAGGCTACCGTCGGCAAAGATGTGTTTATCGGTGCCTTCGCCGTCATTGGCGACGGGGCTGTTATTGGCGACGGTTCTCAGATTTATCCCCATACTGTTATCGGCGATGGTGTCACCATAGGTGAGAATTGTCTGCTCTACCCTAACATCACCGTCTACCAGGGATGCAAATTAGGAAATAATGTTACAATCCATGCAGGCAGCGTGATTGGGGCTGATGGGTTTGGCTTCGCACCGAACACAGAGGGCTACGACAAGATTCCACAGATTGGCATCGTCATCATCGAAGACAATGTGGAGATTGGTGCCAACACCTGCGTAGACCGTTCTACGATGGGGCAGACCGTCATCCATAAGGGTGTGAAACTCGATAACCTCATTCAGGTGGCCCATAACTGCGAGATTGGCGAGAATACCGTCATGTCTGCACAGGTGGGCATGGCTGGATCCACGAAGATTGGTTCCTGGTGTATGGTTGGAGGTCAGGCAGGCTTCTCTGGTCATATCCATGTGGCTGATAAGACCTTCATTGGTGCCCAGTGTGGTGTCATCAAGAACACGAAGGGTAACGGCGAGTCTCTCATCGGTTCGCCCGCCATGGATCCGAAGATGTTCTTCAAGGCCAAGGCCATCTACGCCAAACTGCCTGATATGTATCGCCAGATTGCCCAGCTGCAGCGCGAGATCGACGAACTGAAGAAGAGCGCTGGTGAGAAACAGATAGTCCAATAGTGAAATAGTCAAATTGTCAAATATAGCAATGAAGCAGAAAACGTTAAAAGGCAGCTTTTCTTTGTTTGGAAAAGGACTGCATACCGGTTTGAACCTCACAGTAACATTCAATCCCGCCCCCGAGAATTCCGGCTATAAGATCCAGCGTATCGACCTGGAGGGTGAACCCATTATCGACGCTGTCGCCGAGAATGTAATCGACACCCAGCGCGGCACGGTGCTTGGCAAGGGTGATGCCCGTGTTTCTACCGTTGAGCACGGACTCTCAGCACTCTATGCCATGGGCATCGACAACTGTATGATCCATGTCAACGGCCCCGAGTTCCCGATTCTCGACGGTTCTGCCATCCAGTATGTGGAGAAGATCAAAGAGGTGGGTATCGAGGAACAGAATGCTCCGAAGGATTACTATGTCATCCGCAAGAAGATTGAGGTGAATGATGAGAAGACTGGCTCTTGTATCACCATCCTGCCCGATGACTCCTTCTCACTGACGTGTATGTGCTCCTTCGAGTCGAAATTCATCAACTCGCAGTTTGCCACCATCGACGATCCTGCCAAGTATCCCACAGAGATTGCCAGTGCCCGCACCTTCGTCTTCGTCCGCGATATCGAACCGCTGCTGCAGGCAAACCTCATCAAGGGCGGCGACCTCGACAATGCAATCGTCATCTATGAGCGTCAGACCACTCAGGAGCGCCTCGACATGCTGGCAGACATGCTCCATGTAGAGCATCGCGATGCCACCGATCTGGGATATATCCAGCACAAGCCCCTGCAGTGGGAGAACGAGTGTACGCGTCATAAGCTGCTCGATGTCATCGGCGATATGGCGCTCATCGGCAAGCCGATCAAAGGCCGCATCATCGCTACCCGCCCTGGCCACACTATCAACAATAAGTTTGCGCGCCTGTTGCGCAAGGAGATCCGCAAGCATGAGATCCAGGCACCGGTCTACGATCCCAATGAGGAGCCTATAATGGACGTGAACCGCATCCGCGAGCTGCTCCCCCACCGCTATCCCATGCAGCTGGTCGACAAGGTGGTAGAGTTAGGTGCCACGACGATTGTAGGTATCAAGAACGTCACGTCCAACGAACCGTTCTTCCAGGGCCACTTCCCGCAGGAGCCCGTCATGCCTGGTGTGCTTCAGATCGAGGCCATGGCACAGTGCGGCGGACTGCTCGTGCTGAACACATTGGAAGAGCCCGAGCGCTGGTCTACTTACTTCATGAGGATCGACGGCGTGAAGTTCCGCCAGAAAGTGGTGCCGGGCGATACGCTGATCTTCAAGGTCGAGCTGCTGGCGCCCGTGCGTCATGGCATCTCATCCATGAAGGGCTACATCTTTGTTGGCGACCATGTTGTGGCCGAAGCAACGTTTACTGCACAAATCGTAAAGAACAAATAGTAATTTTATGGCAAATCAGATACATCCCTTAGCAGTGGTCGATCCAGAGGCAAAACTGGGCGACAACAATATCATCGGACCGTTCTGCGTCATCGACAAGAACGTCGTGATGGGCGATAACAACAAGCTGCTCAACAGCGTGACGATCCACTACGGTGCCCGCATCGGCAACGGCAACGAGTTCTTCCCTGGTGCCAGCATCTCTACCAAACCGCAGGATCTGAAGTTCAAGGGCGAGGATACCACCTGTGAGATCGGCGACAACAACTCCATCCGTGAGAATGTCACCATCTCGCGCGGCACAGCCTCTAAGGGCAAGACCGTGGTGGGCAACGGCAACCTGCTGATGGAGAATATGCACGTGGCTCACGACTGCGTCATCGGCAACGGCTGCATCATCGGCAACTCTACGAAGTTTGCCGGCGAGGTTGAGGTCGACGACTGCGCTATCATCTCCGCCACCTGCCTGTTCCACCAGTTTATACACGTAGGCGGCTACGTGATGTTCCAAGGCGGCTCGCGCACTAGTCAGGACATCCCGCCTTTCGTTATTGCCGGCAAGGAGCCTATCCGCTATGCAGGCGTCAATCTCGTCGGCCTGCGCCGCAGGGGTTTCCCGCGTGAGACCATCGAGGCCATTCACGAAGCTTATCGCATCATCTACTCACAAGGCGTGCTGAAGGATGGTGTGGCCATGGCCCGTGAGAAGTTCCCCGACTCGAAGGAAGTGGAGTACATCTGCTCCTTCATCGAGAATTCCAAGCGCGGCGTCATCAGATAACTCGACCATTGGAAAAGACGCTGATAGTCATCACCGGACCAACGGCTGTAGGTAAGACTGCGCTCTGCCTGGATGTGGCGAAGCATTTCCATATCCCGATCATCAACGCTGACTCCCGACAGATCTTCCGGGAACTGAAAATCGGTACGGCTCCGCCTACTGAAGCGCAGATGCAGCAAGTGCACCATGACTTCGTGGGCATGCTCGGGCTCGACGACTACTACAGCGCTTCGCTCTTTGAACAACAGGTATTGGAGTTGCTGGACCGCCAGTTCCTTACGAGCGACTATGCCCTGATGGCTGGCGGCAGCATGATGTACATCGACGCTGTCTGCAACGGTATCGACGATATCCCTACCATCGACGACCAGACGCGCACCATGATGAAACAGCGACTCGCCGACGAGGGACTTGAAGCGCTCTGCGAGGAACTCCGTCAGCGCGATCCCGAATACTATGAGATCGTAGACCGTCAGAACCCGCGGCGCGTCGTTCATGCGCTGGAGATCTGCCTGATGACGGGCAAGACCTATACATCCTTCCGCAAGCGCGAGAAGCGCCAGCGACCCTTCAGCATCGTCAAGATCGGGCTGAACCGTCCGCGCGAAGAGCTCTACGACCGCATCAACCGCCGTGTGGATCAGATGATGGCCGACGGGCTGCTCGAAGAAGCCAGAGTCCTCTACCCCAAGCGCCACCTGAACGCGCTGAACACGGTAGGCTACAAAGAACTATTCGACTACATCGACGGCCGCTGGCCGCTGGAGGAGGCTGTAGAGCGCATCAAAGGCAACACCCGCCGCTATGCCCGCAAACAGCTCACATGGTTTAAGAAAGACGAAAGCATCCGCTGGTTCCACCCGGATGAAACAGAAACAATAATCAAGTATATATGTGGCAAAAAAACCTGCAAGCAATAAAAGGCATCTGGCCTTGGTATAAAAGCCTCTATCAGGGGCGCCCCTGGTACATCAAGATTCCCGTGGCCCTCGCCTCGCTCATCGTGGCGTTCTTCCTCTATCTGGGAGCCGTAGACATCAATTTCCTGTGGCTCTTCGGCAAGTCGCCCTCGATGTCGACCATCAAGAACAAGCGCCCTGCCGCCGCTTCGATCATCTATAGTGCCGACGGCAAGCAGATCGGCAAGTTCTTCAGCGAGAACCGCACACCCGTCACCTACGAAGAGGTGAACCCCGTCTTCTGGCAAGCACTCATCGATACCGAGGACGAGCGATTCTACAGTCATCACGGCATTGACTATACGGCTTTCATGGCTGTAGCCAAGGAGTATATCCTGCATCGCGATGCCCGAGGCGCCTCGACGATCACCCAGCAGTTGGCGAAGAACCTGTTCCGCACGCGCTCGGAATATTCCACTGGTCTGCTGGGCAATATCCCCGGCGTCAAGATGCTCATCATGAAGAGCAAGGAGTGGATCACGGCCTACAAGCTCGAGTTCTTCTTCACCAAGGAGGAGATTCTCACGCAGTATGCCAACACGGTCGATTTCGGCTCCAATTCCTTTGGCATCAAGACCGCCTGTAAGACCTACTTCGGCTGCGCACCGAAGGATCTCACACCCGAGAATGCCGCCATCCTCGTGGGCATGCTCAAGGCCACCACATTCTATAATCCCCTCATCAATCCCGACAATTCGCTGAAGCGCCGCAACATCGTGCTCGACCTCATGCAGCAGCACGGACATCTCACACAGGCTGAGTGCGACTCGCTGAAGAAGATCGAGATCAAGCTCGACTACAGCGTCGAGAGTGTCTACGACGGCGACGCCAACTATTTCCGCGAGGCCGTGGCCGACTACCTGAAGGACTGGTGCGAGGACTACTACGACAACCGCAACGCCCTCTACACCGAGGGACTGAAGATCTACACCACCATCGACTCCCGCATGCAGCAGTATGCCGAGCAGGCTGCCTACAAGCAGATGAAGCAGCTGCAGCAGACCTTCAACAACCACTGGGGCTCCATCAACCCCTGGCAGGATGCCCACCACGTGGAGATCAAGAACTTCATCGAGGATATCGCCAAGCGACAGCCTGTCTACAAGTATCTCTCCAAGAAGTTCAACGGCAACGAGGATTCCATCAATTACTACCTGAACCTGCCCCATACGGTGAAGGTGTTCGACTATGAGAAAGGCCGCGTGGAGAAGGAACTGTCGACGATGGACTCCATCCGCTACATGGTGCGCTTCATGCATTGCGGCTTCGTGGCGATGGAACCTCAGAACGGCCATGTCAAGGCCTGGGTGGGCGACATCGACTTCCACTCGTGGAAATATGATAAGGTGACGGCCCAGCGGCAGCCGGGATCCACCTTCAAACTCTTCGTCTATACCGAGGCCATCAATCAGGGTGTCACGCCCTGCGACTACCGCAAGGACGAGTATTTCTCGATGAAGGTGATGCAGAACGGCGAGGAAGTGACCTGGGCACCTCATAATGCCGACGGACGTTTCACCAACGCCAATATCTCACTCAAGCAGGCTTTCGCCATGAGTATCAACTCCATCGCAGTACGGCTGGGTCAGGAGTGCGGCATCGACAATATCGTGAAGACAGCCCACGACATGGGCATCAAGTCAAAGCTCGACCCCACCCCGTCGCTCACGCTCGGCGCCAGCGACGTGAACCTGCTGGAGATGGTCAATGCCTACTGTACCCCCGTGAACGACGGCGCCCATATCGACCCCGTGCTCGTGGCCAAGATCGAGGATCGCGACGGCAACGTCATCTTCGAGGCCCCGACGAAGACAGAGCAGGTCATCTCCAAGCGCTCGGCCTTCCTCGTACAGCAGTTGCTCAAGGGCGGCATGAGCGGCACCAGCTCGCGACTGATGGGATTCGTGGGCTACGACAAGGCGGCTGATACCGATTTCGGCGGCAAGACGGGTACCTCCAACAACCACTCCGATGCCTGGTTCATCGGCACCACGCCCAAGCTGGTCGTCGGCGCATGGGTGGGCGGCGAATACCGCAGCATCCACTTCCGCACAGGCATGCTGGGACAGGGTAACCGCACGGCACTGCCCATCTGCGGCTATTTCCTCGGCTCAGTGCTCAACGACCCCGCGTTCAAGCAGTATCGCACGAAATTCAAGCCTTATACTGGCTCCGACGTGGAAGAGGCCATGTATAACTGCGGCGGCTACTTCAGCGCTCCTGCCGATTCCGACTCCATCAGTGTCGACTCGCTCGCCTACGACAACGCCGATCCCGATGCCACCTTCTTCGACGACTTCGGCAATCCGCTGCCGCGACCCAAGAAAGAGCCGGAGCCCGACAACGCCGACAACGAACCTGCACCAGAAGAGAATGCCGACGCCATAAAGGAAGACTGATGGAACTCGACCTCGATAACAAGGAGTGGCAGGATGCCCTCCAGATCATCAACTATACCCGTCGCTCGCTCTTCCTCACAGGGAAGGCCGGCACGGGTAAGTCTACGTTCCTGAAATATGTCGCACAGACCACCAAGAAGAAGCACGTGATCCTCGCCCCCACTGGCATCGCTGCCATCAACGCCGGCGGCTCCACGCTCCACAGCTTCTTCCGACTGCCCTTCCACCCCCTGCTGCCCAACGACTCGCGCTACGACCGCCGCCACATCAAGGAGACCCTGAAGTACACGGGTGCCCAGCGCAAGCTCATCCGTGAGGTCGAACTCATCATCATCGACGAGATATCGATGGTGCGCGCTGACATCATCGACTTCATCGACAAGCTGCTGCGCATCTACACCCGCAACCCAGAGCCCTTCGGCGGCAAGCAGCTGCTGCTCGTGGGCGACATCTACCAGCTCGAGCCGGTGCTCAAGGACGACGACCGCCAGCTGTTGCAGCCCTTCTACCCCAGCTCGTATTTCTTCAATGCCAAGGTGTGGCAGCAGATGCCCATCGTATCCATCGAGCTCCGCAAGGTGTACCGCCAGACCGACGATCAGTTTATCGCCATCCTCGACCG
>Ga0247611_10003719_pt1 | contig 22203 bp, 21 predicted proteins | sample 177DNAGHGhighgp2_FD_192422 | JGI IMG/M metagenome (GOLD analysis project Ga0247611, IMG submission 192422) | Sheep rumen microbial communities from Palmerston North, Manawatu-Wanganui, New Zealand - 1770 DNA GHGhigh gp2 | ecosystem: Host-associated > Mammals > Digestive system > Stomach > Rumen... | reverse complement strand
GAGATATCATCAAGATTTTGATAGTATTACTGAATGTACTGATCCAGCAGTAATTTTACATAGTGGTGGTACAACAGGTAATCCTAAAAGTATTGTTTTATCTAGTAAAAACTTTAATGCTTTAGTTGAACAAGCGAAAATCTTACTTAAAGATGTTGTGCCTGGTGATAGTATATTAGGTGTTCTTCCTATATTTCATGGTTTTGGACTTGGTGTTACAATGCACTGTGCAGTTTCAAAAGGTGTTGAAATACAGTTAATTCCACAATTTGATGTTAAAAAGTTTGGCAAAATATTAACACATGACCGTCCTAATTTGATTATGGGTGTACCAACACTTTTTGAAGCAATGACAAGTGTTGAAGAAAAAGGACTAGATCTATCATATATAAAATATGTTGTATGTGGTGGTGATAGCCTAAATCAAGTATTAATTGATAAAGTAAATAAATATTTATCTGATCATAATGGTAGAGTAAGAATATGTCAGGGATATGGTATGACAGAATGCTTAGGTGCTGTATGTGTTGGTTTTAAAGAAGAAACAAATAAAGATTTATCAATGGGAATTCCCATGCCTGGAGATTATCTAAAAATAATTGATCCTAAAACTTTAAATGAAATGCCAGTTGGTGAAGCAGGAGAAATTTGTGTATCAGGACCTACTGTTATGATGGGATACTTAGATAATGAAAAAGAAACTAATGAAGTATTAAGAGTTCATTCTGATGGAAGAGTATGGCTTCATACTGGTGATATGGGATATATGACCAAAGAAGGTATTTTTTATTATCAACAAAGAATTAAGAGAATGATTATTTCAAGTGGCTTTAATGTTTATCCAGGTCAAATAGAAAGTGTTATTTGTGAACATCCGGCAGTTCTTAATTGTACGGTTATTCCTATACCACATCCTTATAAACAACAAGTTGCAAAAGCTTTTGTTGTCTTAAAACAAGGATATAGTCCTAATATTTTTGTAAAGAATAGTATAAAAGATCATTGTAAAAAACATTTATCAAAATTTTCTCTTCCATATGAGTATGAATTTAGAAAGAGTCTTCCAAAAACTTTAATTGGAAAAGTTGACTTTAAAAAATTACAAGAGGAAGAAGAAAAAAAACGTAAAAAAGAAAACAAGTAACGGAGGTATTGGCTTATGAAAAAGAATAATAAACCATGGGAAAAATATTATCACAATGAAGAAAAAAATATTAAATTTCCCGATTACAATTTATATCAAGTAATATGTGATTGTGTAGAAAAATATAAATATTATTATGCATATGATTATTTAGGAACAAAAGTAACTTATCAAGAATTTTTATCTTATGTTGATAAAGCTGCCATTGCTTTTAGATCTCTTGGAATTAGAAGAGGGGATGTTGTAAGTATTTGTCTACCTAATGTTCCAGAAGCTTTAGTTAGCTTATATGCCTTAAATAAAATTGGAGCTATTTGTGAGATGATTCATCCACTATCTAGTGAGATAGAAATTAGAGATTATTTAAATAATACTGGTAGTGTTTTATTAATTATGATTGACTTTTGTTATGATAAAGTTAAAAATATTATTCATGATACTATGGTATATAAAACAATTGTTGTATCTGTTACAAACTCTATGCCTATGTTAACAACAGTTGGTTATGAAGTAATGAAAAAAGGCTATAAAATGTTTATAAAGACTCCATTTAGAAGAGGAGATTATATTTCATGGCCTCGTTTTATGAAAGAAGCTGCTCGTTATAAGATGAATTATACACCAGAAGTTAAGGGAGCAGATCCAGCAGTAATTTTACATAGTGGTGGAACAACAGGAAATCCTAAAAGTATTGTTTTATCGAATAATAACTTTAATGCATTAATGGCTCAAGTACAAGCTACAATGACTAATCGTGAAGTAGGAGATGTTGTCTTAGGTATTTTACCAATTTTCCATGGATTTGGATTAGGAGTTACAATGCATTGTGCATTCTCAATGGGATTTGAAGTTGTTTTAGTACCACAATTTGATGCTAAAACATTTGATAAATTAATTAGTAAATATAAACCTAATTTAATTGTAGGTGTACCAACGCTATTTGAAGCTTTAACCAATATTAATGATAAGAAACTAGATTTATCTTGTCTTAAATATGTTATTTCTGGTGGAGATAGTTTAAATCTTAATTTAACAAGAAAAATAAATGACTATATTAAAGAACATAATGGTACAGTTAAAGTCTGTCAAGGTTATGGAATGACAGAAGCTTTAGGAGCTGTATCTTATGGATATCGTGAAGAATTTAATAAAGAAACAAGTATTGGTATTCCTCTTCCAGGTGATGAAATAAGAATCTTTAAACATAATAGTCAAATTGAAGTTCCATATGGAGAAGATGGAGAAATATGTATATCAGGTCCAACTGTTATGATGGGATATCTTGATAATGAAAAAGAAACTAATGATATTTTACAATTACATAAAGATGGTAAAGTATGGTTACATAGTGGTGATATTGGCTGTATGGATAGTGATGGTGTTATTTTCTATAAACAAAGAATAAAGAGAATGATTGTATCTAGTGGATTTAATATTTATCCAAATCAAATTGAAAAGATTATATGTTCTCATGAAGCTGTATTAAATTGTACGGTAGTTGGTATACCACATCCATATAAACAACAAGTTGCAAAAGCTATTATTGTATTAAAGAATGGTTATAGTCCAACTCATAATATAAAAAATGAATTAAAAGAATTATGTCAAAAGAATTTAGCTAAATTTTCACAACCATATGAATATGAATTTAGAAAGAGTCTTCCTAAAACATTAATTGGTAAAATAGATTTTAGAAAATTACAAGAGGAAGAAGAAAATGATGAAGAAGAATAAACTTCCAACATTTATGTATCATTTTTTAAAACCATTTTTAGGATTAGTATTTAGATTATATTATAATCCTAAATTTGTAGGTAAAGAAAATATTCCCAAAGATGGAGCTATTCTTATTGTAGGAAATCATAAACATATTATGGATCAATGTGGACCTATTCTTGCAACAAGAAGAGTAATTCATTATATGGCTAAAAAGGAATATTTTGATGATAAGAAAGTTGCATGGTTTTTTAAAGGCACGGGATGTATTTCCGTAAATCGTCAAATTCATGATGAAAAAGCTAAAGAACTTGCTATGAATGTTTTAGAGTCTGGTGATGCTTTAGGATTATTTCCAGAAGGAACAAGAAATAAAACGGATAAATTTCTATTACCATTTAAGTTTGGTGCGGTATCAATGGCTAAAAAGACTGATGCTTATTTAATACCTTTTGCGGTAACAGGTGATTATAAATTTCGAAGTAAGAATTTAGTTTATCGTTTTGGTAAACCTTTTAAAGTAACTAATATGAATTTATCTGAAGCTAATAATCGTTTACATAATGCTATTTCTAATCTTATGGCTAAGAATTATCGTGAACAAAAAAGTATTAATGTTAGTAAAGAACTGTTAAGAAGTTAACAGTTCTTTTTATATTTATATAAAATTAATTATATAAAGTTCATTTTATTATGTTATTATATAATTAGGAGAGTATGATGAGAAATAAAAAGTCATTATTTGTAATAGCCTTTGTTCTTTTATTGGGAATTATTGGTGGAACAATTGCCTATTATCAATCACAAGATACTTTTACTAATATTTTTAATACTAGTAAATATGTTATTAAAACAGAGGAAAAATTTGAAAGTCCAGATAACTGGATGCCAGGTGATACTACACCTAAAGAAGTTAAAGTTAAAAATGAAGGAGATGTACCGGCAGCAGTTAAAGTATGTTTTAAAGAAAAATGGGAAGATGAAAATGGAAATGAACTTCCTTTATATGACGATTATAATGAGCGTTCAGTATTTATAAATACTAATGAAAATATTGATAGATATTGGAAAGTAAAATGTGATAATACGGAAAATACAACATGTTATTATTATATGTTAGAATTAGATCCTAATGAGGAAACGAAGCCCTTAATTGATTCCGTTACTTTTAATCCAGATTTTAATGTTGAATCAACGAATACTTGTACAGATGATCCTATTACTCATCAAAAAAAATGCACATCAACAATTAGTGGATATAGTGGTGGAAAGTATACATTAGATGTAAATATAGAAACTGTTCAAGCAGATAAATATAAAGAAGTATGGGGAAATTTATCATACTTTGATGAATTGGAAAATACATGTAGTGATTTTGAATTAAAAGATTCAAACTTTTATCAAAATATGTTAAATGATAAAAATTATGGGGTTGAATATTATTCTTTCTTCGGAACACCTATTAGTAGATATTCAATTGAAAATTTAGAATTTGTTGATAATATGAATGTTCCAAGTAATGCTATTGCAAGCTATGATGTATCTTATTTAGAAGATGGAAGTGTTATTGCATGGTACACTGACACGGATAATGATGATTTATATGAAGTTTATATAGGTGCTAATGGAAACGTGTTTGCAAATCCAAATAGTACATATGCATTTTCGGGATTAGAAAAAATTAATTCAATTAATCTTAATAAATTAGATATATCAAAAGTAACTAATATGTCACATATGTTCGATGGAAGTGGCGAAGATGTTTCAAATTTTGATATAAGTTTTATAAGCAATTGGGATGTATCAAAAGTAACTAATATGTCATATATGTTCAAAGGTACTGGTCATAACGCCACAACATGGAATATTGGTAATTTATCAAATTGGGATACAAGAAAAGTTACTAATATGTCATATATGTTCTCTGGCGCTGGTCTTAATGTTTCAAATTTTGATATAAGTTTTATAAGCAATTGGGATGTGTCAAATGTTACTAATATGTCACATATGTTTTCAGAAGCTGGTTATAATGCCACAACATGGAATATTGGCAACTTATCAAATTGGGACACAAGAAAAGTAACTAATATGGAAGGCATATTTTCATACGTCGGTCATAATGTTTCAAATTTTGATATAAGTTTTATAAGTAATTGGGATGTATCAAATGTTACTAATATTTCATATATGTTCCAAGGTGCTGGTTATAACGCTACAACATGGACTATTGGTAATTTATCAAATTGGGATACAAGGAATGTAAAAGATATGTCAGGAATGTTCTCTGGTGCTGGTCATAATGTTTCAAATTTTGATATAAGTTTTATAAGTAATTGGGATGTATCAAATGTTACTAATATTTCATATATGTTCCAAGGTGCTGGATATGCCGCCACAACATGGAATATTGGTAATTTATCAAATTGGGATACAAGAAAAGTTACTAATATGTCATATATGTTCTCTGGCGCTGGTCATAATGTTTCAAATTTTGATATAAGTTTTATAAGCAATTGGGATGTATCAAAAGTAACTAATATGTCACATATGTTCTCTGGTGCTGGTTCTAACGCCACAACATGGAATATTGGTAACTTATCAAACTGGGATACAAGCAAAGTTAAAGATATGTCTAGTATGTTCGAGGAAGCAGGACGTAACGCTACAACATGGAATAGTATTGGCACATTAAATATTTATGAAGCGGACATTTCTACATTTTTTAGAGTATGTGAAAATGCGAAGGCTACAATAAATCTTCATGGAAATCCTAAGCCTGGCTATAGTTATATTTCAACAAATCCATATTTTAGAGCATTTAATTCTGCGTCAACCAAACCTGGTTCAGAAATAATAGTTAATTATACTAGTGATACAACAAATATTGATAATATTATTAATACTAAATCAAGTACTTCTAACGTTATTAAAGGTGTTCAATTAGATTAATAATTATATTAATTAAATAAATAATTATTCCATTATTTAGTAAAATCAACTATAATAAAAAACCTAGCAATAGGTTTTTTTTATGATATAATTTTTATAGAGGTATTTATGAATAATTTATTTACATATAATCGTTTTTTTGATGAATTATTTCAAAATGATTATGAGACTATATTAGATAAAATAGGTGATTATATTATATCTAAAGGACAAACTCTTGGAAGTGATTATCATAAACTTTCTGATAGGAATGTATGGATTCATAATACTAGCAAAGTAGATGATAATGTTAATATTGTTGGACCTTGCATAATTATGGAAAATGTGAAAGTTGAAAATAACGCTGTTATAAGAGAAAATGTTATTATTGGTCCTAATAGTCATATTGGAAATTCTACCGAAGTAAAGAATAGTATATTATTAGATACTGTGACCTTGCCCCATTTTAATTATGTTGGTGATAGTATTTTAGGTAGTCGTGTTCATCTAGGAGCAGGTGCAATTATTTCTAATTATCGATTAGATCATCGTAATGTTAAAGAAATGAGACTAAAAATTGGAGCATATATTGGCGATGGTGTTGAAATTGGTTGTAATAGTGTAATATGCCCAGGTGCTGTTATTAATAAAAATGTAACAGTTTATCCTCTTGTTATGGTAAGAGGTAATATAAAAGAAAATAGTATTGTAAAAAGAGATAATATCATTGTAGAAAAAGAAAATAGATAGGAGGTAATTTATGGCAATTATAGATTCCAATGGAATAAAAAGTGAAAGTGGAACAATAAAGTCACAAACAATTAAAAGAGAATCATCAAATGTAATAAATAAATCTCAAAGACAAGTGCCATCCTCACCAGTATCTAATAGAACTTTAAATCGTAATAGTGAACCTAGTCTTAGAAGAAATGGTTTAAATAGAAATAATAGACTACGTAATAATCGTAATGTTGCTAAACCAAGTGGTAGTGGTGATGATAAAGAACCAAATCCTCTTAAAAAAGCAGAACAAAGAAGAAAACCATTACAACAACAGGTTCCTCAAAGAAGAAATCAGGAAGAAAATCCTGATAATCCTCAAGGATTAGAAAATTCTCAAAATGGAGGAGTAAATGGAAACCAATCTACTAATCCTCAAAATGATTTAGAACAAAATACAGCAAATCAATCTACAAATCAAGGAACAAATTCTCCTGATTCCAATGAAACTAAAGAAGATGATGGTACTGGAAAAGGTAGTGGTTTAGGTAAAAAAATATGGAATTTTTTAAAGAAACATCCAATGCTTTTGGTATATATTGGTATAGCTCTTATCTTTCTTCTGTTTGTAATTTTTATAATCGCTTATATATCTGCTATCTTTAGTGGAGTTGGAATTTCGTCAGCAAATGAAGAGTTGAAAAAAAATTATGGGCCTTTCTTTGCTTTTGATAATGCAAGGGTTTACTTAGTTGATCCAACAGGTACCATTCCTGTAAGTAGATCTTTATCTCTTCCTGAATATATAAAAGGTATTGTTTATGCTGATACGATGAAACTTGATTTATCATCAATGTCTGATGAACAATTATTAGAATTTTATAAAGCAGTAATTGTTTCTCGAAAAGCGCAAATATTGAGTAAAGGTAGATATGATAATCGTTCTAAACAAATGACTTTGAGATTAACTGATTTTAATTATTGTGATCCTCAATATGGATGTAAAATAGCTACAAAAGGTGGAAATACTTTCTATTTATCAAATGATTTATCTTTAGAAGTTGATAGAACTTCAACCGAATATGGTGCTCTTGATAGTAGATTGTTAGTTATTATGAATAATGCTGCTAATGAAGTTACTTCTAGAGTAGTAACACCAGATAATGTTGAAGAGCCATTAACCGTATATAAATGGTCACCACCATCTATATCATCATCAACAATCTCTTCATATCTTTCTGCTTCTAAAAATGGTACTAAATATGAAGATATTATAAAAAATATTCATAGTGGATATAAAGTATATAACTTGGATGATTATGCTTTATTATATGAAAGTGTTTTTGTATCACTATATACCTTCTGGTGGCCAATAGGTAGTATTTCTCCAGATGAATCAGGAAGTTATGGTGGAACTCCATCATCATATCTTATTTTATCAAGATATGGACCATCATTTGGTACTCAAACAATTAATAAAGGAATGAAAATTGGTGGTACTTGTGATCGAACAAAAGTAATCGCTCCTAAAGATGGTACAGTTTCTTTTGTAGGAACTGATGCAAGATATGGAAGTTATGTCATTATAAATCATGAAGATAATGTTAGAACTCTTTTAGGAAGTTTATCTTCTAGTAGTATTAGAGTAGCTGTTAATCAAAAAGTTATGCAAGGTGATTTAATTGGTATTGTTGGTAAAATAAATGAAACTGATTCTCAATGTTATGTTTATGTTGAAATGTATGCAAGTGGTCAAAATGTAAATCCTCTTGATTATCTTTCTGAGGAATTTCCACGTCCAACTTTAGCGAAGTATATTAAATTTGTACAAGGTAATGATAATAAACAAACAGTATGCAAAACGCTTCTTGCAAGTGGTTTTAATAAAGCTGCTGTAGCTGGACTTATGGCTAATATTGAACATGAATCTGGTTTTAGATTAGATGCTTTATCTGATGGTGGAACTAGTAATGGTCTTTTCCAATGGCATAAAGGAAGACTTGAGAATTTAAAACAATACTGTGGTAGTGAATATTTAACATCAATTAAATGTCAACTTGATTTCTTCTTATATGAAATTACTGAAGGTTCAGAGAAGAATGATGGTGCTTATGAATATTTAATGGGTAATCATAATGCATATGATATGGGTTATCAATTCTGTATGTTATTTGAACGACCTGCAGGTGGTTCAACATCAGCTGCTAATCGTGGTAAACTAGCAGAATCTAAATATGTTAATTATGTAAATAATGGATGTAATTAGGAGAAGTTATGAAGAATAAAAAGAATATTTTATTTATGATTCCCTTATTAGCTTTATTTATTCTTTTGATATTATTAGTAAGAACAAATAATAATACCGCACCAGTAGAAAATCAAATTTTTACAAAGATTAATAATTATAATCAATTTTTTGGTGTTGATAGTTTAATTAATGATTATGTTAAGAAGAATAATTCTGGTAAAGTTGAATATTATTATTATACAAATGAAGTATATTATATATCTTTTAAAAGAAATTATTATTATATAGTAGTTGGTGATAGAGTAAAATATGATTATGATACATCAAAATTGGATATGACTAGTAATATTGCATATTTAATCACTGTTCAAAAATCATCTTCTTATTATGATGTTGAAGAAATTAGTAATTATCAAGACTATTTTAGGGATAGTAAATTAAGTGATGGAGTTTCTGTAAAAGGTAATGAATCAATATCAAAATATGGTAATAAAATAACTAGTGATATGTTTATAATGAATTATTATATTAATTATTTTAAAGAATTATTATTTGTTAATTATACTAAAGCTTATGAAATATTAGATAAAAAATATCAAGAAAGAGTAGGTAGTCTTGAATATTTTAATAGTTATCGTGAAGAATTATATAATAAAATAAATAATATTATTGTTAATTATTCTATTAATGGTGAAAAGGGTAATAGAGTTTATAATATTATGTTAAATAATAATTTAATTTTAGAATTTAAAGAAAAAAGTATTATGAACTTTAGTGTTAACATAACAACATATGAATAAAATTCTTATTGAATTTTATTCATTTTTTTATTTTCTTTTGATATACTAATTATAAGGAGAATATATGAGAAAAGTATTAATGGTTGTTTTAATTATTGTATTAATTTGGGTTGGTTATGTTACTGCAGAATATTTCCGTGTTTATAGACCAGATAACACTGATAATAAAGTTTTAATATCTTTAGGAGAAAAGGATACTGATACATATATTGAGCAAAAAGGTTTAGGTTTTTCTGTTGTAAAATATAAAATATCACTTTCTGATGCGGAATCTGGAACACTTATAAAAGAATTTAAAATTTTTGGTATTAAAGTTAGTAAAACAACTTTAGTTAGAGTGAAAAAATAATGGATTATAAAAAAGTTATACCTATCATACCATCACTTGATCCTGATGATAAATTGATTAATGTTATTAATGATTTAATAGATAATGGTTTTAATAAAATAATTTTAATTAATGATGGAACAAAAGACAAAACCATTTTTAATGAACTTTCTAAAAAAGATGAAGTGATATTATTAACTCATGAAGTAAATAGGGGTAAAGGAGCTGCTTTAAAAACATCTTTTTCCTATTATAAAGATCATTTAATGAATGATTATAGAGGTGTAATATGTTTAGACTCTGATGGTCAACATTTAGTTAGTGATGCTATTAAAGTATCTAATGAAATGGTTAAATTAGATAGATTTACTCTAGGAACAAGATTATTTAATACTTATGAGACACCTCTTCGTAATAAAACTGGTAATCGTATAACATCAAGGGTATTTAAATGGTTCTTTAAAGTTTATTTAAAAGATACCCAAACTGGTTTACGAGCTATTCCTAATCGTTTAATTGATTTACATCTTAATACCAAAGTTGAACGTTTTGAATATGAAATGAATGCCTTAATTGATTTAGTTCGTGCTAAAGAGAAAATTAATGAAGTTGATATTAAAACTGTTTATCTTGAGAACAGCAACAAGAAAAGTCATTTTAAACCTTTTAAAGATTCATGGCGAATATATAAATTAATGTTTAAAAGATTAAGAAAATAAAAAAATATGATTATTATTTAATCATATTTTTTATTATTATTTTCAACTATTTTTTTACATAATCCAATATAATTACTTGGAGTTAAGTTTAATAATCTTTCTTTATCATCATTATTAATTTCTAGTTTTTTTATAAATTTATGTAATTCTTCTTTATTTAATTCTTTACCTCTTGATAATTCTTTTAATAATTCATAGGCATTATCTACTTTATTTTTTCTTAATACTGTTTGAATAGCTTCTGTAAGAACTTCGTAGTGATTATCAAGTTCTTCTTTTAAATATGCTTCATTAACAACTATTTTATTAAGACCTGTAAGGGTTTCTTTAATACTAATTAAACTATGACTAAAGATAACACCTAGATTACGTAGTTTTGATGAATCAGATAAATCTCTTTGCATACGAGATATTGATAAATTATTAACAAGGGCATCGATTAATCCATTACTAAGTTCAATATTTGCCATTGAATTTTCATGATTAATGGGATTTACTTTATGAGGCATAACGCTAGATCCTACTTCATTATCTTTTTTCATTTCTTTAAAATAATTTCTTGATATATATAGCCACATATCACTATTTAAATCTTTAATAATATTATTAAGAACTTTTATATTACTTAATAATATACATAATATATCATGAGATTCTATTTGTGTAGTAAGTGGATTATATTCTAAATCTAAACTATTAATAAATTCTTTTGTTATATTTATCCAATCAATATTGGGGAAGGCTACAATATGACAATTATAGTTTCCAACTGCACCACTAAATTTACTACGCAACTTTAGATTATTAATTATTTTAATAATACTTTCTAATCGGTAACTAAATATTTTAAATTCTTTACCAACAGTAGTAGGGGATGCATTTTGTCCATGAGTATGAGATAGCATTGGAATATCTTTATATTGAATACTTAATTCATCTAATTTAATAATAAGATTATGAAGATTATCTAAATAATATTTTAATCCATCTTTAATCATTAAATTATAACTTGTATTATTAATATCTTCACTTGTTAATGTTATATGAATAAAGGGTATTAATCTTTCTAATTTAATCTTTTTAAATTTTTCTTGTAGAAAGTATTCAATTGCTTTAACATCATGCTTTGTAGTATTTTCAATTTCTTTTACTTGTTTAGCGTCTTCTAAATTAAAATTATGAATAATATTTAAAATATCTTTTTTTTCATCATCATTTATTTTTTCATCAATTATTTTTTTATCTAAAAGGAATAATAACCATTTTATTTCAACAATAGTTCGATATTTTATAAGAGCGAATTCTGAAAAGTAATTAGAAAGTTCTTTTGTTTTTTCGTGATATCTACCATCAATAGGTGATATATTTAATAATTCATTCATCTAATAATAATATCCTCTCTTCCTGCTCCCGTTCCAATAAATTTTATTGGGGTATCAGTAAGTTCTTCAATTCTTTGAATATATTTTTTAGCTTTTTCTGGTAATTCTTCAAATGTTTTACAATTAGATATATCAAAGTTACCATCGAATTCTTCATAAACAGGTTTACATTCATTTAAAAAATCAATATTTGTTCTAAAGAATTCTGTTTTCTTACCTTTATATTCATATGCTACACATAGTTTGATTTTATCTAGTTTACCAACAGTATCTAAATGGTTCATACAAATACCTGTAATACCATTAATACGGATGGCATAATTAAGAGCAACAATATCAAGCCAACCACAACGTCTTGGTCTTTTGGTAGTTGTTCCATATTCATGTCCTAATTCTCTAATCGTATCACCAATTTTATCTTTTAATTCTGTTACATATGGTCCTTCACCAACACGAGAAGAGTATGCTTTAATAACACCATATACTTCGTTAATATATCTTGCACCAATTCCGGTTCCTGTCATAACACCACCAATTGTTGGGTTTGAACTAGTTACATATGGATAACTTCCAAAATCAATGTCGAGTAAAGTCGCTTGGGCACCTTCACAAAGTATTTTTTCACCTTTTTGAATTGCTTTATGTAACATTGTTGTTGTATCACAAACATAAGGTTTTAATATTTTAGCATATTCTTTATATTCTTTATATATATCTTGGAATTTTAACTTTTCATGTTTATTAGCTTTAAATATGGTATTTTTATTTTTTACATTGATTTTTAATAAATCTTTGAATCTTTTTGATATAAAATCTTCCATACGAATGCCAGATCGTTCATATTTATCACAATATGCTGGTCCAATACCACGTTTTGTTGTTCCTATTTTACCTTCACCACGAAGTTCTTCTAACATACCATCCATTTCAATATGATATGGGAAAATAACATGAGCTTTTTCTGATATATAAAGATTATCTACTTTATATCCATTAGCTTTTAAGTTTTCAATTTCTTCAATTAAAACTTTTGGATCTATTACAACACCATTACCTAGAATAGCTTTAGTACCTTTGTTTAAAATTCCACTTGGTATAAGGTGGAATGCAAATTTCTTTCCATCTACTTCAATTGTATGGCCTGCATTATTACCACCAGAGAATCTAACTGCATATTTACTATCGCTTGATAAGTAATCAATTACTTTACCTTTCCCTTCATCGCCATAAAATAGGCCTAAAACTACGTCAACATTTTTCATATAAACCTCCAACAGTGTTTATTATATCGTAAATTAGATGTTAAATATAGAATATTATTTATTATTTTGTTATAATATCCTTGTGTTTTATAAACTTAAAGGAGGATATTATGGAATTAAAAGGTAGTAAAACGGAACAAAATTTAATGACTGCATTTGCAGGAGAATCTCAAGCGAGAAACAAATATACTTATTTTGCTTCTAAAGCAAAGAAAGATGGTTATGAACAAATTGCTGCCATCTTTGAAGAAACAGCTAATAATGAAAAAGAACATGCTAAAATGTGGTTTAAAGAATTACATGGTGGTGAAGTACCAAGTACAGAAGAGAATTTACTAGCTGCTGCTGAAGGTGAAAACTATGAATGGACAGATATGTATGATAATTTTGCCAAAGTAGCTGATGAAGAAGGATTTAAAGATATTGCTCGTAAATTTAGAGCTGTTGCTGAAATTGAAAAAGCTCATGAAGAAAGATATAGAAAGTTACTTAAAAATATTGAAGATGAAGTAGTATTTTCACGTGATGGTGATACTATTTGGCAATGTCGTAACTGTGGACATATTGTTGTTGGTAAGAAAGCTCCAAAAGTTTGTCCAGTATGTAATCATCCACAAAGTTATTTTGAAGTTAAAGCTGAAAATTATTAAAAGAACTCCTTTGGGAGTTTTTTTATTTACACTCTTTAAAATAAAAAATTAACAATTTCTGAAATTGTTGTACCTGCAAGTAATAATGAACTAGTAGAAGAAGAAAAAACAACTACTGCTGATAAAGAAATGAATAATCCAAAAACTGGTGATAATGTAATAATTTATATTATTGCTGCAATTCTAAGTTTATTAGTATTTTCTAGTTCAATTGTTTATATTAAAAAGAATAATATGTAAAAAAAAGAAAGCAAGCTTTCTTTTTTATCCTACACAAGTATTAAGCCAACTGTCTGTTCCAATATGAGTAAATCTTGCTCCATTGAATACCGTACAGAATGTGTCTACATTAGATGTGTCCCAATTACTAAAGTCTATTGTTGTATTATCGCCACCTGCATATGCAAATGTATTAGATATAATTCTAACATTAGAAGTATTTAAATCTTCTATTCCAATGATAGTAAAATTATCGAGATTTTCACCAAATCTATAAAACATATCACTCATATCTACTAGACGTGATGTATTTAAATTCCTTAAATCCATTTGTTTAACATTAGTAAAGTCAGCAAACGCTGAAACACTATTAGGATTTGCTATTACTTTACCATTAGCGCCAATATATAGTTCCAATAAACCATTATTATCGGTATCGGTATACCATGCTTTTACTGTTTGATCTTGATTAATTGATGCATCAAAACTATAAATAGCATCAACAGGAACATTTGTATTATCAACAAACGTAATTTTTTCAAAATTGTCTCTAGTTATATGATTAGCAATAAACTTTTCATTCATATTATTACTGTGCATTAAAACACCTTTGTCATAATTCTCATCTTTAATATCAAGTTCTTCACAATTATTATATCTTTCTACTTCGGGACTTCCCCAAATTTCATGATATTTATTATATTGTACGGTTTCCATATGAACAGTTAAAGTATATTTACCTCCTGTATATCCTCCAAATGTTGATGTACATACTTGGGTATGTGTTTCATCATCATTTGTACATACGACATTATCATTTATTTGAATATTAGGATTAAAAAGGACAGAATCAATTATTGGTTTAGTACTTTCATTAGGATTTAAAACTTTATAATAATAATAGTATTTTTGACTATTATTAAGATCATCACATGTTTTATACCAGAAATCTTGGCTATTATTTGAAAAATTAATTATAGATACAGGATTAGTATTAACATATAAAGGTAGGGGATTTCCATCTTTATCAATCCAACTTTCTTCAAAATATACTCTAACTGCTGCAGGAATTGTACCTTGATTTGTTACAACTAATTGTTTTGATGTTTGATCACCTGGCATCCAATTATCAGGACTTTCAAAAGTTTCTGATGATTCTATTATATATTTTCCTGTATTGAATTCATTAGTAAAAGTGGTGTTAGAAGTATAATATGCAATTGTACTTCCAATAATTCCTAATAATACGATAAATAATCCCATAACTAAGGGCTTTTTATTTTTTTTCATAAATACTCCTTATCATCTACAATTATTATATCACTATAAAGTTAATAAAAAAAACTCTTTTTTAAGAGTTTTCTTTTTGAAATATTTTTAATAAGTCTTTTAATAGATTATTTGTTATTTGTTTAATAACTTCTTCTAATGTTCCACTATTTAAATCTGTTATTAACATATCATCATTAATTGTAAGTGATGTAACATCACTTTCTTCATCTAAATTAATAACTCCTTCAATATTCATATTGTCATCTTTATTATTAATATTAACATCAACTTTGTAACTACTATCACTATTTTTAGTTATATCAATATTTAATTCTTTATCATTATTATTATATTCAATAACTAAATTATTATCTTTTGGTGTAAATGTTGTTATTGTATTTTTAGTTTTATTAATAAATTCTAATTTTATTAATGTTTGTTTTAAATTAAGTTTATTATATGTTTTAATTTCATAATCATTTTTATTATTTTTAATATCATTTTCTAATTTATCTAATTTTTTATTAAAATCTTTATAATGATTATTAAACTTATTCATTAAATTTTTATTATTTCTAATTTCTTTTATTATACTTAACATTATTTCTTGATAATCTTTATTTTTTAAAGTTAAGATATTAACAGATTCTTTATCTTTTATTTCTCTTGTGAAAAGATCTCTATTTAGTGTTTTCTTTAATATCTTTGTTATTGAATCTTTTAATTCTTCTTCTTTTAGTACTTTAATAATAGAGAAGTGTTGTAGATACTTGTTTTCAATTTTTAAATATTTATCGTATCCTTTATCTAATTTTAAATAAGTTACATATTTATTATCATAATCATTTGCATAAGCTTTTATATTAACGAAAGAATCATTTTTATATTTAGTATTTATTTCGGTGTATGTCATTTCTTTATCATTAGCAAATGTTAGGTTAATTGTAAGTTCACTTAATATTTTAAAACCTTCTTTTTTTAAGATATTGTCACTAGTACCTTTAAAGTTAATAACAGAGTTTGCTTTATTATATTTTTCATTAATCTTGATACTTTCTTGATAATTACTTAGACTTTTAATAAAAGTTAATTCAGGGTTAGAATAGAATTTCTTGTAATAAAGAAAAATAATACCACCAATTATTAATATAATCATTAAACTCATAAGAAATTTAAATAAGAAATGTGAACTGTTATCAAAAAAAGGTTCATTATTTTCTTTATCTATTTTTTTCTTAGGTTCATTATTCTTTTTTTCTTCTATAATGTCAACATCTTCATCTTTTTTATCATTTTTATTAGTTTTTTTCATACATTCTCCTTGTAAATAATATAACAAAATTAATGATTTTTATCAACTATGTGGTAAAATGATAATAGGTGATAAATAAATATGGTAGGATTGTGTATAAAAATATTTTTTGGTAGATTTATTGAGGTAACTTTATCAACACTTAATACATTATATGTTGTTAAAGGAAAAAAACTAATGGCAACAATTATTGGTTTTATTGATGTGTTAATATGGTTTTTAATTGTTAAAGAAGCGATTAATACTCCAGAAAATAGTATATGGATTGCTCTTGCTTACGCAGGTGGTTATGCCTTAGGTATTGCGCTTGGTAGTGTTATAGGTAGTAAGATAATTAGTGGAACAACACAAATTCAAGTTGTTACTAAGAATGTTGACAATGTAGTAACTGATGCTATTAAAGATAATGGATATGGAGCTAGTATTATTGAATGTCATGGTCTATTAAATGAAGAAAAATCATATATGATTTATGCGCAAGTCGATAATAAAAAAGTAAGTGCTTTCAAAAAATTAATTAAGGCTGTTGATAGTCATGCTTTTGTTACAATAACTGAAAGTAAAGAAATATTAAATGGTTATTTTGGTAAATAACACATACTTATTAAGTAATCATTATATTTAAATGTTTTATAAATTACATTTATTACAATATGATTATCATAAACGATATTAAGTGATTTAATATCGTTTATTTTTTTACCAAATAGTTTTATATATGCTTCTTTTAAAGTATATATTTTATAAAATTTGTATTTGTTAGTTATATAATTATATTCATCTATTGAAGTGAAAGATTTACAAACACTTTTTTTAACATCATTCATTTTTAAAATATCAATACCAATTATATTAGAATTTATAACACAAATTACTAAATCTTCATGATGACTAATACTATAGTAAATATTGTAATTAGTAATAAATGGTTTACCATTCTCATTATATCGAATATTAATATTTTTATAATTAATATCTATCTCTTTTAATAGTTTTGCTAATAGTATTTCACCAACAACACTTTGTTTAAATGACTTAATATTCATTTTATAAAGTCGGTCTTTTTTTTCTTTATTTATTTTTTTAGCAAAACTTTTTAGATAATCTAAATTATAATCATTTATATTTTCAATTAAGTATCTCATATAATTATTATAATTTATAATTATAAATTATTCTAGGTATGATATAATTATTAAGTTAGAAGGTGTTTAAAATGGGAAAACAAAGAAAATTATTTTGTGAATATGGTAAAATTCCTTATTGGATATCTTTACATAAAGAATATTTAAAAAGAAATATTAAAGATTTATTTAGTAAAGATAAAATAGCTAGAGATTATAGTGATAATGAATTAGAATTTATTCTTAAAAGTCATACATCAATTCTTTTAAGAAAACTTGAAGGTGTTGATATGCGCTTACAAGAAAATAAAGTAACAAATTTAACTCTTGCTGGTAATAAAGTTAATAAAATTATTATTCATCCAGGAGAAGTTTTCTCATTTTGGAAAACTATTGGTAATCCAACCAAAAGAAAAGGTTATAAAGAAGGTCTTACAATTAGTTCAAGTGAATTGAAGTCAGGTATTGGTGGAGGCTTATGCCAACTTGCTAATATGATTCATTATCTAGTATTAAATAGTCCTCTTGAGGTAGTTGAATTACATCATCATTCTGATGCTTTATTCCCTGATGAAAGAAGAAGAGTTCCTTTTGGAACAGGAACTAGTGTTTTTTATAATAATGTTGATTATCGTTTTAAAAACAATTTAGATTTTGATATTCAAATTCTTATTTGGATTTCTAATGGTGAATTGTGTGGAGAATTAAGAGGTACTAAAGATCTTCCTTATCGTTATAAATTAGTTGAAGAGAATAATCATTTTAGAAAAGAAGATGATACTTTCTATCGAATATCTCAAGTATATAAAATAACAATTGATAAGAATACTAATGAAGAAATTAAAAAAGAATTAATATTAGATAATCACTCTAAAGTAATGTATGATTATAGTTTAATACCAGAGGATTTGATAAGAAATGATTGATAAAATAGAAGAATTTAAAGGGGATAACAAAATTGCTTATAAAGTTAATAATATTAGTATTACTTATGATGAATTATATAATACAGCAAAATATTATAGTAATTTCTTATTAAGACAAGGTAATGAACCTGTAATTATATATGGTCATAAAAGTGTTTCAATGATTATAAGTATAGTTTCTTGTTTACTTGCTAAAAGATGTTATATATGTATTGAAGGATCAATGCCAATTAATCGTATTAAAGATATTATTAAAATATCAAAAGCAACTTTATTTATTGCAAATGAAGATATTGAATGTGATTTTAATACTTGTAAATTAGAAGAATTAATTAAATATCAAAATTTAGATATTAAAGAAAATAATAATGAATATGCATATATTGTATTTACATCAGGTACTACAGGTATGGCTAAAGGAGTACCTATAACATATAAAAATTTAGATAATTTCATTAATTGGATTAATAATACTTATCCTTTTAATAGTTATAAAAATATTAATGTTTTAAATCAAGCTAGTTTTAGTTTTGATTTATCTGTAATGGATTTATATTATAGTTTATTTAATAGGCATAGTATTTATTCTATAACAAGATCTAATCAAAAAGATGGTAGTATGTTTGATACTATTAAAGATGTTGATTTAATGGTAATAACACCATCTTTTATGAAATTATGTTTATTAAATCAAGATTTTAATAGTATTAATTTTAATAAATTAAAAACAATTTATTTTTGTGGTGAATTATTATCTATTGATTTAGTTAAAAAGATAAGAAAAAGATTTAATGATGTTATTATTTTTAATGCTTATGGTCCTTCGGAAGCCACTTCTGCGGTATCAGGTATAATTATTAATGATGATATGTTAAATGGTGAATTATTACCAGTAGGTGATAAAAATAATTTAGCTTGTAATATTGATATTGTAAATAATGAAATTGTTTTATCTGGTGATAGTGTTTTTAATGGATATTTAAATAATATTCAAGGTGGTTATAAAGATAATAAAATAAAATATTATAAGACTGGTGATATTGGTTATTATAAAGATAATTATTTATATTGTAATGGAAGAATTGATAATCAAATAAAATATAATGGTTATCGTATAGAGTTATCGGATATAGAAAATAATATACTTAAAATTGATGGGGTAATTGATTGCTGTGTTATTGCTAAAAAACAAGATAATATTATAAAATTAATTAAAGGATTTGTTGTAATAAATAAACATGATATTGATTATGTTAAACAAGAATTAAGTAAGTTAATACCTAATTATATGATGCCTAAAGTTATTGTAAAGATTGATAAAATGCCAATTAATAAAAATGGTAAAGTAGATAGAGAAGTTTTAAATGAGATGTAGAGGTAATAATGATAAATGTTAGTGAAATATTATTTAAATTAACAGAAGATAATAATGTTTATAATAAAGAATATGATTTGATAGAAAGTGGATTATTGGATTCATTTACTTTTATTGAACTATTAAGTGAACTTGAAGATAATGGTATTATTATTCAACCAACAAGAGTTTCAATTGAGCGATTTAAAACTGTTTCCGAAATTGAAAAATTAATAGAGGAAGTTAATGGCAAAAATTAGTATTCCTAATTATACTTTAGGTGAAGAATTAGTTAATTCAATATCTCATGGAATAGGAGCTTTACTTTCAATTCCAGCTTTAATATTAATGATTATAAAAGCTAATACCGGAAAAGAAATCTTTTTATGTACTATTTTTGGAACAAGTATGATTCTTTTATATACAATGTCATGTATCTATCATGCTTTAGCAAGAAATCGAGGTAAAAAAGTATTAAGAGTTCTTGATCACTGTAATGTTTACTTACTTGTTTGGGGTACATATATTCCTGTTACTTTACTTGCTGTAGGAGGAACATTAGGTTGGGTTTTATTTAGTATTGTAAGTACTATATCAATAGTAGGTATTACTTTTTCCGCAATTAATGTGGATAAATATAGTATTGTTGCTGTAATATGTCATTTAGTTAATGGATGGTCTATTCTATTTGGTGTTAAAGCAATAATCGCGAATGTTGGAACTAAAGGATTATTATTTATGTTAATTGGGGGAATATTATATTCTGTTGGATCAATATTATATGGATTAGGTTCTAAAGTTAAATATATGCATTCAGTCTTTCATTTCTTTTGTCTTTTTGGAACATTATTTCATTTTCTAGCAATATATTTATATATTTTATAGGATTTATTATGACTAAAGAAAAAATAAAAATGTTTTTAAGAAATATCATTTCTTCTCTTATAAGTGCGAGTATTGATATATCATTATTTCATTTACTTAGTAGTATTTTTAGAAGAGAGTATTTATATATTGTTTTAGCAACTATTATCGCTAGAATAATATCTGGTGGCATTAATTTTTTACTTAATCGCAATTTTGTTTTTAGAGCAAATGGTAAAGTAAAAAAAGAATTAATATCATATTTAATCTTATTTATTATAATAATGATATCCAGTTCTTTATTAGTGGCTAGTATATCAATGAAGTTAATAAATGTTAATGAAACAATCATAAAAATAATTGTTGATTTAGTATTATTCTTAATAAGTTTTACAGTTCAAGATAAATTTATCTTTAAAGAGAGGAGAAAAGATAATTTTGAAGAAAAAATAAGAAGTTAAGGTAGTTAAAACATCACCTAAAGTTTATGCTTTCTTTTTTGCTTTTTTAGTATTAGAAGCCATTATTTTTCTATCAAGTGTTCATGAAAAAATAACTAGTTATTGTATCGTCGATGGTATCGAATATAAATATCAAGTTGAAAAGTCTAAAGGTATACCATGGCTATTATCTATTTTTAATCATGAAGGAATTTCATATGAGAAGTGTAATAATGGAGATTGTGAAACTTTTAAAGATTATGATTTAAATAAAAAATGTTTTGAAAGAAACGATCTTGATAAATCAATGGATTGTGCAAGACGTTATTTATGTAAGGAAAATAAAGAAAGTTCAAATTGAACTTTTTTAATTTAATTAAATTTTTGTTGTATAATTATTCATAATTTGATATAAGATTAATATGAAAAAAAAGACGAAGCGCATTATTGTATCTATAACGGTAGCATTAATGTTACTAGTTTATTATAATTATGATTATAAGTATGTACCTCAATATGAAATAGTAGATACAAAAGAGAGTAATATTAAACTATATGCAAAATATCGTTATGGAAATGTATATATTATTAAAAATGAAGATGATATTGATAGTTTTGAGAGAAACCCTTATGATGTTTTTATTATTGATCAAAGATATGGTGTTGATCCTAATGTAAAAATAATTAGTTCGTGTGAAATTAATGATAAAGAAGCTCGAAATGATATTTTAGAAATATTACTTTACTATGAAAAGACTCATCCAAGTAATTGGGATCGTAGTATATTATCTTTAA
>Ga0247611_10003718_pt1 | contig 22203 bp, 18 predicted proteins | sample 177DNAGHGhighgp2_FD_192422 | JGI IMG/M metagenome (GOLD analysis project Ga0247611, IMG submission 192422) | Sheep rumen microbial communities from Palmerston North, Manawatu-Wanganui, New Zealand - 1770 DNA GHGhigh gp2 | ecosystem: Host-associated > Mammals > Digestive system > Stomach > Rumen... | reverse complement strand
GATCTTGTCCATGACGCGGTCCAGATAGTCGATGCTCTCGCTCTTCTCCTTCTTGTTATAGATCTTCCAGTACTTGGTACCCTTGATGGCTTTCTCAAACTTCTTGTACACGTCGCTGGTCGAAGACTGGTAAGCCCACTTGGCCTTGGCGAGTTCGGCTTTCTGCTTCTCGAGGACTTCCCTGAGGTTCTTGGTGTACTCGCCGTATTTCTCGACGAGTTCTTTCTTCTTCAGGACATCCTTGGTCTCCATGCCTTCAAAACTCTGCAGGGCGTCATCAACGTCTTCCTTGTTGTAGGGGTTATAGAACACGTCGACGATTTCCTGGTCATAGACCAGCTCGTCACGCCTGGTGAATTTCTCCTTGCGGGTCTTCACTTCTTCCTTGACCAGCTTCTCCATTTCCTTCTTCTGGTTCTCGAGCTCCTTGAGTTGTGATTTGAGTTCATCGATGCGAGTCTCCATGTCCTTGATGGCAGCCTCTTTCTCCTGGATGCTCTTCTCGTGCATCTCGATGTCTTTTTCGAGTTGCTGCACGTTCTGTGTCATCTGTTGTTGTGCCATGAGGGCGGGTGTGGATGCCGCCATCATCAGGGTCAGTGAAATGACCATCAGTTTGATTCTTTTCATAGTGGAAAAATAATTTTGGTTGATATCTGATGACAAAGGTAATATAAAGTTTTCAGATTTTGGGGTTACGGCTTTCAGATTTTTGTGAAGGAGGACCCGTATATAAAGCGAAAGTGTACTTTTTCACAAAAGCACACCATCTTCATAACCAAAATTCAAGTATATATTTGTTCTGTTCTTGTTGTATAGTTGTGTTGTTTTATCTGTTGTGATTGTTTTTATTTTTCAAGTGCAAAGTTACAAAGAAAGTTTAGAATGCACAAAATATTTTTTTATGTTATAGAATATAAATTCTAAATTTTTTTCGGCAAGACGCATTCAATCTATTGATTAACAGGATGATATGCCTTGTTGAAAAACTGCATTTTATTTTCCATGCAGGTTATTTTTCCCTGAAGAAGATGTTGATGGGAGTGCCAAACAGGTTCCAGTGCTCGCGAATCTTGTTCTCCAGGTAGCGCTTGTAGGGATCCTTGACCCATTGCGGCAGGTTGCAGAAGAAGATGAACGTGGGCACGTGAGCCCCCTTCAACATGGTGATGTACTTGATCTTGACATATTTTCCCTTGACAGCAGGTGGCGGGAAGGCCTGGATGTCGGCCTGCAGGATGTTGTTGAGCTGCGAGGTGGGAATGGTGATGCGGCGGTTGTCATAGACGTCGATTGCCGTCTGGAGCACCTTGTGGATGCGCTGCTTGGTGAGCGCCGAGCCAAAGATGATGGGGAAATCGGTGAATGGGGCAAAGCGGTCGCGGATGGTGGCCTCGAAGTGGTCAAAGGCCTGTTGTGACTTGTCGAGAGCGATGTCCCACTTGTTGACGAGGACGACGAGACCCTTGCGGTTCTTCTGGATGATGGAGAAGATGTTCACGTCCTGGGACTCGATGCCGCGGGTGGCGTCGATGAGCAGGATGCACACGTCGCTGTTCTCGATGGCGCGGATGGAACGCAGCACCGAGTAGTACTCGATGTCCTCGTTCACCTTGTTCTTCTTGCGGATGCCGGCGGTATCCACCAGGTAGAAATTGAAGCCGAACTTGTTGTAGCGCGAGTAGATGCTGTCGCGGGTGGTGCCGGCGATGTCGGTGACGATGTTGCGCTGCTCGTCCATGAGTGAGTTGACGAGCGACGACTTGCCGGCATTGGGCCTGCCGACGATGGCAAATCGGGGCAGCTCCTCGTCGTGGGCGTCGTCGGCCTTGTCGGGCATCTGCTTGACGACCTCGTCGAGCAGGTCGCCAGTACCGTTGCCAGTGATTGCCGAGATCGAGAACGGTTGTCCCAATCCCAGGGCGTAGAATTCGGCCTCGGCATACATGCTCTGGTTGTTGTCGTCCTTGTTGGCGACAACGATGACCGGCTTGGAGGTGCGGCGCAGGATGTCGGCGACATGATCATCAAGGTCGGTGATGCCGTTCTTGATGTCCACGACAAAGAGGATGACGTCGGCCTCCTCGATGGCGAGGTGTACCTGCTTGTTGATTTCTTCCTCAAAGATGTCCTCGCTGTTGACAACCCATCCACCGGTATCGACGACCGACATTTCCATGCCGTTCCATTCCATCTTGCCATACTGGCGGTCGCGCGTGGTGCCACTGGTGTCGTTGACGATGGCGGCACGCGATTGTGTCAGGCGGTTAAACAGTGTTGACTTGCCCACGTTGGGGCGTCCCACGATAGCTACTAATCGTCCCATTATTGTTATTGGTTTTTGTTTATAGACTTTAGACCTTAGACTTTAGTCCTTGTTTTTTTAGTTCTTTTTTTACTCGATGTAGCCGAAGGCACGCAACTTGCTTTCCTGGTTGCGCCAGTCCTTCTCTACCTTGACGTAGAGTTCCAGGAACACCTTTTTCTCAAAGAATTTCTCGATGTCCTTGCGGGCCTCGATGCCCACGTGCTTGAGTTTGCGCCCCTGGTGACCGATGATGATGCCCTTCTGGGTATCGCGCTCGACATAGATGACTGCCATGATGTGAATGGCGGTGTCGCTCTCGTCGAACTTCTCGACAATGACCTGGGTGGCATAGGGGACCTCCTTGTCGTAGGTCATCAGGATCTTCTCGCGCACGATCTCGGTGACAAAGAAGCGGCTGCTACGGTCGGTGAGGGCATCCTTGCCGAAGTAGGGTGGGCTCTCGGGCAACAGTTCGACGATGCGCTTCATGATGTTGTCCACATTGAAGTTCTCGAGGGCACTGGTGGGGAACACTTCGGCAGTGGGCAACAGCTGTTTCCACTGGTCGATGATGCGCATCAGGTCGTCATTCCCCTTGAGCAGGTCAATCTTGTTGATAACCAGCAGGATGGGAATCTTCTCGCGGGCCACGCGGTCGAGGAAGTCCTGATTCTTGGTCGGTGACTCGATGACATCGGTGACATAGAGCAACACGTCGGCATCGACAAGTGCGCCAGTGGAGAATTCCAGCATACTCTGCTGGAGGCGGAATTTGGGCTTGAGCACGCCGGGTGTGTCGCTGAAGACGATCTGATAGTCCTCACCATTGACGATGCCCATGATGCGGTGGCGTGTGGTCTGAGCCTTGCTGGTGATGATGGAAAGGCGTTCGCCCACGAGGCGGTTGCTCAGTGTCGATTTTCCCACGTTGGGGTTGCCCACGATGTTGACAAATCCTGCTCGGTGCATTTTAGTCCTTAGTTTTTAGTCCTTGGTCTTACTTCTTAATATTATTCAAGAAGCATCGCTACTCTCTTCACTGTTGCTTGGCGAGTAGTGATGCTTCGTTGTCGCGTTATCGTTAGATTTATAACGACCAGATGAGGTAGAGAGCACCCCAGGTGAATCCGGCGCCAAAGGCGGTGAGGACAAGTTTGTCACCTTTCTTGATGCGGTGCTTGTTCTCGTCCAGACACAGGGGGATGCTGGCGGCACTGGTGTTGCCGCGATGCTGGATGTTGACCAGCACCTTGTCCTCGGCGATGCCCAGTCGAGCACCGACGGCCTCGATGATGCGCAGGTTGGCCTGATGGGGCACGAACCACTGGATGTTCTCGTTAGTGAGATTGTTGCGCTTCATCACGTCCTGGCTGGAAGTGAGCATGTCGATGACGGCGTGGCGATACACGGCGCGTCCCTCTTGATAGACGTAGTGGAAACGGGCGTCCACCGTCTCGTGGCTGGTGGGCAGGGCCGAGCCGCCGGCCTTATAGACCAGGTGCTCCAGTCCCGAACCGTCCACGTGGAAGGTGCCGTCCATGATGCCGATATTCTCTTCTGTGGGCTCGAGCAGCACGCAGGCTGCCGCGTCGCCGAAGAGTGGGCATGTGGCGCGATCGGTGTAGTCCACCATGCTTGACATCTTCTCGGCCGAAACAACGATGACCTTCTTGTAGATGCCGGCACGGATGTAGGCCGTGGCCTCATAAAGTCCCACGAGGAAGCCTGCACATGCGGCTTGGATGTCATAGGCATAACACTTCTTCTCGATGCCAACACCATGGGCGATAATCGATGCCGTTGAGGGGAAACGATGATCGGGGTTGGATGTCGGGCAGATGAGCAAGTCGATGTCGTCACGGTCGGTGCCGGTCTCCTCAAGCAGCTTGTTGACAGCCTGGATGCCCATGTAGGACGATCCGACCGACTTCTTGAGGATGCGGCGCTCCTTGACGCCGACGCGTGTGGTAATCCACTCGTCGTTGGTGTCCACCATCTGTGACAGCATCTCATTGTCCAGAATGTCATCGGGCAAGTATGATGCAATGCCTGTAATCTTTGCGTTCAGCATAAGCTTGAAAGCCTTTATGAATTGTGAGGTGATTGTTTAAATGCAATATCCCAAATGAGGATGAACACACACAGCGGGATTCAACCCATTCAGGATATCTCGTTAGCGTTCATCGCTTGTCGCCTGGCAGTGGCGTTAGCCATGAGCCTGGCAGTCAAAGCGATTTAGGCTTCTTCCTTGCCCATCACGTTCTTGCCACGATAGTAACCACACTCGGGGCAGACGGTGTGATAAACATGCCATGCGCCACAGTTGGTGCACTGAGCGATGGTCGGAGCCACAGCCACGTCGTGGGTGCGGCGCTTAGCGGTACGAGTCTTAGACTGTCTTCTTTTAGGATGTGCCATTTTCTTGTTGTTATTTAAAAGTTATTGTTGTTCTTTCAGTTTTTTAAGCGCCTCCCACCTGGGGTCGGTGCCGGTTGTTTCACACTCGTTGTCGTCATCGCTGTCGGGGACGGTCTCGACCCGATGACTGTCAAGCACATTGAGCATGGCGGGATTGCAGTCGTCCTCACTCTCGTGACAGTGCGTCATCGGTATAGCGAGGAGCACTGTGTCGCGCACGAGGGGCGCGGCATCCAGCTCTCGCCATTCCGCTGGCACTATCAGGAGCTCGTCGTTGCTGTCGTCAAGCTCGGTGCCCATCTGCTCCACGTTCAGTCGATAATCTACATCTACCGGCAAATCCAGGTCATCGAGGCATCGGTCACAGGACGTTGTCACAGTGCCGTGGCACTCAATTTCAAGGCGGTAGGTGTTCTCACTCTTGCGGTTGACCGTGAGCGTGACATCCACGCTGGCGTGTCTCACCTCGGTTTGCTCTTCGGTATTGAAGAAATCATCGCCCAGATGACATTCAACCGTATGAATGCCAAATGGTAACGTCTTGATTTTCAACTTCAAAGCATCTACCATCGTCTGATTTTTTCGTTAAAGCGCCACAAAGGTATAACATTTCTCGCTAATAATCAACGATTTTCCAGTTTTTTTTGAGAAATGAGGCTGATGGACTTTAAGGACTCTAAGGTCATTAGGGACTTTTAGGTCATTAAGGTCAAGGGGACTTTGGGGTCCGTAGCGATTAATCGGTGGATTCGGTAGGCTGATGGTTGAAGATGTGGTCATAGATGAGCTGTGTGCCGCCCAGGTGGGACTGGATATAGTTGCCGGCGGTGTTGCCGCACTTGAGGCGCAGGGGCTCATTTTCCAGCAGGGGATCCATCGCTGCCGAGAAGGAGTCGGCGTCGTGGATACTCATGGCTCCGTCCAGGCTGATGAGGTCGGTAGCCTCCTGGAACTTGTGGTGCTTGGGGCCGAAGATGACGGGAATGCCATAGACGGCAGCCTCGTTGATGTTGTGTATGCCAGCGCCGAAGCCGCCGCCCACGTATGCTGCTTGCCCATAGCGGTAGAGTGACGACAGGAGGCCGAAGCTGTCAATGATCAGGCAGTCCACGCCCTTGATGTTCTTGCAGGTAGCCTCACTGTAGAAGCGAGCCGGCCGTGATAGCTTGGACATGAGCACATGCAAGCGGTGACGGTCAAACTCGTGGGGCGCGATGATGAGCTTCATCTCGCGATGGGCGTTAAAGTAGGGGATAACGATGTCCTCATCGGCTGGCCATGAACTGCCCATGACGAGGGTGAAGCGGGAGTCCTCGACAAACTTGGCGACCAAGGGGAACTCGCGTGCGGCAGCCTTGACGTCTGCCACGCGGTCAAAGCGTGTATCGCCAGCGATAATGACATTCTTGATGCCGATGCCCTCCAGCAATTCGCGCGACTGCTCGTTCTGGACAAACAGCGTATTGAAGCACTTGAGCATCTTGCGGAACATGCCGCCCCAGGGTCTGAAGAATATCTGCTTGGGTCTGAAGATGGCCGAAATGATGTAGGTGGGGACGTTGCGACGCTTGAGGGCCTGCAAGTAGTTGCCCCAGAACTCATACTTGACAAATATCGCCATCGAGGGCTTGACAATGTCAAGAAAACGCTTGACGTTGCCAGGCAGGTCAAAGGGCAGATAGACCACGGTGTCCACCATGCTGTAGTTCTTGCGCACCTCGTAGCCCGAGGGGGAGAAGAACGAGAGCAGGATGCGGGCGTCGGGCTGTTCGCGCTTGATCTTCTCGATGAGTGGGCGTCCTTGCTCAAACTCACCCAGCGATGAAGCATGGATCCAGATGTAGCCCCCTGCAGGGTCGAGTTTGCGTTGCAGGGTGCGGAAACAACGTCGCTGCCCTCTCAGCATCAGTTTGGCTTTGGGGTTGCGGACAGCCGCGATTTTCACAGCATTACGGTAGGCCGAAATGCCCAGATTGTAGATGGGATCCATGATGATGGTTTTATTGGTTTTAGCCTTTATCGGTTAGTACTTGTTTTAATAGAGAGAGGGGAGACGACCACTCTTGAGCCAGGTGCGGTCATGGCGGCGTTTCCACAACCGGTTGTCGAGATAGAACCGGCAGGTCAGCTGTTGCCAGAAGCCGGTAGTCACGTCGGAGGCATGAATCATGAGCCCTATCGACAGGTCAACAAACCGGTTGTTCACCACATGGGCCGTTAGGTCAGTGCGACTGTACACTTTACTATTATAATAAGGGTCTCCCAGGTTGAGCAGGCTCCCGTAGGTGGGGTAGAGGGGGAAGAGCCGTTGTCCAGCATAGAATGACTCGTCGAGCTGTAACCAGCGCCAGCGTGCGGTCGCCATGAGGAGAAAACCTGCCTGGTTGTGCCAGCACTCCTCGCCACGGTTGCGCTCCAGGGTGATGATGCTGCCGGCCGACACGCGCAAGGAATCCAGCGTGGTGCGGCGCGAGAAATCGAGCGAGATCATCGGATTGAAGAGCACATCGTCGTTGACAAATTCGCCCGGCGCATGGCTGATGGATTTTGCTAAGTGGCTGTACTGCAGGTGGCCACCCAACTTAAGGGGACCAGTCAATCGCCAGTCGGCGTTGGCCATGACGGTGAATGCCTCGCGCTGATGTTCGGTCTGCATCTGTCGCCAGTCCACGGCCAACTCCGCGTAGCCATTGGCCTTGACGATCTGAGCCATGATGCCGCGCAAGTTGGGCTGCACATAGTTGAGCGAGTCGCTCCACAGGTAGGTCGGGGTGCGCTCCACCATGAGGGAACGAGGAAAGAGTCCCGCAGTGACGTGCCACCCGTCGGGGCGGTTGTAGCGGTAATATAGGGTGGGCAAGACCTTGTAGCCACTCAGGTCGTCAATCATGGGTTGGTACCATACGACACCGCCCTTGAACTGGTGCTCGCCGTCAAGCAGTGAAAGGCCCAACTCGGGAGCCAACCTCGTGAACATGAAGGTCTGATCAGGGGTATAGTCATCCTTGCCGCCCTCACGGTTGTTGACAACGGTGCTGGCGTCAACGCTCCATTCCACCTCCTGGGAAACAAGAGGCAGAATGGTGAGCGACAGGATAGCTATGGCGAGCAGCCGTTTAAGCATCGGCAGGCAGTTGAATGTTCTGGATGCCGGCATTGATGCGTGCGAGGGTCTCGTCACGTCCCAGCAAGCGAGTGATCTCAAACATGTGCGGGCCACGGCACTCGCCGACGACAGTCAGGCGGAAGGCATTCATCACGTTGCCCTTGTGCAGACCATTCTTATCGATCCAGTCCATGACGAGCTTCTCGGTATCCTCGGCATCCTCAATGTCGGCGTTGTCGAGCAGGCCGACGAGTTGGCGCATCAGTTCGGGGGTCTCGGGTTTCCAACGCTTGCGGATGTCTTTCTCGCTATAGGTAGTGGGACGCTCAAAGAAGAAGTTGGCCTGATCCCACAGGTCGCCCACAAAGTTGGCACGGCTCTTGACCAGAGCCACCACGCTGGTGATATACTCGTTGCTATAGTCAGCGACATTGACACCATGCTGCTCAAGCACGGGCTTGAACATCTCGGCCAGCTGGGCGTCGTCCATGTTCATCAGGTACTCGTGGTTGAACCACTTGCCCTTTTCAAAGTCAAACTTGGCACCCTTGCGTGAACAATGGTCAATAGAGAATTCCTTAATGAGGTCTTCCATCGAGAAGATCTCGCGGTCGTCGCCGGGGTTCCATCCCAGCAGGGCGAGGAAATTGACTACTGCCTGGGGCAGATAGCCAGCCTCACGGTAGCCGCTGGAACGCTCGCCACTCTTGGGATCGTTCCAGTCGAGTGGGAACACGGGGAAGCCCAGGCGGTCACCGTCGCGCTTGCTCAGTTTGCCCTTGCCGTCGGGCTTGAGCAGCAGGGGCAGGTGTACAAACGCGGGCATCGTGTCTTCCCAGCCGAAGGCCTGATACAGCAGCACATGCAGCGGTGCACTGGGCAGCCATTCTTCACCACGGATGACGTGTGACACCTCCATCAGGTGGTCGTCAACGATGTTGGCCAGATGGTAGGTGGGCAGGTCGTCGGCACTCTTGTAGAGCACCTTGTCATCGAGGATCGACGAGTTGATAGTTACATCGCCGCGCAGCAGGTCATGGACCACCACGTCCTGGTCGGGCTCGATGCGGAAACGCACTACCCACTTGGCGCCACTGTCCATCAGAGCCTTGACCTCCTCGGCCGGCAGGGAGAGTGAGTTGCGCATCATGCCGCGGGTGCGGGCATCGTACTGGAAATTCTTGATCTCGGCACGCTTGGCGTCGAGTTCTTCTGGTGTGTCAAAGGCATAGTATGCCTTGCCGGCATCCACCAGCTGCTGCATGTACTTGCGGTAGAGGTCGCGACGCTCGCTCTGCTTGTAGGGACCGTAGTTGCCGCCCTCGCGGACACCCTCGTCTATACCGATGCCCAGCCACTGCAGAGCCTCGTTGATGTACTCCTCGGCACCAGGCACAAAGCGGGTGCTGTCGGTGTCCTCGATGCGCAAAATCATGTCACCGCCATGCTGGCGGGCAAACAGGTAGTTATACAGTGCCGTGCGCACGCCGCCGATGTGCAGCGGGCCAGTGGGTGATGGTGCAAAGCGCACTCTTACTCTTCGTTCCATTGTCATTTTCTTGATGATATGTATATAATGTGTAATGTTCTATAATAGCAAGTCCTTGATGGCGGCCATCGAGGCATAGTCAGTCTGGTCCACATGAGTGGGTGTGATGGTCACATAGCCGCGCTGCAACCAGTAATAGTCGCTCAAGCCCTCGTTCTTGTCGGCGATGTCAAAGTCACCGGTCAGCCAGTAGTAGTCCCGCCCGGTCGGATCCACGCGGTGTTCCCACTCGTTGATCCATCGGCCCATGTCGCCAGTGGTCACCTTCATGCCGTTGAATGGACCATCCATCTTGGGGATGTTCACATTCAGGCACACGTCCTGGGGTAAGCCACCCTGGAGGACGCGCTCGGTGATGTGCTTGACGATGGGCTCACAGACGCTGGTGTCGGCGTCGGCACTGTAGTCACCGAAGGAAAATGCGACCGACTGCACTCCATGAAGGATGCCCTCAAATGCACAAGCCATTGTGCCACTGTATAGCGTGTTGAGGCCACTGTTGTAACCGTGGTTGATGCCAGCAAGCACCACGTCGGGCAGGCGGTCGGCCATGAGTTGGCTCAGGGCCAGTTTCACGCAGTCGGCAGGCGTGCCGGTTGCCAGATAGGCCGTGTAACCCTTCTCGCGGGCGATGCAAGTGGTGCGCACCGGGTTGACAAAGGTGATGGCACTTGACTTGCCACTCTGGTGTGCCGCAGGAGCAACGACAAACACGTCGCCCAGGGTGCGTGCCACCTTGATGAGTGACTGGATGCCGTTGTAACTGTAGCCGTCATCGTTGCTGATGAGGATGAGAGGTCGCTTGCTGTTGTCCATGTGGCTTGTTTTGATGATTTTGGCTGCAAAGTTACAATTTTTTTATGGAGAATTGTGAGATTTAGAGTAACTTTGCCCTGCTAAACGTAAATCTAATCAAAATCAAGAATTATGAGACTGATCATCGAACCAGATTATGAGAATGTGTCCAAGTGGGCAGCCAACTATGTAGCAAGCCGTATCAATGCTGCTAATCCCACGCCTGATAAACCTTTCAAGCTGGGTTGTCCCACGGGCAGTTCGCCACTGGGCATGTACCGTGAACTCATCGCGATGAACAAGGCTGGCAAAGTGTCGTTCCAGAACGTGATCACCTTCAACATGGACGAGTATTGCAACCTGCCCGAGGAGCACCCCGAGAGTTATCACTCCTTCATGTGGAACAATTTCTTCTCCCACATCGACATCAAGCCCGAGAATGTCAATATCCTCAATGGCAATGCTCCCGACCTGGAAAAGGAATGTGCCGACTATGAGGCTCGAATCCAGGCGGCAGGCGGTATTGACCTGTTCATGGGTGGCGTGGGGCCCGATGGGCATATTGCCTTCAACGAGCCAGGTTCGTCACTCACTTCTCGCACGCGCCAGAAGACCCTTACCCAGGACACTATCATTGCCAACAGCCGCTTCTTTGACGGCGACCTGAACAAGGTGCCCAAGACTGCCCTCACAGTGGGTGTCGGCACCGTGATGGATGCTCGCGAGGTGATGATCATCGTCAATGGTCATGCCAAGGCTCGTGCCTTGCAGCAGGCCATCGAGGGTGGGGTGTCCCACATGTGCACCCTGAGCGCTCTGCAGATGCACCCTCATGCCATCATCATCGCCGATGAGGCTGCCGTCGATGAACTCAAGGTGAGCACCTATCGCTACTTCAAGGACATCGAGAAGGATAACCTGTAATCCGCATTAGGGTTGACCGATTGATAGCATTCACCCTATAGACACTATTGTTGATATAGTATCTATAGGGTGAATTGTTTGTGATAAGGCACAAAAAAAGCTGCTCGAGCCTAACGGCGGGAACAGCTTCAAACTTTTCTTGTTGTAAAGTCTTGCTTACTCGGCGGGAGCAGCCTCAACGGGAGCAGCCTCGGTAGCAGCGCTATCAACAACGGCAGCACTGTCAGCAACAGCGGCGGTGTCAACGGGAGCCTCTTCAACTACCATGGTGGTGTCCTCGGTAACCTCAGCCTGCTCGGCGTTCTCGGTGTTGGTGCATGAAATCATGCTAACGCTAGCAATAACAGCAAGAGCTAAAACTAACTTCTTCATTTTCTTTGTACTTTTAAATAATAAAACAATTAATATTCGTTTGTTAAAATCGGTGCAAAGGTATAACAAAAATTTCACCTGCAAACTTTTTTGCGCTTTTTTTTGAATTTATTTTCAACCCCACTTTGAATGGTTGTGCGATTTTTGTTTTTTAAAAGATTGATAATCAGTGGTTAAAATTAACGGAAACCCCTGTTTGGGTCCCCGTTAATTTTTGTTAATGCTACGTATGGTGGGGCAAAATCCCCTCTTTTTTACCCCCTTTTATCAGTTGCTATAGAGGTAGCGCTTGATGCTTCGCTTGGGTGTCTTTTCAAACTCTGTTGCGATGAGCTGAATTCTGGCAATGCGCTCATAGGGGGCGACGAGCTTGTTCAACTCGGTGCGGATATCCTCCATCAGCTCGGGCAACTTGTCGCGGGTGACGCCCAGCTGGTCCATCGAGTCATAATCAGGATATACCAGTGCGACCAATTTGCCTTCACGCATGACAACAAGGCTCTCGCTCACGTAGAGCATGTTGTTCAGCTTGGCCTCGATTTCTTCGGGATAGATGTTCTGTCCGCTGGAGCTCAGGAGCATGGTCTTCAACCTGCCCCTTATAAATAATGTGCCATCGGCATTGAGGGTACCCATGTCGCCGGTGTGGAGCCATCCGTCATCGTGCAGCACCTTGTCGGTCGCCTCGCTGTTGTGGAAATAGCCCTGCATTACATTCTCGCCGCGCACACAGATCTCGCCGGGGATATTCTCGGGGTCGTCGCTCAGGATCTTGCACTCCATGATGCCCGGCAGGATGCGGCCGGCACTGTGGGGGACAAACTCGCGCCAGGGCGTGTGGCTCACCAGGGGACCGCACTCGGTCATGCCATAGCCCACTGTGAAGGGGAACTTGATCTTGTAGAGGAAGTCCTCGACCTCGGCATTGAACGGTGCACCGCCCACAATGACCTCTTCAAACTCGCCACCAAAGGCTTCAATGAGCTTGTTGCGTATCTGGCTATAGATGCGCTTGTCGAGATAAGGTACTGCCAGTGCCCAGCGCAGGGCACCCTTGCTGATCATGGGTACAATCATCTTGGAATAGATTTTCTCCAGCACCAGGGGGACGGTGAGCACCAGGTTAGGCCTGATTTCGGCCATCGCCTTGACCAGGATCTTGGGTGAGGGGATGCGGCCCAGCAAGGTGATATGGGCTCCCACGGCCAGCGGCGTCAACATGTCGAATGCACACCCGAAGGCGTGTGCCAGCGGCAGAAAGGCCAGGCACCTGGAACCCCTGTAGTGAAGGCCCGAGTTGATGCCATACACGACGTTACCTGCCAGATTGTTGGCGGTGAGCATGACGCCCTTGGAGAAACCGGTGGTTCCTGATGTGTAATTGATTTCTACCAGCGACTCGTTAGGTACATCGGCATAGTGGATGTCGTTGCGGTAGAAACCCTCACCATATTTCTGACTGAAAGCATCTTTCAAGCCTTCTTTGGCCCCCGTGATGGCTTCTTCTCCTTCTTTCACGGCGATCAGCTTCATGTCTTCGATCTGGATGACGGCTCTAACGCGCGGCATCTTGTCAAATTCCAAGTTCTCCCAGATGTTCTTGCTGATGAACAACATCGTCGCTTCGCTGTGGTTGATGATGTGCTGGGCATCGGCAGGATTGAACTCCTGCAGGATGGGAACGATGACGGCACCGTATGTGATGGTGGCCATGAAGACGGTTATCCAGTTGGGGATGTTCTTGCCGATCAGGGCAATGCGGTCGCCCTTTTTCACCCCGCTGCTCTCAAAGAGCATGTGAAGTTCGGCGATGTTGCGAGCAAAGTCGCCATAGGTCAGTCTCTCGCCAGTATTATAGTCGGTCAACACAGGCAGTTCCCAATTGTCGATGAAACTGCGCTCATAAATCTTGATCAGGTTTTCCTTCATCATAGCGTCAAAAAGGGTTTATTAGCTGCAAAGGTAATCAAATAAATCCAATCACACCTATTAAAAAATAATAAATGACCAACAATGCATACCAATGGGACAAAAAAGAACGTTTTCGTACAAAGGAACCGTCCCTTTGTACGAAAACGCTGTGGTGGAGAGGTGTCAAGATTTATTTCTTGCGGATGCAGCGAACGCTGTGGCCGAAGGTGTAAGCGTGACCCGAAGTGGTGTAGCGTACCATGTTCTTGCTCGTCTGGTTGAAGCGGATCATCTGGAAGGTGGGCGTGCTGCTCAGGGGATCATTGTAGGGTGTGGTGCTCCAGTACCATGCGTCGGCACCGTCATCGGCATCACCCGTGGCTGTTGAGAAGTAGCCAGCAGCCCAGACGTTGAAACCGGTCACGTTAGTACCCTCCTTGCCCAGGTTCCATGAGTATTCGGTATCGCTCTTGAAGTTGTTGGCAACGGGACCACCGTAGCTGCGCAGGGCTGCCCACTGGTCCTGGCTGGGAACTTCCCAACCCTCGGGAGCCAGCATGTCGGCATTGGCAATGCAATAGCCGTTGTACAGCAGACCGAAGATGGAGATGTAGTCGTTATCGTCGGCATACACATGGCAAGCACCGGTGGTGTTGGCGTTCCACTCGGCACCCTGGGTTGACTTGTACATGGGGATGTCGGTACCATCGACCCACTTGGATGTGCGCAGGTTCTCGGCGAGCCAGTACTGGGTACCAATCTTGACAATCTGATAGACTTGCTCCTCATTGCCACGCTGGTCCACGAGCAGGTCGGCCTCGACGATGGTGGGCTCGGCTGTCTCGGGAGCCGAGGTGACGATCTCGCCATTCACCAGATAAACCATCGACAGGGCGGTACTGTTACCGGCGGTATAGGTAACGGTGTTGTTCTCCTCGTCCCAGACAACGGTGCCGCCATCGCTGGCCGAAACGCCCTTGGTGAGGATGGCATATCCGTCTTCGTCACAGGGATAAACCACGATGCGCTGGTCATCAAACTCCTTGATGTATTCCTTGCACACCTCGGCTACCTTTACACCGTTGTACATCACGCGCTGTACCCAGCAGTCGTTGAAACTGGCAGGGATGGCGATGCTCATGGCGGGACTGTCAACGGTCTTCTCGGGAGCGACAAAGGTGATGGTGGTGATGTCACCAGCCATGCCATACTTGTCATAGGCGACAGTAGCGATGGTGTAGGTAGCACCGGGAATGGCATCGGCCAGTGTGCAATAGATGTCGCCAGTGGCGTCCATCGGGGAACAATCGGCAAGTGCGGCCTCGGGGTCGGCAGCCTGGTCGGCATCGAGGATAGCGATGCGGTAGGACTGGGCGGCGGGGCTGAGTGCGATGTTGACGGTGACATTACCGTTGTCGCCGTCCCACTCAAAGCCCTTGAACTCGGGGGTTGCCACCACGTCGCCCTCGATAAGGTCAAACGAGAGGCTGTCCACGTCGGCAATGTTATAGACGGTCACGTCGCCATTCTTCATGGTGACGATGAGGCGGTTGGGGGTTGACTGGGCAAAGCATGAGATGCTAACTGCCAGCATAGCTATGAGAGTGTAAATCTTTTTCATCATTTCTTGAATTTAAAGGTTGTGTTGTTGATAGTAATAATGTAGATACCGCGATCCAGATGGGAAATGTTGATTTCCTCGCCTTGCCAGCGGCGGTTGTCATAGATCTGCTGGCCGGTCATCGACCAGATGGCTACCGAGGCATCACGGGTTCCGAGGATGCGGATGGCATTCTCGTCGTTGGTGATGCGCACGAGGGCTGCATCAGTGTCGATTTTCACAATTGATGTCGGGTCGGGCTCTTCATAGTCGGTAAACTTGATGGACAGCACCTCGTTCATGTCAACGGCATAGGTGTCCATCGCGAGCTTGACGACGATGTTGCCTCCGTCAAAAGTCACTTTGCCTACATCTTGTAGACGCCATGATTCTCTGGCCCATCCGTTGGTATCATAGAATGTCATCGCCGATTGGGCAAATGCCGCACCGCCGCACAACATCATTACCGTCAGAACCAAGATGGATTGTAATCTTCTTGTCATGCTGTAAAATGATTTTAGAGTTAATAAAAAAGTTGTATTGATAAAACATGAATCATGTTCTGATCATTTGATAGGATGGATGGTGATAGATCAGATGTCTGGGAACTTGAGGGCGGCAATCTGCATCATGCGGGAGATGTCAAAGTAGAAACCCTCGGCACTCTTGCCGGCAACGGGTTGCACCTTGATGTAGTCGATGCCTCCGTCCAGGGTCTCGTGGTCGGTGGCTACAAAACCGAGGAAATTGATGATGTTGTACTCGTGCTCTGGGGCGATGACGACCCACGGCTCCTCCTTGGTGCCCTTGCCGCTTGACATGATGGCGGCGATGAGTCGGTCAAGACGATACTGGCACACGGCGGCTCGGGCATGTTTCTTCTTTTCCTTGAGGACGTAGATATAGAAGTTCATCTGGTTCAGGTCAAACATGTTGTCGTTCAGCGACAACTCGGCATACTTCTCAATGCTGTCACACTCGGCACGGGAGTGGGGCTGCTTGTAGTAGAGCTGTTCCACCACGTTGCAATAGACACTCTCGCGGAAGGGGTTATAGTCTTCCTGGAAGGTGTAGCCGTAGTAGAAGTTGCGCCACGCCTCGATCGAGAGGGTGGTGTCATTGCTGTTGTAGGCTTTCATCAGCTTGGGGTAATAGTACATGTTGTTAGGATCCTCGATCACGGCCTTGACGTGATCAAAGTCCACCTTCTTGATAGCGAATTTTCCGGGCTGGTTGCGCTGTTGACCATTCTGTGCCCAGGTCAATGCCGTCGTCATGAGGACGATGGCGATAGTGATGATAGGGATGAGTCGTTTCATTCTCTTGAGTTGTCTGTTTTTAATAATAGTCGTCAGTCAATGACCACTCCCATGATGCCGATACACACGATCGAGATGGCAACGATGGCGGGTAGGCACTTGGCTGCAAAGTACCGCCAGAACATGGTTGAGGGGTTGAGCATCCACTTGCCGGCAGGAGTGCGGCTGTAGGCCAGCTGTCCCATGGCGGCACCCAGGATGACACCCAGCACCATCACTCGCGGTTCCAGCATGATGCCCAGCATTCCGCCTGCCATGGCTGTGAAGCCCACATAGAGGTTGCTGGAACGGTTGCCGTCGGGCTCACCGCTGGGCGAGAGGTAGAACAGGGCGATAGTGATGGTTGTTGCCACGCCCCAGAAGATGAATGTCGTCATCGGCACGTCGATGCTGTAGCTCCAGTGCATGAGCAACAGTCCGATGAATGCGGGTACTGCAGCAACCCAGCGTGGCCACAGCACAAGTACCAGGGCTGCCACCAGACAGATGACGCCTGCGATGAGTAGTGTGGTGTGTAGTACCATGTTGATCTGATCGGGTGTTCTATAACATTATATATTATATAATAACAACAACGAGGTGGGTTTTATTGCCCCGTGATGTGGGATTGTTGGCCCGTGTCGTCGCTCTTGTCGTCGCTCGCGGCGGGCTTGACGTCACCAGGATAGGAGACGCGCACGTGATAGGCAGTGCGCAATCGTTCCACAAACAATTGCTTCACCATTTCCACGTCCCTGAAGCTGATGGGCGTCTCGCGCAACAGGCCGTCGGCGACCTGGCCGTCAATGATCTTGCCCACCATAGCCGCAATGGCTTCCTCGCTGTGGTCGCTCATGCTCTTGGTGGCAGCTTCACATGCGTCTGCCATCATGAGGATGGCGGCCTCCTTGGTCTGCGGGTTGGGACCAGGATAGGTAAAGGCGGTGCGGTCCACTTCTCCGTCGGGATTGGCTTCCTTGGCCTTGAAGTAGAAGTAGCGTGTGATGCCCTTGCCGTGGTGTTGTGCAATCAGGTCCTTGATGACCTTGGGCAGCTTGGCCTCCTCGGCCAGCTTGATGCCATTGGCGACATGGTCGATGACAATCTTGGCACTGTCCTCGGGACGAACGAGGTGGTCATGCGGGTTCTCGCCAATCTGGTTCTCGGTAAAGAAGGCGGGATTCTTGATCTTGCCGATGTCGTGGTAGAGGGCACCGGCACGCACCAGCTGCAAGTTGGCTCCGATTTTCAGGGCGGCTTCACCAGCCAGGTTGGCGACCTGTAGCGAGTGCTGGAAGGTGCCGGGGCAGTTGGTGGACAGTTGTCGCAACAGCGGGTTGTTGATGTCGGACAGCTCCATGAGCGTCATCGATGAGGTGAAGCCGAAGGCTTTCTCCACAATGGGGATGACAAATACGGCAAATGACAAGATAACGCAGTTCACAAGATAGTATCCAAAGAAGTACTTGTCAATATTGGCGAAGTCGCCCTCGTTGATGAGTGTCATGGCCACGTAGGTGATGCAGTAGGCCAGGAAGATGAGAGCTGCACAGCGCACGAGCTGGCTCCTCTTGGTCAGCTCCTTGACCGAGACAATGGCGATGATGCCCGCCAGGAATTGCATGATGATGAATTCGGCCTGGTGGCTGCTCGCTGCCAGGGAGCAGATGAGCACGGTGACGATGTGGACAAAGAATGAGGTGTGGTCGTCAAAGAACGAGGAAACGATGACCGGCACCAGGGCGAAGGGGATAACGTGGATTAACGCATACTTGAAGCTGACGCACAGCAGTACCCCGATGACAAACACGGTGATAAGCGTGATGAGGAAAACCATCCGGCGCAGGCGTGAGAAGACATGATGCCGCAGCATCTTCATGAAGAAATAGAAAGCCAGCATCAGTGTAGCCACCATGAGGATCTGCCCTAACAGCTTGATGGCCTCATTGGCATTACGTTGCTTGTCGCGACGCATCAACTCGTTGTAGTAGCTGTTGATGGCCGATGACTTCTTGGGCGTAACAATCTCGCCGCGCGTGATGATTGCCTCACCAGCCTGGACAGTGCCTGGCGAGCGCAGGGCGTTGCGCAGGTCTTCGCCCAGCCATTTGTCATTCTCCTCGGCATCCAACTTCATGTTGGGAACCAGAAAGAGGCTGATGTCCACCGCCTTGAGAGCTTCTTGAATGGCCGGATTATTGCGCAGGGAGTCGGTGAGCCAAGCGTAGGCTTGAGCTACCGTCTTCATGTTGGTCGCATCCACCACTTGCAACTGGTTGTTGCCCACGTTGAAGCGCAGTTGCTTGCCGGCTCGGATGTCGTTGGCGGCATCGTTGTCGGTGATGCCGTCCTCATAGAGCTTGGCAACGGCTTGAAGCAGTGCTTGAGCACCGGCATGTCCCATGATGTTGCGTGAGAGCAGAGCCAGCTGTTGTTCCCCACGCTTGCGGTCGAGGGTGTAAATCTTGGCAAAGTTCTGGTTCACACTGTCGGTAATGTGTTTGCGGGTCGCTTCATCAAGCTCGATGTCAAACTGGAATCTGGCTTCCAGCCTGGGGTGCATCCATGGCTTCCCTTCCTCAAAGCTGGGTGTGCCGCTGCCCTCTCGTGAGAAGAACAGCACTGTGGCGATGAGGATGACCGACAGCAGCAGTAGTGCCGTGATGATGATATCGTTTTTCTTCATAATACTTTTTAGTCTTTTGTCGTTGGCTATTATTTAGCTCATGCGTGTGGCATCGTTGACACCCTTGACCTTTTTGATCTCACGACACAGGTTGGTCACCACCATGGCGTCGCTGACGAGCACTTGCAGTTCACAGTTGAACACTCCCTGATCGGAGGTGACATTCATCTGCTTCATGTTGATGGACATGTTGGTGGAGATGATGTTCACGATAGACTGTAGGATGCCTTTCTGGTCGATGCCCTCGATGTGGATGGCGGCTTGGAAGCGGTCGCTGTGGTCCTCCCACTGCGTCTGCAGCAGGCGAGAACCCTGGCTGGCCTTGAGGCGGGCGAGGGTGGGGCAGTCCATCTTGTGAACGATGACCTTGTTGCTGTTGGTGAGAAAGCCCACCGTGTCGTCGCCAGGGATGGGATGGCAGCATGAAGCGATCTCATAGTTGCTCTTGCCGTCGCGGGTAGTGAGACGATAGATTGACTTGGTGTTGATGGCGGTGGTCGCCTCATGGGTGGTGGACTTGCGGTCTTCCTTGCCCTTGAAGGGGTTGCGGCGCAGCCAGTTGAAGCGTCTTCCCTGCTCCTTGTGGGTGAACATGTCCTCGTTGAGGATGATCTCATCGTTGCCGATCATGCGGAAGAGTTCCTCCTTGTTGCTGGCACTCTGTCGAGAAATGGCAATGGAGAGCACCTCGTTGCTGAAGGTGATGCCGTGTTCGTCAAGGAAGTCCATAAACAGTTTCTCGCCCTTCTCGATAGTGAGGCGTCGCTCGTGGCGCAGGGCCGACCTGAGGCGGGTCTTGCCCTTGGCGGTAACGACAAATCGCTCCCACTCGGGCTTGGGCTTCTGGCTATTGCTGTTGATGATCTCGACTTGATCACCGCTGGCGAGCTTGTAGGACAAGGGCTTGAGCTTGTGGTTGACCTTGCCCGCGATGCAGTGGGTGCCCAGGTCGGTGTGCAAGGTGAATGCCAGGTCGAGGATGGTTGCCCCCTTGGGCAGGGTGATGGTCTCTCCCTTGGGGGTGAAAACGACGATCTCGCTGGCAAACAGGTTGAGTTTCACCGTGTCGAGGAAGTCGATGGCATTGGGCTCGGGATCCTTGAGGATGTCGGTAATGGTGCTCAGCCACCTTGAGAGCTCTTCTTCTTCCTCGCCCTCACCGATCTTGTATTTCCAGTGTGCAGCAAATCCTCGCTCGGCGGTATCGTCCATCTTGCGGCTGCGTATCTGCACCTCCACCCAGTTGCCGTCAGGACCCATGACAGTGACGTGCAGGGCGCGGTACTTGTTCACCTTGGGTGTCGTCAGCCAGTCGCGCACGCGATCTGGATGCTTGGTATAGACCTCGGTGACCTCATTGTAGATATTCCAGCAGATGCGCTTCTCGGCACTCTCGTCGTCGCACTCAAAGACGATGCGTGCTGCGTACAGGTCATAAACTTCCTCAAAGGGGATGTGCTTGGTCTGCATCTTGTTCCAGATGGAGTAGCAGGACTTGACACGCGCGTTGAATTCATATTTCAAGCCCATGTTGTCCAATCGCTCGCGGATGGGGGCTGAGAAACGGGCAAACAGCTCGTTGCGTTGCTCCTCGCTGGCGTTGATGAGGTTGCGGATGCGCTCATATTCGGCAGGATGGTTGTACTTGAAACTCAAGTCCTCCAACTCGGTCTTGATGGCATACAGGCCCAGGCGGTGGGCCAGCGGCGCATAGACGTAGAGCGTCTCGCCGGCAATCTTGTATTGCTTGTTGGCAGGCATGGACTGCAGGGTGCGCATGTTGTGCAGGCGGTCGGCCATCTTGATGAGCACCACGCGCACGTCCTCGCCCATTGTGAGCAACAGTTTGCGGAAGTTCTCGGCCTGCAGCGATGCCTGGTCGCCGAAGATGCCGCCCGAGATCTTGGTCAGGCCGTCAACGATGCGGGCAATCTTGTGGCCGAACTGTGCCTCAATGTCCTCGACGGTATAGTCGGTGTCCTCTACCACATCATGCAGCAGGGCCGCACTGATGCTTGTGGAACCCAGTCCAATCTCCTGGATCACGATGGTCGCCACGGCGATGGGGTGCATGATATAGGGCTCGCCAGAACGGCGGCGGATGCCCTTGTGGGCATCGCGGGCAAACTTGAAAGCTTTGTCAATGATCTCCACTTTCTTGCGGTGATTACTTGACAAATAGATATTTAACAAGTTCTGGTAGGCCTGATCAATCATCTGGTCTTCCATCTCGGGAGTCATATTTTGATTCTGCATCATGGGCGGTTGCTTTTTGATTTAAACTACAAAGGTAGTGAAAAGATTTCAGTTTCCACTACCCCTTGTTGAATTTTTTGATGGGTTATCCTTGTCCCTGGCTCTCGGGGCGAGTGCCGAGGGATGGTGCGGTCACATTGAAACGTCGCGTCCAGGTTCCCTTGGCGGTATAGATCCACACCCAGCCGCTGCCCTCGATGCGGATTTCCTTGACAGGTGGACAATCCTGTGGCATGCGCAGGATGGCACGCACGCGGCCATTCTGGTCACACACCTGTAGCCCCACGTTGGTTGCAGCCCACAGGTTGCCATCCCCGTCAAATGTAATGCTCTGGATGTCAAGCGGTCGGCTGTTGTCGTCGTTATGCAGCCAGTAGAAGGGCTCTCCGTGTGCGAGATTGCCGTCCTTGAGGATGTATTGCCACACGGTGTTGCCTGGCGTCTCGGGGATGATGGCTACGTTGGTCAGGTCGGGGTAAGTGATGCGTGTCACTCTGGAGAATGCCGTGCCGTCACCCACCTTTTCCCAACCCTTGTCGTCGCTGGCGAGGATCTTCTTGAGAAAGTCATTCTGTGTCTCGCCCACGGTGGGTTCTGTTGGCCAGTCTCGCCACATCCATTCCATCGCCTGCGGGAAAACCTCGGTCGCGCGTTTCACGTTGTGGCCGCCGTCGCTCCAGTCACATTGCACGTCATAGCCCGCAAACTGCAAGGCACTTGCCAGCAGCTGGTTGCCTTCATACCAGTGACCGAACAGCGGATTCCACGCGTCGTTGCTGCCGTCCTGGATGAAGATGCGCAGGGGTAGCGGCTCGGTCTTGCGTACCAAGGCCTGCAAGTCGTTGCCGCCACGCATGGCTACAAAGGTGCCGACGCCCGTGAACACCTTGCCGAACAGGTCGGGCCGATGCCAAGCGGCATTAAAGGCAGCGATGCCACCGCTGCTCAGCCCGAAGATCATGCGGTCCTGCGGGCGACTG
>Ga0247611_10003717_pt1 | contig 22214 bp, 14 predicted proteins | sample 177DNAGHGhighgp2_FD_192422 | JGI IMG/M metagenome (GOLD analysis project Ga0247611, IMG submission 192422) | Sheep rumen microbial communities from Palmerston North, Manawatu-Wanganui, New Zealand - 1770 DNA GHGhigh gp2 | ecosystem: Host-associated > Mammals > Digestive system > Stomach > Rumen... | reverse complement strand
CCGCCGCCGCCGCCACCGCCGCCGGCAATTGACTGCAAGTCTGTGATGTCAAATGTAGGAATAGGGATAGGAATACCATTTATCGTTTGAATCTCAATATCCATTGTGACATTGCCACCGTTGTAAACGCCCTTACCTGTATAACCAGCAGCACCACCATTACCTTTGGCACCGCCACTGATCTGCTGCGTGATGGTGCTTGCAATGTTGAGCGTACCCATAGTAGCCTCTGCTGCCGAGCCGGCACTACCGGAATCACCAGCACGTCCAGCGAGGTCGCCACCTTCCCAGTCCGGTCTTGATGAAGGTACACGGTCGTCCTCCGAAGAGAGCATGGCAGCACCCTCGCCGCCATTGCCGCCAGCCGTACCGATGCCAGCACCGGCACCACCGCCGCCATAACCACCGTAGCCACCGCGTCCAGCAGTAATTTTTGAGCCTAAGAGCCATGCCCATTCATCGGCTTCGCCTTCATCGCCATCTTCATCAGGAGTAAAAATAGCGTCTGTTCCGTTACCGCCTTTCTCTCCATCAGCTGCATTACCGCCCGTGACTTTCAGCGTACCGTTGCCGATGATGTTGAGCGTAGAGCCCGAAGGCAGCAGGATACCGGCACCAGCACCTTTGGTTCCGCTGGCATCAGCACCCTTTACGGTGAGCGTCACACCGGCAGGGATGTAGAGGTTCACTGTTCTGCCTGCCTGCACATACATGCCGCTGCCCTGTCCGGCACCTTCGATGGTGTTGGTGAAGGTAAGGTCTTCCGATACATAGTAGTACTGGTCTTTCAGTTCGAAGCCCGCAGCCGAGCTTTCGGTGATGTGCGTCCACTCACTGGTGATGGTCTTCACCTGTCCCCAGTCGTCGGCTTTCGTATCCGTATCCTGCGCCCAAGTGCTACCCTGATGTGTCAGGGTAGCCGCAAAGAGGGCGAGGAGTGTCATTATAGATAGTCTTTTCATTGTTACCTATATATTTATGTCATATTAACGGATATCGTCCTCAGAGAAGCCTGAAGGAGTCTCACCTCCATACTCAAAGAGAACATTCGACTCAACACTTGCGCAGAGCATCTGAGTGGTCTGCACGGGGACTGCCTGCATGGTGGGCACGATATAATTCTTTTTCATTTTACTAAATATGTTTAAATGTTTATTTTACCAAAACTTTTTTGCCGTTTACGATGTTAATACCCTTCTGGGGAGCGCTGAGGCGCTGACCGTTGAGGTTGAAGAAGGTGTCAGAATCATGAGACTGTACCCCTGAGTCCTTAACCATGTTGATGCTGGTGATAACGTCTTCGTTGTTGAAGTCCATCACTATCTCACGTGCGGAGGCTGCTGCTGCAGGGATGATGAAGTAAGCACGGCAGGCACCCACGTTGATATTCTTAGAGGGATAGTAGAGCTTGTTGTCAGCACCAAGAATCAACTTCGTCTTGTCGCCGGCGGTCAGCGTTGCCGATGACGAGAACGTACCCTGGAAAGTGACGCCATTGGCGGCGGGAGCTTGAGGCGCCAGTTTTGTTACCGTCACGTTGTAGAAGTCTACTTCATGGCGAGTGTTGCCATCTGAGGTGTTGTCCACAAAGTTGGTGCCTGACATCCACTTCACCAGATAAGGTTTGCCGGCTTCAAGCCCATTAGTAGAAGCGTTTACAAGATCGAACTTGAGGTAAAGCACTGGGCCCTCTTTCCTATACATCGGATCTGGTATTTGCGTCCCGTCGGGATAATAGCCTGTAGCGGTTGTATTCATCTCGTATATCGTGGCTCCTTGCAGAATGGAAAGATTAAACTGAGAAGGTGTCATGTCGAAAGGCAGGCAGAGGGTGTTATAGTTGTTGTCTGTGTAGAGCGTGCGGTTCTGCAGACGAACGGTAACCGGGTACTTCTGCGACATAATCTCTTCATTGTAGAAGAAGTCGGTGAGCGTCTCGGTGTTGTCGCCAGAACTCTTGAGCTTACAGGTGGTTGCCACCTCTACGAAGGTCATGTCGCCATAGACGTCGTTGAGCACTATTGTACGCAATGCTTCATCTGTCTCTTCGCCACCAAAGAACTCCTTTGTCGCAGTAGTGAAGACACTGCCTGCCGTACCGTCAGCCTTACAGCTCTTACCATAGATGAGCAGTGCCCACTGGTAGCCGCTCTTGTTCTTCGGGAGGATAAACGTCGTAAGGGTTGAAGGAGTATATGTCTTGGTGACAGAACTAAGGTCCGAACCGTTCACCTTCGTTTTTGTAGGCTGCAACGTAATAGTATACGTCTTTTCGCCGGCGTTCGTCGTGCCGTTAGCACTGGCTGAGCCGGTGACGCCACCAGAGCCGCCATCGTGCATGCCATTACCAGATTCCCATCCATCGTCATCATCATAGTCATCGGCACTATCTCTCAAACCACGTCCTTGTATATCCGCATACTTAGGGTTGGTCAACTCAACACTGGCACCGTCAGGAGAATCAGTATTATCTGCATTTTTACCACCTGTTCCACCTTTAGCTCCAGCATGGTAGTAACCGTTTGAGGTTCCGCTGTAAACTACCCATGCGACGTTACCTGCGGCACCGCCGCCACCGCCGCCGCCGCCGGGGCCACCCGTTCCGATGTTAGCAGCTGCGCCGCCGAAGCCACCGGCTCCGCCGCCACCGCCACCAGATCCCAAATATACATTTGAACCTGGGTGTTGAGAGCCTGTTTTACCCCTTGCACCACCAGTAGCAACTTGAGCGTCTGTTGCGCCGCCTGTGGCCGTCACAGTGATGCCGTAAGTCTGGTCAACAAAAAGCTGACCCATGTTTTCTGCAGAGCTACCGTCACTACCAGGATTACCATCAACGCCTATTTGCGTAGTCTCTTCGCCAGCACTTCCGTTACGCGGACCGCCGGTACCACCGGCACCACCGTTGCCGCCGCGGGAACCGATGCCGGCACCAGCACCGCCGCCGCCATTGCCACCGTTTCCACCAGAGCCTGGAAGGAATGTATTATTATCATTTGTATAGATGTCGTCACCATTGCCGCCATTGCCGCCGTTGGCAGCCTTACCACCCGTGGCAGTCACTGTGGCGCCATTGCCGCCGCCGATGATGTAGAGTGTGTTGCCTTCAGTCAACTCGATACCGGCACCGGCACCCGTTGTACCGTTGGCGTTGGCTCCCACACAGGTGATGTTCACGCCTGCAGGCAGATAAAGATATACCGTACCCAGGATGGTCAGTCCGCTGCCTCCTGCAGTGGTGTTGGTGAAGTTCAGCGACCTCGTCAACCGATAATAGGAGGTGGTTCCTGAACCACCCAGCGTCTTACCAGTAGTGGAGCCCTCCGACAGGGCTGTCCAGGTGTCAGAAGTGGTCTCCTCCTGTGTGTAGACATAATCCCAACTGGTCTGCGCCATTGCCTCGCTGCCGCCAGTAAGGCTTCCTAAGGCAAGGGCAAGTGTCGTGAAGAGTAAATGTTTTTTCTTCATGTCGTTAAAATTAAGTTATTATTAAATTGTTAAAAAATAAAATGTTACATGTGTATATTCGTTCAGCAAAATTACAATTTATTATTAAATTTAGGAGTACGTTTTGCGTACACTGCATCCAAATAAATATTTCAAATGGGTAGCGAGTTGTTGGAATGGTAGAAAATTGCTCGTTTGACAATCGGGAATTGTTCGTATGACAACCCCCAGGGGCGCGCTTCCTCTGCCCCGAGAGAAAAAAAGACCGTTTTCTTTTGTTGTTCGGACGTTTTTTTATACCTTTGCAGGAGATACGTTAATCATCCGATTAGAGAAAATCGACATGACAACTATAGCGTTTTACCAATACCTCATTCACTTCACAGTGATTCTGACCATCCTGATAACGATGGCGGTGTATCTGCTGACATCAAGGCGTAACGCTTTCGGCAGCGAGCTCATCACCGACCAGCGCCTGCGTCGTAAGGCGGGCTGGCTGATTCTTATCTACGCATTCATCTACCTGGCTAATATCCCGATGGTGCTATGGCTTGCTGATGACCTGCAGCTCCTGCAGATGGCAACTGTCACAGTCGACATGACAATATGGTGTCCCGTGGTACTGCATTTCTTGCTCGAACTGTTGCAAGACCGCCGGCACTGGGACAACCGGCTGTTGCTGATCAGCGTGCTGGCAGTGATGCCCCTGACGGGGTGGCTGCTCACTGGGTACACATGGTGGAAATGGGCAGTATATGGCATGTACATAGCTGAAGTGGTCTTCTTCATCGGCTGGTACATCAGGGCTGCAATAGCCTACCACCGCTTCCTGGCCGACAACTACGCAGACCTGGAGCATAAGGAGGTCACCTGGAGCTGGATAATTCTAAGCTCCATGTTCTTCTCCCTCATCAACTATCTGCTGATGCTGTTCCAAGGCGACATGCAGATATGTGTAGCCTTATCATACATTTTACACTTTGCCGACATCCTGTTCATCGGTATCATTGTCTGGTACATTGACCATCAGCAAGTACTGGAGCCGTTGACGGCGGAGGCCGTAGCAGAGGAACTGGCAATGGAAGAGGAAGCAGATACTGATGATACAAGCAACATGCTGACTAATCAGCCTACCAAGGATGACATCATCGTCATCAAGACGGGTGCTCTGTTGCGTAAGCACTGCGAGGAGGCGCAGCTTTTCCTGCAGCACGACCTGTCACTCAAGACAGTGGCCCAGGTGTGCAATACCAATCGCACCTACCTGGGCCGCTATTTCGCCTCGCAGGGTCTTACCTACTATACTTATATTAACAAGTTACGCATCAACCACTTCCAGTCGCTCTATCGTGAAACTCTAAAAGGGGAAAATACCCCCCCCCACACTCCAACAGTTGTCAATAGACAGCGGCTTCGTCAGCTATACTACCTTCTCACGTGCCTTCCTTGCTTGCACGGGCATCAGCGTCCGCCAGTGGTTAGAACAAGTGAAACTGGAAGAGTAGGCTTATATCATTCTATCTTTTTATTTTAGTGCTCATGAAGATGCCATACATGGAGTACTTTCCGGCGGATGGCAACATAGTTGAGCAGTGTCACTAACAGATAGAGTGCGATACCCGTCAGTAGGGCAGGAGTGAGACTTGCCGCATTGTAGGTGGGATAGAGTTGTCCGAACAGGGGGAGGTAGTAGCCTCGCAGAACGAGGACGATGATGACGGACAATACAAGTACCAGGGTGTTGAGGCTGATGGTCAGCAGGTGATAGGGACGTGCCACGGCATTGGGCGAATAACCAATCAGTAATAGTGTGTCGATCTTCTCCGTGTTCTTTTGCAGGAGCAGAAAGATACTGAGCAACAGGACATAGAAGGCGAGGGCACTGATCACCAGTCCGACCACGAGGACAATACTGATGATGATACGCAGGAGATGAGCGGTACGTGCTGCCTCGGCATCATCCGCCTCTGTCTCGTAACTGTGATGATCAAGATACTCGGTTATCCGCTCGTCAGCAGGGTTACTGACAGTAACGATCAGTCGGGAAGGCTCTGGTTGACGGTCTGGTGACAGCGTAGCGTTCATCTGTTCCATAAAAGCCTGTGGAACAAGGATGGTGTTGAGTTTCTTGGAGAAAGCGACTACCCTGCCTGTCAGTTCTTTGCGTCCTGCCGTACCACTTAATAAGAACTGTATCTTCACCATGGAGACCAGACTCTCGGAGAGTGCTGGTAGCCCCTGACTGCTGGCAAATCCGAAATTATAGAGGTTCAGGTAGTTACGTGGCAGGATGATAGGCACCTCGTTATAACCCTCTTGCCACTTCCATCGGGACAGGTCGACATCGATGAATTCGTCGGGTACTGCCTCGAAAAACATATCCGTCGAGAACTGTACGCCTAACCGTTGACTGCCCAGTGTTGCCACCACGCTGAATAGCGAAGGGGTAAAAGTACCGACTTGACTGACAAAGGGTTGCTGGCGTACATCGGCAATCTCCTCAGCCGTAAAGGTGGGAGCCTTGCCTGTCAGGGTGCGAACGGTGCTCACATGCTTTGCCATCACCATCTGTCCCGGTTTCAGGAAACTATCACTACCCGTGAACATCGGGATGATATCCGTAGCAAACTGGATAGCGGCGAGAACGATGGTCATACCGCAGAGGTTGGCGAGCACGAAGCCCGCCAACTGTCCTGCGTTAAGATGTCGGCTTAATAGCCTGTAGAGCAATCTGTTCACTAAGAAAGAATTACATGATTTGTTTCAGGAACATCTGCATGAAGTACTCCAGTGGATCCTTCTCCTTGTCCTTCATGTTCAGTACCAGTTCGATACTGGTGTCGCTGGTGTCATACATCTCAGCACTGCTGACATGCTCGCCTATAGCCTTTGCCCCTTGACTTGCTGTTCTGTTTACTGAGCCTGCCAAATTAGAGATCAAGTCGAGGTTACATGCGACGTAGAAACGACGACCCTTCACATTCTGGTAAGTCTCCTTAACCTCTGTGAAAGCGCTCGTCTCACCAACAGCGACATAGGTGGCACCGTCTTTGAATCCGAAGTCCAACCCCTTCTCAGGATTCATGCCGTTCTCTTTGGCAAGGTCAACGACACTCTGATCCTTTGTCTTGATATAGGCAGCAGCATTGGGCATTCCACCCTTGAACTCACCGACACCAATGGCGAGGTCGCCGTCAATAGACTCAAGTACCTTCTTGGCAAGTTCCTTCTGTGCGTCAATACCAAGGTCCTTGAAGACGTCTTTCTTGTCCATCATCTCAAAGAGTTTCTTGCCGTTGAAGTTAGCAAAGATAGCAAATGCGCCCTTCTCGATATATTTCACATAGTCACCGCTGATCTTTCCGCACATCTGGTTGCTCTCGTCGATAGACTTCTTCCAAGCGTCAGACTTGGCAAGGCACTCTACATCGAGTTTTGCCACACCCTTGTCGGTAGTGAGGTTCATGATGATACTGAGGTCTTTCAACTCAGCACCCTCTGGCAGGTTCTTCTTGATATCGGCAACCTGTCCTTCTGCGATAGCCATAGGGATGAGCGCCTTGATATAACCCTGACCCTCAGCGAGTTTGGCGAAGTCCTCATTCTCTGCCATCGTGTTCTGGGTGTCGTCATTCTTGAACTTGGCAATGATATCGTCAATAGTGCTTTCAGAACCATAGAAGTTCGCATCGTCGAAGGCAACGGTATATTTATTGCCGTCAGTGCAATACTGGATACCGTCTTTCTCCTTCACAGCCTCAAAGTCTCCCTCTTTGGCAAGGGTGTTCAGCAACTGTGCGAAGTCGTCCTTGTCAAGAATGGTACCGATGACACCAACTTTTCCTTCCTTGTCTCCAAAAATATAAATAGGCTCACGCAGGTCGACACCAGCCTTGGCAGGGTCTTCCACAATCTTCTTGATAAGTTCCTTGGAGTCCTGAGTCTTGGCATTGCCCTCTATGGTCTCCAGTAATTTCTTCTTGGCTTCCTCATTGTCACCCACCTTACTCTTCTCAAACATCTGCTTCACGTCGATGCTGACAACAGCAGCGTCGGCAGGGATGAACTTAGAGATCTTTGATGATTTGGCACACGATGAGAGTACGAATACCGCAATAAGCAGCAAGTACATCAAATTAATTTTCCTCTGTTTCATAATAATCATGTTTTTAGGGTTAAAGTACGATATTAATTCTAATCATGGCACAAAGATATGAAATAAATCTTAATAGTTCGCCCTTTATTATTATTTTTTTGTATTTTTGCACCCAAATGGGCATATTGTATATTGTACCCACCCCTGTGGGCAACATGGAGGATATGACACTACGTGCCATCCGTATCCTGAAAGAAGCCGACCTTGTGCTGGCTGAGGATACGCGGACATCGGGTATCCTGCTGAAGCATTTTCAGATTCAGCAGCATCTCCTTTCCCATCATAAGTTCAATGAGCATGGAACCAGCGCCTCCATTGTAGAACGACTACAGGCAGGACAGACGATAGCCCTTATTAGTGATGCCGGTACACCAGGTATCTCCGATCCCGGCTTCTTTCTGGTTCGTGAGGCTGTGAGGGCTGGAGTGGAGGTGCAGACACTGCCTGGTGCTACGGCTTTCGTCCCAGCCTTGGTAAGCAGTGGACTGCCCTGTGACCGTTTCTGCTTCGAGGGTTTCCTGCCCCAGAAGAAGGGTAGGCAGACGAAGATACAGAGTCTTGCCGACGAGGAACGTACGATGGTGTTCTATGAGTCGCCCTATCGGGTGCTGAAGACATTGCAGCAGTTTGCCGAGGTGATGGGTCCTGACCGTCAGGTGAGTGTATGCCGTGAGATTAGTAAGGTACATGAGGAAAGTGTCCGTGGCACCTTGCAAGAGGTGATAACTCACTTTACGGAGCATGAGCCACGAGGTGAGTTCGTGATAGTCCTTGCAGGACGAAATGAGAAATGAGTAATGAGAAATTAGAAATGATATGAAAAAGTTATTGATTTTGGCACTGGGTGCCGTAGCAGTGGTTGCCTGCAAGCAGCAGGGACCAAAGGCAGAAGAGTTGATGATGGCGCAGCAGGCTGACTCGCTGAACCGTATCATCCAGCAGAAAGACAATGAGATTAACGACATGATGGCAACCTTCAATGAGATTGAGGAAGGCTTCCGTGTTATTAATGCCGCTCAAGACCGTGTGACGCTTGCCAAGGACGGTGAGGGTGCAAACCGTACGCAACGAATCCGCGATAATATCGCACAGATTCAGCAGACGATGCAGCACAACCGTGAGTTGATTAACAAACTGAAGAACCAGTTGCGTCAGAGTTCCGTAAAAGGTGATGAACTCCGTAAGACCATTGAGAGTCTCATACAGCAGATGGAGGAGAAAGACAAGGAGATCACCCAGTTACGTAATGACTTACAGACACGTGACATTCGTCTTGCTGAACTGGGTAATGAGGTTGCCGACCTGACAGTAGAGACCTCTATGCAGAAAGCAGAGATTTCCCAGAAAACAGAGACGATCTCGGCTCAGGACAAGCAGTTGAACACCGGCTGGTTTGTGTTTGGTACGAAGAGTGAATTGAAAGAGCAGCATATTATCGAGAACGGTAAAGTGTTGCAGTCTAATTTCAATCGTGATTACTTTACGAAGATAGACATCCGTGTCGATAAGGAAATTAAACTTTATTCTCGTTCCGCTAAGTTACTGACGGCTCATCCTTCTTCCAGTTATACTTTGGATCGTGATGCCAGCAAACAATACGTGTTACGTATCACGAATCCACAGTTGTTCTGGTCTACCAGCAAATATTTGGTGATACAAGTTAACTAAACATGATAGGTAGGAAGTTCTTAGTCTGGGTAGGACTTGCTTTGGTTCTTGTCAATTGTGGAGGTGACGATACTTCGTCATCGCCTGATGTGAGTGTTGCAGCAGGACAGGAGTCGTTTACCTGGGGATCGGATGTCCGTTCACAAGATATCCTGTTGACGGGTAAAGGCTCATGGAGTGTCAGAAGTGATGCCGATTGTCAGAACTGGTGTTATCCTGTGAAGGCAAGTGGTAATAGTTCTTCCGTCCCCTTGTGGGTTAGTCCGAATATTACGAATAAGGCACGTTCAGGAAAAGTGACCGTTACCGTGGGAGGCAGATCGCAGACCATCACCGTGTCCCAACCTGCTTTCTCTGGCGACCTTGATGAATACGTGTATTACTTACCCGTTGTTTTCCATGTGCTCTACCACGATGCTAAAGACGAGACGCAGAATGCGCCTCAAAGTCAGTTCACGAAGATTCTCACTGCTGTCAACAAACTCTATGCTGACAACCACATGAACATAGTCTTTGAGATGGCGAAGTATGACGATGAAGGGGAACTGCTTGACGAGCCAGGTATTATACGGCATCAGGTGAGTTTCGACGAGTTGGATGCCGATGATTTTCTGGGTAGTACAGATGAGAAATACCAAGAGTTTATCGATTGTCAGTTGAACCTGAAAAAGTGTATCAATATCTTTATGTTCTGTTTTACACAGGAAGAGGAGAAGACGACTTCTTTGGGACTGACGGCATTACCGATTGTCTCCAATGCGCATTCGTTAGCGGGACTTTATGCGTCTGACAAAGCCAATGACTATGCCTATCTGGATCAGGTATGGGGTGTCTGTGTCAATAGTGCGTTCATCAACGAGTGGCAGGATGACCAGCATGTCAACTCGAAATTCATTGTCGCAACCCTGGCACATGAGTTAGGGCATTATTTAGGACTGCTCCATACGTTCTCTGAAAACGAGTGTGAGGATGACGACTATTGTGATGATACGAATAACAGTGACTATAATGAGTATGTCGAGTACATTACTAATTATATAAATAAGGAATTAGCCCTTAATCCAAAAAGAACTTTCACAATCGATGAGGTGGCCACCCGTACCGATTGTAAGACAGGAGAGGAGTTCGTGGCAAAGAACATCCTCGACTATGCTTTTACAACAAGTGAGGAGTTCACTAACGACCAGTTTCGCCGTACCCGTTTAGTCTTAGAGTATTCCCCTTTGGTGCCGGGTCCTAAATTGGTAGACTACAATACTACGGGTAAGGGAATGCGTGGTGTCTCCACGACTTTGAATATCAAGCGACCGAATCCTTGTCCGAAGGTACCCGTCAAACAGATGCCTCCAGTCATTAAGAATTAGTTATTTCATCATGACCTTTTTCGCTCTGTTTCCCTGCTTACGGATGACAAGTCCTCTGTAAGCAGGGGTAACAGGATGCCCTTCAAGGTTGTAGGTCTTGATATTCTTGTCTTGCAATTCTGATACCTTCGTCTCATGGATGCCGTCAGTGCCGGCAATGACTTTGATGTCACCTAATACTGTTTCTATCATGGACACCCCATTTTGGGCAAGTATCTGGTAGTTACCTGTTTCCAAGGAGTTGAAATGACACTTCAGGTCAAATTCTGTGCCAATCTCCCCATAGTACATTTCCTTTATCGTCGATTTGACTATCTGTCTGGGTTCCTCTTGGTTGTTATCATCCAGAGGAATAGCATAAACGAGGATGGCATCATGCAAAGAACCTTCATCGACCTTCATCCTATAGGTGATTTCCACCTCTTCATTGTCGGCATATTCTTCTTTAGCATCATTGCTGATGACCGATAAGGAAACCTCCTTCTTGAAGGTGACAGACGCTTTTCCTTCTTTGACTTCCATCAAGATAGCATGATTCTCATAACCCCTGCATGGTTCCCACGCTGTCTCATCGTCTACCGTACGGAAACAGGGGTATAACTCATAGTCGCCATCCTCCACATCTGTCAATGTCAGTGCGTATTTCTCACCGTCCTCTTCCGTATCATAATATTTGTAGATGGTTAAATCGTCGAAGTCTGACAGGGTATAGTATTGCTTGTTACTACCGCCATCCAGACAGAATCCTACCTGACAGTTCTTGATAAGCGGATAATTGATGTTTTGAATACTATAACCCAATGATAGCGTACAACACTTGTCCTTCACTTCCACCTCAGTATCGCTGGTATTAAACATCAGCACATCCATCGCTGGTCTGGTCGTAGGCTCTTTAGCATGAGGGTAGATTCCCGTCGTGAATATCTGTCCCATTCTGAAACCGTCGTTGACAATAGCCCCACCCGTGCCTTGTCTCACAGGCAGCAGGGAATTGATACGGTAGAAACCATTGCCATTCCCGCTCCATCCCCAGTTGATATGGAACAGATCCTCACTGTCATAGCCGTCCACCACAAAGGCATGACCGCTACTGGAACTCTGACCGCCGAAATAGACCGCCTTAGCCACTTTCACCTCATCATATAACATCTGTAACCATTCCTGATAGTTGTGGAGTTGTTGATGATGGAACCTGACATGCTCAAAACCTAAGTAATTGTAAGCGGCAATGCCACCACCGGCATCTGTGGCAGAAGAGCCTGACCCGTAGTTGATGCCATATTTCATATTCATAGCGGCACCACAGATGTGCATCAGTTGGGCAACAGCCGCTTTCTGTTCCTCTGTTACTCCCTCCTGGTGACAGTCATCGACCAGATTGCCCCAGTCAATGACGGTACTGGCGGGTATCGCTTCGTCACTGAACTGCAACCATGCTGGCTCTTGCTTGTCTCCTTGGCTGACATTCAGGTCTTTCCATTTGTAATCCTTTCTGGCAGGAATCTCTTGAGTCACTTTGGTGCCAACCTTCAAATACTCGTCCTTCCAAGTATAGAGCACCTGGGCAAGTGCTGTTGCCGCGCATCCCGTTACAGCCTGTTTGGCATCTATGATCTTTTGGGTGCATTCTTCATCGCTATAGGATGTCACCATCGGACATTGTGCGTTATAAGGACTTGTCTGGTCCCAAGTACAGGTGGTCTGTATGGCAATGGCAGGACCGTAATTGGCAACGGCACGCTTGGGAGCGGTGATGTTCCATTGCTGGATGATGGCAATCTCGTCCGCATAATGCTGTAACCATGAGCGGAGGTTCTGCGGAGCCTGTGCCTCGTCATACGTTCCATCCTCGCTATAGCCAAGGATAACAGGTGTACGCTCATCGCCACTGACAACGACATAGCCTCTCTTCTGGTCGGCATTGAACACATAGCAATAGGCATTCATTCCTCCTGTCACCATTGCCGCCCGTTTCTGTTGTGTGATACTCCTTCCTTTTGTCCCCAAGAACTGTCGTGCCCTTTGTAATGCCGTCTGTTGGTCAATAGGTTGGGCGAGTAGTGGTGTGTGAAAAAGCCACAGGGTTACGGCAACGAACGTCAGCAAGGTATATTTATAGAATAATCTGTCCATAAGTGATGTCTATAGTTTGTTGGTTGCAAAGATAGGAATATTTCTTTGTCCAACAAAATAATCGGGCTGGAATTTGAGTTCCAGCCCGATTGATGTGTGACTATTGATGTTGGTTGATAAACGAGAGAACAGTCTTTAGGCTCTCCTCGTTCTTCCACTTAATCTTATTCGTTTTCAGGAAAGTCTTCCACTCTTTCTTCCCCTCCGCATTGAGGATATCCTCCACTTCTTTCTTATTAGCCGCGATTTGTCTTCCACCAACAATAAAGAGGTATTGGTTTTTCAATGAGATATCCCTTCCGTCGTTACGTTCTTGTAGCATCCGACCTAACTCTGGGGTGTCTAACCCTCCTAATTCAAGAGACGACAGGTCACGGGATGCCGATGAGTTCAGACTGGCACCATAGGCTCCAGTACCAGAGAACAGGGCATCAAAGTCTGCTTTCGTCAACTCTACGACCAGATTGTTATTCTCTGCGGCGATAATTCTCACCAGTTGATGATCACTATAGATATAGGCATCATTGCCTATCTCTACTCTGATGACACCCTTGTCTGCCGATTGGAAAATCTTCTGGTCAGCATTGAGGTAGTGGAGTTTGTTGCCCCACAAGTGGATATTCAACTTAGTCTCGGTCTTTTTGTTACCTTCAAAGTAGATCGTTCCGTCTGTGAAGTTCTCGTAGATATAGGGCCATTTGGTATTCGGCTCATATTTCTGGGCGTAGGTTGTCACGACGGTGCAAGCCAGTAAGAGGAAGGATATTAGTCTTTTCATATAGATTGATTATTTAATGATTGTCTTCTTGACCTGCTTCCCGTTACGTACAATAGTCAGTCCCTTGCGGGGAGCGTTCTGTCTTTGTCCGTCCAAAGAGTAGAAGTCTGTCTTGCCATTGTCGACAGTATTCATCTCGTTAATGCCGGAAGAATTGACAATATTAATGGTGAAAGTGCGACTCAGTTCATGTCCGTTCTCATTATTCTTCACAATGATCTCCACCAGACGTGAAGTGGAATTGGGCATCTCCTCGGTAGTAACCAGTTTCATATCCTCTATCTTGAAAGGAACAGAGGCGTACTTCTTGGTGATCGGATTTCTGGCGCCACGGAGTGTGAAGGTGTAGGTGGGATTTGTAGCCTCACTCTCAACGGTCACATCCGCAACCACCGTTCCGACAGGAGCATCCTGAGCCACAGAGAGGTTAGACAGGATAATGTCGCTGGGGTACTCGGATGGTGGGCGGATACCCACCACGATGTCCTGTCCGTCCGTATAGGTATAGCCCATGGTAACATCTTTCAAACCGTCTAATGGGAAATAGGCATTGTTACTTCCGCCCCATCCCCAGTTGACATGGAAGAAAGAACCATCGTAACCGTCAAGGTTGAAGCAGTGTCCGTAACCGCCCTTTGGATCGGTACCGCAGTATATCACGGCACGTCCTTCCCGTAGTTCCTGAAGGACCAATTCTTCCCAGTTGCCACTATAGGAATCCCGTTTATAGTATTTCACTGACTGTGGGTAACCAAAATAGGTCTTTAGTGCCGGAGCGATTGCCGATGACTGTGCACCAGAACCGTCCGTTCCATAATTCATATTGACTGCCACACCACACTGATAGAGCAAACGTGCCACATTATCGCTGCTTGGCGAACTCAATATCGTAGCCCAGTCATAGGGTTCTTCTTCGTCATAGTTGATATGTAACCAGCCGTACTCATTATGCTGGTAACCGTGATCTCCTGTTGGACGTGCCGGGTGTTGGGCAACACTCATAGCCTGTGCCATACCTACAGCGACACAGCCTACATAAGTACCCGTTGGACAGAATTTTCTATAGGAGCCGCTTTGATTCCAGTTCACCTTAATCAGCGGTTCAATCTTTTCTGCTGCTCTGTTTGCACGATGCTGGGCTTCTGTAACTTGTGGCATGCCGTCTACTGTCTGCCACCCGGCATTCTGCTTACTTAGATGACGGGCATTGTCAATAATCTGCTCGCCAAAGATACTCATCTGTGCTTTGACATTGTCTGGTTGTCCGTCCATCTGGTAGACACCCTCGGGAGAATAGCCAAACAAGGGCATTGACGTGTCGTCGGCAGAGATTAAAGCCCATCCCTGTGGTGCAAACTGTACGACATAATAGGCGGTCTGTCCGTTGTGGGCGACAGCCTTGACGGAAGACACAGTCCCGTTAAAACCGTCAATGCGTACTTTCATTAATTGCTCAGCCTTGCTTGCTGCCATCTGTTGACTTACACCTTTGGCGTTTACAGAAACAGCCAGTGAGGTCAATGCGATAAGGAGTAATAGTTTCTTCATCTTAAAGGATTTACGATGTTAGTTAAAATCAAAATCCCCTTCCTCCCCACGTCCCTGGAGAGGAGCGTGGAGAAAAAGGGGAAGTGTTTATATAAGGTTACTTACGGATGCGCTTGTTGGACAAACGTACCTTATTAACCGTCTTCTTCGCTTTGGCACTTGTCTTTGCTGCACCTTTGCGGGCGGCAGCAGACTTAGCAGGGGTAAATGTAGCAATAGTTGCTTTCTCCCACCAGCCCATAGGGTTCTCAAATGCTGCGTCATAAGCGTAAACTCCAAAACTGTCTGATGTCAGACTTCCATCTTTGTTGATGGTAAATGGAATCCAGTCTGCGCTGGTGTCATTCCTGTTGATGGAGATTAAGCCTAATTCGCCACTTCGAGACATAGTGGTGCCTAATATCTGCCAAGCGGCTACATATATGATACCCTTGTCGAGATCATAATAGCCAGGAATCTCAGAACCTTCGAGGTAGAGATCCTTGATCACCAAGGCGTTCTCTAATTCGGTGTTCTCTGGATCCTCTGCGATCGTGATAGTGCCACCGTCATAATCTGTAGGTGTCTCATCGTATGCAGACTGATATACGAAGTTGAACGTACCTAATATCATGTCCTTGGTGGGAATGAAGCCGGCATATTTCCAGATAATCTTTTCAGAAGAATAGGTGTCATTGACATTACCATAAACGTCATAGATAACGCCCTCGGCAACCTTGAAGGTGACCATGTCGCCAACGGTAGGCTCTACAGGAAGTTTGAAGGAAATCTTCTTGCCTTCAACGCTCCATTGGTCTGCCTTCAGGTTGTAAGTGACAGTCTTGTCATCGTTGGTATAAGTCACGGCAATATCGCCTGCCTTAATGTCATCTTCAATAAGGTACACATTGAATGGCATGGTCATAACACCTTTGAATCCCTCCCAGTCACCAATGACAGCATCAGTGGCAGGTGTGACATTCTCATCAGCAATAGCCCAGTTGACATTGGTAACATGTACATAAACACCAACGAACATGTCCTCAACAGATTCTGCCGTCTCGTCAACAACTGTTGTGAATGCGCCACACTTGTTGCCTGTTGCATCCGTAAAGGCGCCAGCCTCCCAAGAGAAAATCATGTGGGCACCAGCAGGAACGTCTGCAGCAGTGAAGGTGGCTGTGTTACCGCTGACCTCTACTGTGATGTCATCCTCTGTCAATGCTACAGGATTGCTGAAGTCAAACTCTTTGTAGTAGGCACCGGTCACCTTACCCTCACCACGAACTAATGCCTGGTCGAAAGTAATGGTTGCCGACTTGGCGGCTGCATCTGTTGAGAGAGATGCGGGTTTCGGAGCCTTCGCGTCAGTAGTAGTTACGCTAACAGCAACAACCTCACCCACGATACCTTTATCATTAGCGGCAACAGCGTAAATCTGATAAGTGGTGTTTGGCTCACAAAGAGGAGTATTGTCTGCCTTACGCATATTGTAAGTAAAGGTGGCAGCACTGTTCGTATTCAGGATTTCCTGACTCACGCTGGAGTAGCCACCCTTCAGCAGGGTAGCGCCATCCAGTGCGTCAGCCTCGTCAGCCTCATCCACCACATAGGAATAGTACAAGGTACCTGCTCCTGGCGTGATGGTGAATGTGAAGGTAGAGTCCGCTGTCTCTGTCACGGTGATGTTGACGGAAGGACCGTCACCATAGTTCTCGGTCTTAGGATCGTCCCAAGTGGTACAGCCAGTCAGGGCGATGGCAACCATCATGATACTATATAATACTTTCTTCATAATCGTTACTTATTATTATTGTTTCGTAAGTTTAGCACCAGGGATGACAATCTCGAACCATCCGGCAGAGGTGGTTGTACCAGCGTTATAAGCGTGGGATCCGAAGTAATCACTGAAGGTGATCGTTCCATTCTCGTCAATGGTACCAACAAGGCTACCGCCAGTCTCAATAGCAGCATCACCGTCAGGACCATAGAATGCTTCGAGGATACCATCGTAAGAACTACTCTCATAGATAGTCTGTCCTACAGGAATGGCGATTTCTGTCTTTTCTGCGTTCACCGTTCCATAGACTGGATTAGTAGTGCCTCCAGGAACCAGGTTGTAGATCCATACCTTTGACAGGTCATCGGCATCTTTCACAATCTGGACTGTCCAGTTGAGGGCATCACCCCAGTTAGAGCCACCAGTACCGGTAAATGTGCCGAGGATGGCTGCCAGTGGGTGCTCGTCGTCATTAATAGTCACCTTACAAGTAGCGTTTGCGCCAAGATTGACACCATTGGGATTTACCAATGAGATCGTCAGGTTCACATCACCGTCAAACTCGTCATTGTCGATAATGTTCAGTTTGATAATCTGTGTGGGGGCATCCTTGGTGAAGGTCAGTGTTTTGGAACTGTTTGCCAAGGTGAAATGCTCTCCCTCAACAGCACCTGCCGTCTCAGGGATGGTAATCTCGAAATCAACAGTCGTCTCAATACCAGAGAGGGAAGTGAGCAGTACGGGAATCTCAATGCTCCCCTCCGTCTCACCGACACTTGCCGTGGAATTGGTCATCGCCACAAAAGCGTCAGCATCATTGAATGATGGTTGGTCGTTGCTGCACGACGTAAACGTCAGGAATGCGGCAGCCACCATACCGTATGCTAATTTATATATTTTCATAATTCTAAATTCTAAATTTCAAACTATAATTAATAGCCCTCGTTCTGCTCCATGTTCGGGTTAGCATTACGCTCACGCTGTGGAATAGGCATCGCCCACTTGTAATTGGGGAATGGTACGTCTTTATTGACGGAACCATCGAAGTCAGTACGAGTAAGAGACTTTTTGCAACGAGCATAATCATAGACGATATGTCCTTCAAACATCAACTCCTTACGACGCTCCTTGAATACGTCAAAAGAGGCGTCAACTGATGCACCACGTTTGGTGGCAACAGTTCTGAGATCATTCAGAGCCGTTGTTCCGCTGATAGCGGCACCATTGGAGATAGCCTCTGCACGGTTGAGATACATCTCCGCAAGGCGGATGATGGGCACATTGGTCTCTCTTGGGTTGGCACCTTCCTTACCACTGTATTTCATCATGAGCCAGTCTGTCTCATGTTTCTTGAACAGGTTCAGGCGTATATCACCATCCTCATAGAGGTCATACAGATCCTGAGTGGCGCAAACGTCGCCAGAACCAGAGTTGTCGGAACTTGATCCAGTGATGTAGGAGAGGTGTGTCCAACCAGACTCGTCCCAGTACTCATTCTTCTTAGAGCCAAATACCTCGAAGATAATCTCACCACCCTTTGGAGCCGCAGAGGCAGACCACATGGAAAGGTACTCATCTGCATCGGCAAGTTTGTATTTGCCGCTACTGATAACTTTTGTAGCATACTCGGCACATTTCTGCCACTCACCCATATAAAGGTAAACACGAGAGAGCAATGCCTGGATAGCAGGTTTTGAAACCATGGCGGCAGGGTCACTGATTCCAGCACGGGTATAACTGTCGCTGATAAGACCCTCAGCCTCCAGCAAGTCTGTTACCACCTGGTCGTAAACCTCTTTGACGGTATTGCGGGCAGGTTGTCCGTTCTCTGTTACCAAGACAACAGGTACACCAAGGCTCTCAGGCTGGTAGGTGTAGGGCTGTGCATAGGTAATCACCAAGTCGAAGTGACAAAGTGCGCGAATGAAGAGCGCCTCTGCTTTCAGGTTGTTGAGGTCTTGGGTACTTACAGTAGAAGACTCTTTACCTTCTATATTATTAATAATGTTGTTTGCCCATGAAATGGTATAGTAGGCATAACTCCATAAAGAAGAGGTGCTGTTCTCAGTATAGTTCCACTGGGTGTCGTCACGATAACGGCCAGAACCAGGATCTGAAATCGGGTTCTTGGCATTACCGGCACGCAACTCTGACTGCAGAATAAACTCGCCATCGTACCAGTAGCAACTCTGGAACATAGAGTAGAGTCCTGCAGCAGCATTATTCAGACCCTCGTATTTCCCGAGGGTGATCTCATTACTCTGCTTCAATTCGGGAGCCTCTTCCAGATAGTCCTTACATGAGGTGAAAGAGCCAATGGCTGCAAGAAGCGTCAATCCCATTAATATCTTTTTCATATTGCTTGTCTTTTTAATTTTCATGAACAATTAGAATGCAACATCAAGTCCAAGTACGAAAGTCTTAGTAACAGGATAGATACCTGCACCCATACCACCGACACCACGCTCGGGATCCCAGAAGTTCACATCATGGAAAGTATAAACATTCAGACCGCTGGCATATACCTTGGCAGAGGAAAGACCGATCTTGCTAATCAACTCACGGGGGAACATATACGAGAGGGTAACGTCCTTGATGCGGAAGTAGTCTCCCTTCTCAATGAAACGACTGTTATAGTAACTGTATGAGTTAGTGGCATTACCTGCGATAGGCTTAGGATTGCATCCAGTGTCACCGGGCTTCTTCCAGTAGTTCATGGCACTTGCCATCTGGTTCATCGACATTTGGTTACCATCACTCTGCAGATAACGGTTCTCCTGGATGAATACCTTGTTACCGCCCTTGAACTCACCCACAATGCTCAGTGAGAGGTTCTTCCAACTCAGAGTGGTGTTGATACCGCCAGTGACTGTCGGCTCAGGACTACCACACTTGACATAAGCGGCATCATTGAAGTTATTGGTCAGTGTACCGTCCTCTGTGCGCCAGAGAGCCTCACCGTTGATAGGGTTCACCCCATAATAGTCTTTCATATAGAAGGTCATCAGACGCTCACCAACGATATAGCGTACCAGACCAGTTCCCATCATCTCGTCACCGGCAAGTTCCAAGATCTTAGACTTGTTGTGGGCAATATTGAAACCAACATCCCATTTCCAGTCCTTGGTGTCGATGATATTAGCGTCAAACTGGAACTCTATACCAGAGTTACGCATAGATCCGACGTTCGTCAGTGCCGTGTTGAAACCTGTGGTAGAAGACTGTGCCTTGTCCAGCAACATGTCTGTGGTCTTACGGGTGTAGACATCCAAACTACCAGAGAAACGCTTCAGGAAACGGAAGTCGATACCGAAGTTCCAAGCGTAGTTCTTCTCCCAAGACAAATCAGGGTTGGAAGGAGTAGAAGGACGCATGCCTGTCACACCGTTATATACTGTAGAGGTGTAGGTACCGTATGCCTGATAAACCTCAATGTTGTTGTTACCGTTCACACCATAACTGGCACGTAGTTTCAGGACATCGAGCCACTTCACGTTCTTCATGAACTTCTCGTTATGCATGTTCCATGACAGACCTACCGACCAGAAGGTACCCCAGCGCTTGTTGCTGCCGAAGAGTGAACTGCCGTCAGCACGGATAGATGCCTGCAGATAGTAACGGGAGTCATAACTGTAGTCTAAGATACCGAACCATGACAGCATGGTTTCTGTGCTTCTTGTATAGTCAGCACCGAAATTGCTGCCAGACTTGTTACCAGAAGGCAGATAAGGAATATCGGGGTTCAACTCACCAATAGACTGATAGTTCTGGAAATAGTGGTCATGGATAGCCTCCTGACCAAACAGAACACGCAGGTTGTGCTTGTCGTTGAAAGAGTCCTGATATGTAGCCGTGTTAGAGGTTGTCATCACACGGTGAGTACTCTGTGTCTGCTGCAGGATAGGATAGCCTGCCTCGTTGTCACTTGCCTCCAATGACCAGTAGCGACGACCCTCACCGAAGGTCAACTCAGCGGCATTGGTGGTCTTGAAGGTCAACTGCTTGATAGGCTTCCACTCCAAATAGAAACTGCCGTTGAAGTTGTACTTCTTATCCCACTGGTCGTCATACTCTGCCGTGGCACGAGGGTTCGTGTTGGAATTCTCGGGGATTCTCACATAGTGAGAGCCGTCCTCATTGAAAGCAGGACTCCAGGGAAGGATCGTCATTCCTGCGAAGGCAGGGTTGGCGTAATAAAGACTCTGCATTGGAACGTCCTCGCTATAACGATAACCGCCATTGATGCGGACACCAGTCTTCAACCACTTGTTGATCTCGTGGTCTACGTTGACACGGGCAAGCAGACGCTTGAAGTCAAAACCATAGAACACACCGTCAGTGTGGTTGTATGAGATAGAATTGTAATATTTGGTCTTTTGGGAACCACCTGACATGGTGATCTCATACTCCTGGTTATGACCAGTACGTGTCATGTGCTCCATCCAATTGGTCTGTGGACGGCTCAGCAACTCGTAAGGACGATAGTATGCACCGGCAGGGTTGTCAGGGTCCATGCCGGCATTGCGGATAGCGTCACGCTGATACTCCAGCAACTGCTGTCCAGTCATCAACTTGAAGTTGTTGTCGTTGGCAAGATAAGATACTCCGAACTTCACACGAGCAGTAAACTGGCTCTTGCCCTCCTTACCGCTCTTGGTGGTAATCAGGATGACACCGTTGGCAGCACGAGAACCATAAACGGAAGCGGCTGCGGCGTCCTTCAATACGGTGATGCTCTCAATATCGCTTGGGTTCAACATAGAGATAGGGTTACCGGCTCCTTCATTACCTAACTCATCATCAGCACCACTGGTTACGGCGATACCATCAATCACATACAACGGGTTGTTGCCTGCGTTGATAGAACTGGTACCACGGATACGGATACTGGAGGAAGCACCAGGCTGTCCGGAGTTCTGGGTGATCATCACACCGGCAAGTTTACCGGCAAGCATCTTATCCACAGAGATAGCGGGGATGTCTGCAATCTCATCACCACTGACGGTCGTGATAGACCCAGTCTTTGCCTCACGGCGCTGTGTACCATATCCAACAACGATCACCTCGTCCAAGGCTTTCTGGTCGTTGGTCAGGATGATGCGCATGTTTGCACGGGCACTTACCTCGATAGGCTCCATACCCACATAAGTGATGCGAAGGGTACTCTTGCCAGCAGGAACTGTCAATGAGAAATGACCATCTGCATCTGTTACTGTACCGATATTCGTGCCTACAACGAGAACAGAGGCTCCAATAACAGGGCTGTTGTCCTCCTGAGCGATAACGGTACCGTTAACTTTCGTTTGTGCCATCGCCAGTCCTAAACTCAGGAAAAGGCAGGCAAAAAACATCGTTAGTCTT
>Ga0247611_10003715_pt1 | contig 22219 bp, 10 predicted proteins | sample 177DNAGHGhighgp2_FD_192422 | JGI IMG/M metagenome (GOLD analysis project Ga0247611, IMG submission 192422) | Sheep rumen microbial communities from Palmerston North, Manawatu-Wanganui, New Zealand - 1770 DNA GHGhigh gp2 | ecosystem: Host-associated > Mammals > Digestive system > Stomach > Rumen... | reverse complement strand
AGATAACGCAAGTCGTAGGTCATAGTATGGAGTCTGAAGTAGAGGGCAGGATTGTGCTCATCTTCTTCAAACTCTTGACGGCGGTTCTGCTGATAGCCTAATATGGCCTTTATCCATCCTTTCGAAAGATTCAATGAGTTGTCCCAAACGAGTTTATAATGTTTCACCTGTTGGAAAGGAATTGTTTTGATGTAGCTGTATTTACTCCAGCTATCCTCATGGCTTAACTGTCCAGTCAACTCGTCACGCTCTCCCTCAATAATTCCAGGCGTTTGATGATAGATGGAACCAATCAGTTTAGAATAACCCCATGTTTTCTGGACACCAAGCATGAGTCGACCAGACATCTCCTTAAACTGAGAGCCAGGCACGTAACTGTCGTATTTGTTTTTGTAAGCATGAGCCATTTTACCGCTCCAACGAGCATCCCACACACAACCATGTTGGTTTCCTGACAGATTGAGCGAATAGCCCAACAAACCATTGTTCGTTTGAAATTCTGTCGTTACATTACCTTGCAAGTCTCCCTCTGAGAGTGAAGGCTGACTATGCATAATGACAACTCCAGCCATCGCATCCGAGCCATACATAAGCGAAGCAGGACCTTTCAAAACCTCCACAGAGCTAATACTTCCTTCATCAACCTCAACACCATGCTCGTCACCCCATTGCTGTCCCTCCTGGCGCACACCTTCACTCATCACTACTACACGATTGTAGCCAAGTCCGCGTATAATAGGTTTCGAAATACCACTTCCTGTCGTAAGCTGACTCATACCAGGCTGACGAATAATCGCATCGATGATATTTGTAGACGATGTAGATCGCAGTTCTTTCGAATTAACGACACTAATAGGAACTGTTGATTGTTTCAGTTTTGTATCACCAGTCACTCCTGTTACAATCACTTCGTTCAAATTTAAATGACGATAAAAAACGTCAGATGTATCATTAGCATGATTATGTTGTATGTTTGTATTGCTGCCTTGTGCTGCCACAGTTAGGTATATACCCAACAATGGCAGAATGAGAAATAGTCTTTTCATTCTGTATAATATTATTGTTAATAATTATTAATGTGTGTTTTGTGCAGTATGGAAATGTATCTGCACTTGAAATGGTTCTTAGACAGCTGGAGAACCACGTGTCACATTAATGCTCAAAAACCGTACAAGAAGATTCGATTGACTTTGAGCAAGACTAATTTTACAGAAACTATTAGTTGGGATGACATCTAAAATAGATGCTGTCAACAAAGGAAGAGATAGGAACTGACAAAGTAGGCATTCGTGAAATGTCAGTTCCTGTTGTGTGATATGTCCTCCGCAGTGATGTTCTACACAATCTGAACATTCATTAGGTTTGCAAGAAGAATGAATGGAGTGGATGTGAAACGACGACAACAACAGCATTGGTAGCAGTACCGCCAACAATACTCTTGATGCTATCTGTCGTTTCATTTGTGAATTCATGGATACAAAGGTACAATCTTTCAAAAAATGTATGTATCTTTTTTCAATCTATTATACAAATAAATACATATTGTTTTTATTCCCACTCAATTGTAGCAGGTGGCTTTGAAGAAATATCGTAGCAAACGCGGTTGACACCCTTCACATGATTGATGATATCATTGCTGACTTTCGCCATGAAGTCGTAAGGCAACATGGCCCAGTCGGCAGTCATCGCATCAGTAGAAGTAACAGCTCTCAAAGCTACAGGATGCTCATAAGTACGTTCATCACCCATCACACCTACAGATCGTACTTTTGACATCAAGATAACTCCAGCTTGCCATATCTGATCATAAAGACTAACCTCAATCTCTCCATCCTTCATATCTGCGGGTACACCCGCAGCCAATACTCTGCGAGCTTCTTCTCCAGAAAGACGAATCTTATATTCACGTAGTCCACGAATAAAGATATCATCAGCATCTTGCAAGATGCGTACTTTTTCTGGAGTGATATCACCCAAGATACGTACGGCCAATCCCGGCCCAGGGAATGGATGGCGAGTGATGAGATGTTCGGGCATTCCCAAACTACGCCCTACCCTACGAACTTCATCCTTAAACAACCATTTCAGTGGTTCACACAAGCTGAGATTCATTTCTTCTGGGAGTCCACCTACATTGTGGTGGCTCTTGATGGTCTTACCTGTGATATTCAGACTCTCTATACGGTCAGGATAGATAGTACCTTGTGCCAACCAACGAACAGCTCCCTCTTGCCCACTTTGACGAGAAGAATTGATAATCTTTTTAGCCTGTTCATCAAATATCTCTATGAAGTCACGTCCAATAATCTTACGTTTTTGCTCAGGATCGGATACTCCTGCCAAATCTGTAAAGAATTTTTGACTGGCATCCACACCAATCACATTTAGCCCGAGACACTCATAGTCGTGCATTACATTCTGAAATTCATTTTTACGCAACATGCCATGATCAACGAAGATACATGTGAGCTGACGACCGATAGCACGATGTAGCAATACAGCTGCGACAGAAGAATCTACCCCACCCGAGAGACCAAGTATCACCTGATCATTTCCGATCTGCTGCTTAAGTTCAGAAACGGTAGCTTCTACAAACGAAGCGCTACTCCAATCTTGCTGACTGCCACAGATGTCAACTACAAAATTGCGCAACAACTGCGTACCCTGAAGCGAATGGAACACTTCTGGATGGAACTGAACGCCCCACACCTGTTTTCCTGTCCATTGATATGCTGCAAACTGGACAGAATCGGTAGAGGCAATCTTATGGAACGAAGGAGGAATATTTACAATTGTATCACCGTGACTCATCCAAACTTGACTATTGTCAACAAAGTCATTGAATAGAGGATTCTCTTTTTCAATCCATTGAAGGTTTGCACGCCCATATTCGCGTGTTCCAGCAGGTTTTACACTTCCACCAAACGTCTGAGCCATCAACTGAGCACCATAACAGATGCCCAATACCGGATAACGATCGATGATAGGCATCAAGTCGAGTTTGAATGCCTTTTCGTCGTACACACTAAAAGGCGAACCGCTGAGGATGACACCAATAATTGATGGATCATCGTATGGGAATTTGTTGTAAGGAAGAATCTCACAGAAAGTATCAAGTTCACGCACACGACGGCCAATCAACTGGGTGGTTTGCGAACCGAAGTCGAGAATAATGATTTTTTGCATTTTGCTTAATGATAATTGAATTTGGGTACAAAGTTAGAGAAAAATGTAATATTAAAAGAATGAATGAAAGAAAAAATGAAGAAATAGTAATTTGTCATTTGCTAAATTGTAAATAATTTGTATCTTTGCATCAAAATTAATACTTAACAACAAAATAACGAATTGGACGAATAAGACAGACGTCGAACGTTGGGTTTGTTATGAAATACTTACACGATTGAAAGTAATTATTATGATTATAAAAACAAATTGTATTATGTTTCGTAAAACGCTTATTTCTACTTTAGCGCTATGCTTTATGACTACAATTGCTAGCGCACAAGACAAATTGTATTCGGATGAATTTCCGATTGGTGATGTTGTATTACTTGATGGTCCGCTGAAGCATGCGCGAGACCTGAACGTACAAACGTTGTTGAAATACGACTGTGATCGTATGTTAGCTCCTTACCGCAAGGAAGCAGGACTCACTCCCAAGAAGCCGGCATACCCAAATTGGGATGGACTTGACGGGCATGTTGGAGGTCACTATTTGACGGCAATGGCGATGAATGCTGCTACTGGTAGCGAAGAATGTCGCCAACGTATGGAGTACATGATTAGCGAACTACAAGAGTGCGCTGATGCAAATGTAAAGAACCATCCAGAGTGGGGAAAAGGATATGTGGGTGGTATGCCTAACAGTGACCGTATCTGGAGTACCTTCAAACTTGGAAACTTCGGTACTTATAACGGTTCTTGGGCACCTTTCTACAACTTGCATAAAATGTATGCAGGACTTCGAGATGCATGGGTGTATTGTGGTAACGAACAGGCAAAGAAACTGTTCCTTGGATTTTGTGACTGGGCTATTGACCTCACGGCTGGTCTCTCAGATGAGCAAATGGAACGTATGCTGGGTATGGAGCATGGCGGCATGAACGAAGTACTTGCAGATGGGTATGCTATCAGTGGAGATAAGAAATACCTCGATGTTGCCCGTCGTTTTTCACATCGTCGTTTGCTGTTAGCGATGTCTCAGCGTGTAGATAATCTAGATAATATGCACGCCAACACTCAGGTGCCTAAAGTAGTTGGTTTTGAACGTATCAGCGAGTTGAGTGGTGATGAGAGCTATCATAATGCAGCAAACTTCTTTTGGGATATCGTGACAGGTGAACGCTCGCTTGCTTTTGGAGGAAACAGCCGTCGTGAGCATTTCCCCAGCAGGGAGGCTTGTACAGACTTCATCAACGACATAGACGGTCCTGAGACCTGTAATACCAACAATATGCTAAAACTCACAGAGGAGATGCATCGTCGTAATCCTGAAGCACGCTATGCAGACTACTATGAATTGGCAACCTTCAACCATATTCTCTCGTCTCAACATCCAGAACATGGAGGATATGTCTATTTCACCCCAGCTCGTCCACGCCACTATCGCAACTATTCTGCTCCAAATGAGGCTATGTGGTGCTGCGTGGGTACAGGTATGGAGAATCATGGAAAGTACGGACAGTTTATCTATACTCATGTAGGAGATGCTCTTTATGTGAACCTCTTTGTGGCTTCAGAACTGAACTGGCGCGAGAAAGGAATCATCCTGCGTCAGGAGACAGCTTTTCCTTACGGAGAAACTAGCAAGATTTCCATCGTTAACGGTAAAGGACAGTTCCCATTACTTGTCCGCTATCCTAACTGGGTGAAACCTGGAGCTTTCAGTGTGAAAGTGAATGGACAGCCAGTCAGCATCATCAGCGGTCCTTCAAGCTATGTAAGTATTGACCGCAAATGGAAAAAGGGTGACGTCGTTGAGATTAACTTCCCTATGCACAACAGCGTGAAGTACCTACCCAACGTGTCTCAATATGTTGCCTTAATGCATGGACCCATCCTACTTGGAATGAAGACAGGAACAGAAGACCTGGCACACCTTATTGCTGACGATAGCCGTTTCGGTCAATATGCAGGCGGAAAGAAACTGCCTATCAACGAAGCACCAATCCTCATCAACGATAATGTTGAGGAGATTGCCAACCAACTAACTCCGATAGCCGGAAAGCCTCTCCATTTCACCCTTAATACAAAAATGCAGAATGGTATTTCTGGCGAACTTCAGCCGTTCTTTGAGATTCATGATAGTCGCTACATGATGTATTGGCTCACCCTATCGGAAGCAAGCTACAAGAAGTATCTCGACCAGTTAGCACAAGAAGAACAGGAGCGACAAGCTCTTGAGGCACGTACGGTTGACAAAGTACAACCTGGTGAGCAGCAGCCTGAAACCGATCATAAGATGGAAACTGACCGTTCTCAGACAGGTAACACAAATGATGTGTTCTTCCGTGATGCTCGTGATGGTCACTACTTCAGCTACCTGATGCAGACTGGTGGACGTACAGATCTCTCACTTCGTCTGAAGTTCTGGGGCGTAGGTGAGTGGAAGACACATGAGTTCGATATCTTTATCGATGATGTATTGCTCACATCTATCAATAACACAGGCAAATATCGTATTTCCGAGTTTAAGTATGAAACTTATGAAATACCTGCAGAACAACTGAAAGGCAAGACCCAGGTTCGTGTGAAATTCGTTGCAAAACCAAGTAAGCAGATAGGTGAAATATATGGTGTCCGTCTGGTTCGGAACCAATAATCTCGATGTTTAGACATTATCCCCATGTGAATTGTAAACAAAAAAAACTTCATGTAATCAGTACAAAGTCAAAAAGAAAATATAACTAAATTGTTAAGATTATGAATAAGATGATGAAGGCTGCAGCCCTTATGCTGCTTGTTTGTTCACCTTGTATTGCTCAACAACAGGGTGACTACAAGTCTGCAATCTTTAATGCAGACGGTACAGTGACTTTCCAGTACAAAAACGACAATGCAAAGAGTGTGCGTGTTGAGGCGCAATTTGCAAATGGGGATATGAAGAAAGACAGTAAGACAGGCTTGTGGACGGTAAAACTTGGTCCAGTAGCACCCGACATGTACCCCTATTGTTTTGTTGTTGATGGTGTGAGTGTGATGGACCCTAAGTGCGAGTTGTACTTCCCTAATGAAGGCTTCAAAAACAGCTTGCTGGAAATACCAGCAAAGACGGGTTCGCTCGCACACGACATCAAAAAGGTACCTCACGGACAGGTGGACTACATCCACTATTACTCTAACAGTCTGAAGGGTGTGAACAATGCCATCGTGTATCTTCCTCCCAAGTACAATACCGACAAGAACAAGAAATACCCTGTATTCTACTTGCTCAGCGGTACTACTGATACAGAAGAAGTCTATTATAAGGTAGGACGTGTCAATTACATCCTCGATAATCTGATTGCTGAAGGGAAAGCAAAAGAAATGATCGTGGTGCTTCCTTATGGAAACCCAACCAAATTGCTCCCTCCTACACCAGCTCCAGCAGGTGGATTTGGTGGTTTTGGCGGTATGGGAATGGGTATGATGCGCGACGTTGTGGGTGATGATATCACAGGCGACCTCATGAACTACGTTGAGAGCCATTATCGCACCATCAACGACCGCGACCATCGTGGTATAGGTGGTTTCTCTCGTGGAGGTAATCAAGGACTCGGAATCGGTCTTCGCAACCTCGACAAGTTCTCATACCTCTGTTCGTACAGCTCTTTTACAGCAACAGAGATTCCTGGCGTGTACGACAATGCAGCCGATACAAACAAGAAGATCCACCTATTCTGGTTGGGTGTAGGTACTGACGACTTCCTCTTCGGAAACGCTCGTGACTATATGGAGCATCTCGACACACACGGCATCCGTAGCGTGAAGGAATTCACCCACGACAAGTTCGGACACACTTGGATGAATGCCAAGTATTTCCTCGACAAGTCGCTCCGTCTGCTCTTCAACCCTGAAGCTTCTGAGGAGGCGATGAAGAACGGCAAGCCTGCGATGGCTCGCACAGGTCAGGAACAGCAGTTCACAGGTGCCACGATGGCACGTTTGTTCCCTCGCCAAGTTACTTCGCCCGACTATGCTGACGGAAAGGTTACCTTCCGCATCAATGCTCCTGAGGCACAGAAGGTGATGATGGAGAGCGAACTCCTCTCTGCTCCTGTAGCACTTACGAAAGGTGACGATGGTATTTGGAGCGTCACACTCACAGATAATGTGAATGAAGTATTCAAGTATTGCTTCATCGTTGACGGAACCAAGATAGCCGACCCAACCAACATGTACCTCTCACCTGATAAAGGTTTCAAATATAGCATTGCTTACGCTCCTGCAAATCCATTCAATGTTCAACAGCTGGGTAATATCAAGTTTGGAAGAGTCACTTACGATCTGAACCAAAATATTGCAACGTATGATCCACCAATAAACGAACCTGCAAAAGCCGCCATCTTCTTGGTTCCCGGCAAGGATGACACGATAGAAAGTTGGTTCAAGGTTGGAGGTGCGAACCTCATGGAAGATAAACTACTCGCACAAGGTAAGACTAAGCCTTGCCTCCTGATTTCTGATCCCAATGCAGGAAATGTAACGAAATCAGACTTGAAGTTCTATACCCTCAAGGCATCCGACTACAAGACTTGGAAGGAACGCCGTGCAGCTCTCGAAAAACTGTTGACAAACCTCAAATAAATCACAAATATGAAACAACTAATATCATTCGTAGCACTCGCTTTGATGTCATGCGCGCTCTATGCTCAGCAGTCGCATGTCAACATTCAGTATGACCCACAGCGCAACACGGAGAACATTACTCCTTTCAGCGCTCAGGTCATCTCGCCTGAAGTGTTCGACGACCATACCGTAACATTCCGCGTAAAGGCTCCCGATGCACACGATGTACGTCTCACCGGCTCTATGTTTGTAGGTCAGGAAGCACGCAAGCAAGTGCCTTTCACGAAAGGTGATGATGGCATCTGGACCCTTACGATTGGTCCGCTTAAGCCAGAGATATACCTTTATTATATTATTATCGACGGAGTGCAGAATGTAGATCCAAACAACACCTTCACAGGTCATGCTGCCATGCCTGCATTCAGTATGCTGTTCGTTCATGGCGACGAACCTGCATGGTACGATCCTAAACCTGATGTTCCACACGGAAGTATCACGACCCACTACTATAAGTCTTCTGTTACAGGTCAGTTGCGTGACATGATGGTCTATACACCGGCCAACTATAACCCCAAGAAGAAGTACCCTGTGCTCTACCTCATGGGTGGTTCGGGCGACCTCACAGAGACTTGGGTGATGCATGGACGTGCTAACTGGATACTCGACAACATCATCGCAGAGGGAAAAGCTAAGGAGATGATTGTGTGCTTCCCGAACGACCAGATGGTGACTCGTAATCATCCTCAACATACCGAACTTGCATTCCCTTTGATTGAGAAGGAATTGATTCAGTGTGTCATCCCCTTCGTTGAGAGCCACTACAGCTGCATCAAGGACCGTCATGCACGTGCCCTCAGCGGTCTGTCGATGGGCGGACGTATGTCACAATACGTTGGTTTGCGCAACCTTGACGTCTTCGGTTCAATCGGTTTGCTGAGTGCTGCTATCGATGTGAGCGAAACACCTGTGCTTCAGGAGAAGGACGTGAACAGCAAGATCGACTACCTCTTTGTAGGTGGAGGTACCTATGAGACTGGATTTATGGCACGTCATGAGCGTCTGCACGAAGAACTCGACAAGCTCGGCGTGAAACACGAATTCTATTCTGGAGGAGGTGGAGCTCACGACCTCGTTACATGGCGCCATTTGCTCTATTTCAAGTTCCTACCACATCTGTGGCAAAACCTCAAGTAACATGATTCGTTACCTTTTCATCATCGTATCATTGTTCACTATTCATGGATTAAAAGCCGTGAATGGTGAGCCTGTGTTTGATACCTACGAATGGAACTTTGGAAAGATTAACGAAACAGACGGAAAGGTGAGCCACACCTTCACGCTAACGAATAAAGGAAAGAAGCAACTACTCATTTCTAAAGTGGTTCCAAGTTGTTCGTGTGTAACGGTTGATTATCCGCGAAATCCTATCAAGGCTGGCGATTCGGAAGAGCTGACCGTCTCATTTACTCCTTCTGGAGCTGTGGGACATGTGTTCCGCACTATTGAGGTGTTCAATGCAAACAACGAATGTTTCGGTACCCTCGAAATCAGCGCTGAGGTGACTCCTGCCGACCGTTCCATACAGGAACGTTACCACCACACCCTTACTAGTTTTCTTTATGCCAGTCAGGTGAAAATACCATTCGGATACATCTATCATGGTGAACAGCAGACCAAGACAATATATATCGCAAACACTTCGGACCAACAGATGAAACTTGAAACGAAGCCGACGAATGGTCCTTTGCACATTACTCATCCGTCAATATTGAACCCAGGCGAAGAAGGTGAGGTGCTTCTCACCTATTCTGCCCCTACGGACCCAACGGTTTTTGCTACGTTCAACGATACGGTGTTCTTTATTGCAAATGGTCAACAAGCCCTAAATCCGCTGATTACCAACATGCTGTGTGTTGCTAAGGTAGAACAAACTCATGCCTCTCCGTCAATGCGTACCTACCCGTCATACGGAAAATTAGTTCAGAAAAATAAAAAAAATAATGTTGCCACAATTGACATTTTCAATGATGGGCAGTCTAATCTTTTAATACATTATATAGAAACGCCTGAGCATGTGCGCGTGAATCTTCCCAAAGAAGCATCTGTAGCTCCCAATGCGAAGGTGACGATGGAACTCTCGGCAGACTCCCCTGCCCCATTCCATATAAAATTGTTTACGAACGATCCTAATCGTATGGTTAAAGAAATAGAAATCAAACCTTAATAATTCAAAACAATGACAACAATCAAGAAAATGATGCTGTCAACTGCTTTCGTTGCAGTTGTAGCAAGTGCGACAGCACAAACGTACCAGTATCCGTTCCAGAACCCAAACCTCTCGTTTGAGGAACGTACCGAGAATCTTATCTCACTCCTTACTCCACAGGAGAAAGTAGGTCTTATGATGAACAAGGCTATTTCGATTGACCGCCTCAAAATTCCATCAATCAACTGGTGGAACGAAGCGTGTCACGGAGTACGTCAGGGAGGCTACACTGTTTATCCTCAGCCTATTGGTATGGCTGCTGCATTCAGCGAGCAGCTGGTTTACGATGTGTTCTCTCAGGTTTCAGACGAGGCACGTGCAAACTGGAATCGTTCTGCTCCAGTCTTCAATGTGGCTATGGGTGCTAACCATGTACCTGGGAACCCTGAACTGACCTATTGGTGCCCTAACGTCAACATCTTCCGCGACCCTCGTTGGGGACGTGGTCAGGAGACATGTGGTGAGGACCCATATCTCAATGCCGTACTCGGAGTGCAGACCGTTCGTGGTATGCAGGGCAACGACAAGAAATACTACAAAACTCACGCTTGTGCAAAGCATTATGCTGTTCACAGCGGACCAGAACCACAGCGTCACTCGTTCGATGCACGTGTTTCTATGCGCGACCTTTGGGAAACTTATCTGCCTGCCTTCAAGGCCCTCGTTCAAAAGGGAAATGTACGTGAGGTGATGTGTGCTTACAACCGCTATGAAGGTGAACCTTGCTGTGCAAGCGACCGTCTGCTCATCAACATTCTGCGCGAGAAATGGGGCTTCACTGGTATCGTTCTCACCGACTGCGATGCTATCAACAACTTCTACAACCGCAATCAGCACGGTACTCACGATGGTCCACTTTCTGCTGCTGTTGATGCTGTGCTCAACGGAACCGACCTTGAGTGCGGTAGAGTATGTCAGGTACTTACAGAGGCACTCGATAAGGGTCTCATCAGCGAAGCCGAACTAGACAAGCACCTTCGTCGCACCCTTTCTGAGCGTTTCCGTCTCGGTATGTTCGACCCAGACGATATGATTCCTTGGTCAAAACTCGGTCCTGAGACAATCAGTAGCGAGAAGAACGATGCGCTTGCTACACAGGCAGCTCGCGAATCTATGGTACTGCTCTACAACAATGGTGTACTCCCACTTTCTAAGAGTTTGAAGACCATCGCTGTGATTGGTCCTAACGCTGCCGATGCAGGTATGCTCAATGGTAACTATGGCGGTACTCCTACCGAAGCACACACCCATACATTGCTCGATGGTATCAAGGCTGCTGTTCCTGGTGCAAACGTCATCTATCAGCGTGCTTGCGAACTCAATCAGGACAACATGACCCTCAGCTACATCGACCGCATGAACAATGGTCGTGGTTTCAAAGTTGAGTTCTGGGAGAACAATGCTAGAAAGGGTCAGCCCAAGAAGACCGACTACACCAAGCAGGTGCGTTACAGCACATTCGGTGCATGGGGATTTGCTGAAGGTGTTTCTTCCGACTCTATCTCTCTTCGTCTCAGCGGTAGCTTCAAGGCCGACTACACAGGCGACATGAGCTACAACATCAGTTCCGACAACGGTTATCAGCTCACAGTGAAAGGTTCAGACGGCTCATCATTCGAGAAGAAAGGCGAACCAGGTGCAGGTGGCCGTGGTGGATTCGGAGGCTTCGGTGGCTTTGGCGGATTCGGACGTGGTCGTGGCGTTCAGTACGAGACCTTCAAGGTTCAGAATGGTGTAACCTATGATGTTGTCATCGAATACAATCGTGGAACAGGTCAGTTCGCAAACCTCAATGCCGAGGTATGCCAGAATAAGCTCGTTGACTTTGTCGATGTAGTATCAGCTGTTAAGAATGCAGACGTCATCATCTGTATCGGTGGTATCTCTGCACGTATGGAAGGTGAAGGTGGCGACAAGCAGACCATCGAACTCCCAGCTGTACAGCAGCGTATGATCAAGGCTATGCATGCTACAGGCAAACCCGTTGTTTTCGTTAACTGCTCAGGTTCTGCAATTGCATTCGGTTCAGTCGAAGGTCAATACGATGCACTCCTACAGGCATGGTATCCTGGTCAAGGTGGTGCTAAGGCTTTAGCCGACGTTCTCTTTGGTGACTACAACCCATCAGGTAAGCTGCCAATCACTTTCTATCGCAGCAACGATGATCTTCCTGAATTTACCGACTACAGCATGGAAAACCGCACCTATCGTTACTTCCGCGGCATACCTCAGTATGCATTCGGATTCGGACTTTCATACACTACCTTCAGTGTAGGTCAGGCAAAATTGTCTGCTAAGTCAATGAAAAAGAACGGTAAAGTTACTCTTACCGTACCTGTTACCAATACTGGTAAGATGAAAGGAAACGAAGTTGTTCAAGTGTATGTGAAGGCACTCGACTACAAGGAAGCACCAATTAAGGACCTTCGTGGATTCCAGAAGATTGAACTTGCTGCTGGTCAAACAGGCAAGGCAACCATCACCCTCGACGGAGAAGCATTCCAGTACTATGATGCATCTATTGACGAACTGTCAACACGTCCTGGACGCTATCAGATTCTTTATGGAACATCGTCGCTCGATAAGGACCTCAAGGCTCTCGACTTCGTTGTGAAATAAGATGTAATAACAATAGAAAACACGAAACGGACAGGCAATCTGTCCGTTTTTTATTTGTCTTCATGGAAATATCTTCAGTGGCTCACCCCAAAAAAGAGCTTGCTTCACAGACAGAGCTGCACGAAACATTGTCAACTTGTCCAGAAAAGTGACTGTCAACCATATCAGGAAATAAGCAAAAAAACTGTCAACCGAAATTAGGAAAAGACATTGAAGCGTTTCACCGTTTCAGCGTTTCAACGGTTAACTGGGGGTTACACACACCTCTTTATATATTATAACTAATTGATAATTAATAAGTTATATATTAGATAGGAGAAATGAAACCCCTCATACCCCCTACTGAAACGCTGAAACGCGAAACGCTAGGCAAGTATGAATTTCATCTAAAATGCTGAATAACAATGAATTACGATATTAAAAAAACCACAACGCCCACAATACCAAACCTTGGTAGAGGCACAGAAAGCGTCAAAATCCTGCTCTCGCAGGCATCAAAAGACATGCACTCTCCCTGATTTCGATGCTTTTCCCTGTACTTGGTGCATAAATGAGCGATGTGGAATTTCAGCATTTTTACCTCAATTGAGAAGAATCATGTGGCATAATGGCCAATTGGATGGCAAACAATGGTGTAATAAGGGTCAATTGTCACACTTGGTCGAAGCAATTTGACGCGATTTCCGTCAGCACGAGGAGGCAGAAACGAAACTATTAATGGAATGGCAGAAACTAGTGAAGACCAAGGGGACTTACACTCTCCGTTACTAACCTGCCCTTATTCGTCAATAATCCATGGTTATTTGGCAATAATGGCAGGGTATGATGCTATAAAAATATTTTCTCAAATAATGAAAAATAATTGCTAAAATATTCAACAGAATTTTTTGTAAATTTGCAGCCCCTAGGGGTAACAAAAATTCCCCTTAAGGGGAAACACAAAAAAGGGCAGACCCACCCCCTTACAGATCCCCTCTAACTCCCCCTCTAGGGGGAGAACAGACCCACCCCTTACCTCTCCCTTCTCTCTCCCCTTGGGGGGAGTGCGAAGGGGGAGAAATCCGTTCTTGTCCCCCCTCAGTCCCCCAACGGGGGAAAACGGGGGGAGTAGTCACTATAAAGTTCCCCCTCTAAGATAGAGGGGGGTGCCCTTCAGGGCGGGGGCGTATGAACAGGCCACTCCCCGCCCCCTTTAGGGGGGGAGGTGTGAGAACAAGACTAAGAACGATTCAGGATTCAAGAACTGTAAACGGTAAACAGTAAACGGTAAACGGTAAACAGTAAACGGTCCCCCCTATCTTACCGTTATCTTCCGACTGCTTCCATCGCTGTATCGAACGATATAGATGCCAGAACGGAGCGACTGAGTGTCGTTTCCAATCAACATACCGCTGAGTGAGTAGATGCCCTTAATGGCATGGGTGCCCTTAGATGCAGCATTGTCTGCGAAGATTGGGTTGATGGCAAGTTCGATTTCTTCGTAACTCTCGCGGCAGTCTTTACCGATGAACTGATCGTAGGTATGCGGATTGTTCGAAGCGTAGATGGTTGGACGATTCATGATGTAGAGGTTGTTACCTCCGTCGGGATAGCGACCAACGGTCTGATTGCCTTGATGTGCATGATAGAAGATGCGGTCGGTAAACTCGCTGAGGGCAGGGTGGATGTCGAAGTATGCTGGGTTGTTTGCCACAAAGGTCTCAGAAGACGAGATAACCACTTGCTGACCCTCTTCGTTTGAGAGTTTAAACGGCAGATGCAGCTCTCGGGTGTTGGTTGCTTGCCACTGAATATCTACGAGTGGAGTACGCGCATCGAGTTTGTCTGCCCACAGGATGATGTATCCATGAGGCGGAATAACGGTGTTGACCTTGGCCCCTACCCCATCTGTTCCTCCAGCAGGGATCTGGTATTTCTGTGGCTTTTTAGGATTGTCGCTGATATAAAGACCAGCAATGTCGATTGGAACTGAGGTGGTGTTGTAGAGTTCGATCCAGTCATTCTTCTTGAAGTATTCGTTCGCATACATCGTGTTGCCTGCGCTGACTTCGTTGATGCGTATTGGGGCATACGGTTCGAGGTCTTGACGGGCAAGGATGGAGTCGTCAGGAAGTGCCTCATAGCAGGCTTCCACACGACAGCTGCCTGTTGCCGAACTGAGGGATGCGATATCGAGTTTCTCGCTAATCATCGATGAGAGAGTCTCGTTCAATGATAACTCGAGTGCCCAGTAGAGGTCGGATGAAGTCGAATTGTTGTTATGCACCTCGACTGCGATGGTGTTGGTACCCGCATGCAGGAGAGATGGGTCGAGGCTAAATGTCTCAGAATAGACAGAATTGCCTACGTAGGTGGTTGCGAAATCGCTATATGAGACCTCTCCTTCGGGCATATTATAGCGTTTCACTTCGCGTCCATTGAGATAGATGATACATCCGTCGTCAACATGGAAAGTGAGTTGGATGTCCTGATTCTCTGTAGGAGCCTCATCGAGCGCGAACTGATGACGGAAATAGTAAGCAGTACGTTTGTTATTGCTGTCGGAACCATAGTCGAGCGTGGTGTTGAAATCTACTCCACCACTCACCCCACGTATGGAGCCATATCCCAAAGGAGCAACACCTGTCTGCCACTTCGACGTGTTGTAGGTAGGCGACATCCAGTTTTGTCCGTCGAGCGAACCCTGATCGTAATAGGTCCAGTTGTCGTAAAGAGAAACGATCTGTGTCTGATTGACTACCCCACCATCGGTCTTCCATCCGACAAAACGATAGGAAGAAGGTGCTGAGGTGGTCAGTACAGCCTCACCAAACAAGTAGCCGTCGAGACGCCCTGTTGGAATCTTCTGGCTATTTAACGACAGCTCAGCTTCTGGAATATTAGCACTAACCGACACTTCATATCCACGATCTAAGCCAAAGTAGTTGCGAAGGGCATTGATACGGGTGTTGCGATTGTTGTTGTCGTTTATTTTTCGCATCAGCGAATTGGCCGAATCCCAAGGCGACTTGCTGTCGAGTGCCAGAGCTGCTTCAGTGGTTTGAGCCATACGGGTGATGATATCGTTGACTCGTTCGGGCACGAAGATGCTACCTGCGACAATGCAGTAGGCGTCAATAAACTTACGTTTGAACTCCTCATGTGAAAGCATGTTGATGAAGATGTCGATGAGGAAGTTGCGTCCTGTACTATAGCGTGAATCGTTACGACTACGAGGCAAAGCGGTAATCATATCGTTCATAGAGAAACCTTGATCGAGGTCCATGAACACCAGATGGAACTTGCCGTCTTGACGTGAGCGGAATCCCTTCACGTTGTTGCTGTTGGTCAACCAGTCATTACATCCTACATAACACTCGGCTGCCATATAGTTGCAGTATTCATCGATATCCACAATGTCGCATATCTGGCGATAGAGGTCATCGTTCGTAGGATCTTTCGACAACTGAGTAGCCAAACTGAGCCACTGCTTGAAAACGACATCATCGCCCGCTTGTTGCTTATAACCATCTACACTGTTTATCTCGAATTGATCAACTTCGTCCTTATCGATTCCGTAGTTGCTGTAGGCAAAGTTCTTGTTGTTGGTCTCTCGCACATTGAACATGAACTTATAGACACCATTGATGAACACATGTGAAGGTTGCCATGCCTGGCAGTCGATATAGAACCCACTCGAACGCAGAATCTCATGAATTGCTGCATCCATGATGCGACAGTTGTTGTCGTTTCCTCCATTACGAATTACGACAGCCTTATTCTTGATGTAAGGCTTATCAGAGAAGATGGGGTAATCAATAAAGTTGGCACCCTCATAGCGCTTATCGGACTTGAGTTTGAACGAACTGGCAGGCGAAAAATGGCGGCTCCATCCACCGTTAACCTCGAAGTCCATCTCTTGGTTGATAGCCATCACTCGGTACTCTCCAGTCTCATCAGGCAGTATATACTCGAAGTTCACAGGGCGTTCCCAGCTACGGTTCTTATTGCTGTTTTGGTGATTGTTGCCAGTAATACCGTTCGTTCCATCTACATATGCGCCAATCGTATTATCGAAGAGGTTCTCTTCGTTTGTGACTACAGAAACGATTGGGAGGTAGAACCCCCTGCTATTATAAATATAGGTGCGTGTGACTACAGGACTTGGCAGATAACCATCCTGGAAGAGACAAAATCGGTAAGTATAGTTTTTCTTCTCGATATTGAAAATACCAGACCTGCTGGTGAATCCATTCGAGAGCGTAGGTGTAGATCCGTCAGTCGTATAGCGTAGTGTAGCTCCTTCAGGAAAATCTACATGAACAGTGAAAGCCTCACTGAATACCGTAGCATCTCTATCGACCTTAGGTGCCTCAAGACGCTCATCGGCAAACACGCTTTTCGCATTCGAAGCAGAAGGTGTAGGAGTAGAAGTATAACGCCACTCATCGCCTCCATCTGTTGTTCGTGCATAACTGACACGTGGAATAGAAGGAGGATATGACTGCTCAAGCAACAGGTTACCTTCTGGGTCTGAAATATAAATCGCGCCTCCATCTGGATCGAGTTTGAAGCCCACTTGCTTGTTCGCATTGCTGCTGTACAGATTTCCTGTATCATAATGGTCGAACCACAAAACACGGAAACGTCCTGCTCCTACAGAGCCGAACGAACGAGGCAACTGGTGTTTCTTCAGATTGTTGGGGTCATCGCTGACATAATGGTTTCCCAGATTATAGGAAGCATCTGATAGGTTATACAGTTCAACCCATCCTCCATAATTGTACGAAGGGTCGATTTTCACATCAACGTTTCCAACCATCACTTCGTTGACAATGATGTTCTGAGCATTTGCACTCCTCCATCCGAAGAAGCATAAAAATGAAAGGATTATTAATTTGGTATTCATGGTTTTCCGAATAAATTACAATATTATATCACCCTACGTTTCTGTCCATCGATGATGTAGATTCCTCTTGGAAGAGATTCTGTATTGTTCATTTCAACTCCTTGTAGGTTGTACACCTTTCCCTGACGCTTGCTGGCCTTTACTCCCTCAATCGATGCTGGAACCTGATATTCCAGACGCATGCAGTCAATATCTGGCATCCAACCTGTTGAGTTAGAAAGGCGAATGATGTTCTCGCCTGGCTGTAATGTGATTTCGAGCGTTTTGGTGGCAACTTTGTCCCAACCGCCAGAGTTGCAGTTGCTGAAAGTCTTCACCTTCTTCCCATTCACACTAATGGTTACATTACGATTTTCACCACAGATATAGTCAAGCTTCATTGTGTAGGTACCTCCCGATTTCGAGAAGACATGACGCCATTGAAGGTCATTCGTCTCTTTACTACCTAACCATCCTGCCTTGTACCCTCCAGAACAATAGGAAGCCTCAGCATATTGACACACATTGCCGGTAATCTCTGAATATGAACTGCCATAACCTGTCTCAGCTTCATAGCAAGTACGTTCGAGACGAGCATCAGCTTCTGCCACATAGATTTTGGCACCATGAGCAGGAACCACTACCTCATACGTTTCGTAGAACTTACCGAGGTTTCTCCTCAAAAAGCAATCACGCAAAGCAACACTGTCAGCAAGATCGATATCCTTGAAGTTGAGCGTTACCGTTTTTCGCTGGTCATTAGGATTGTAGATAGCAAACGCACGTTTGTTTCCATAACGGGTCTCAAGATCCTTCACAAGGACGAAACAATCGTTCGTCTTACAAGCAAGGTAAGCCTGCTGATAGAGCGTATCCTGATTTAATGCGATAAGATCTTGGTTCTTCAACAGAGCGAGCGTAGTAGCATCCAAACTGTTGATGTTGCAACCAATCAGCAAAGGTGAATTCATGATACACCACATGCCGAAATGAGTCTTGTTCTCTTCCGAAGTCAACTTGTATCCCCACTTCTCAACGCCCACTTCGAGCATATCCATATCGTTGTAGTGTCCCTTACTACAATAGGCACTCATGTAGAGATTCTCAGCCAAGATACCTTTTACGGAGTTCCAACTTGCGTTGATATCGCCTGTGGTTCTCCATGAGAAACCTGCATCGTCCGCCCAAGTACCAGGATACGCCCATCGACAGATATTCATACGCACATCCGTACGACCAGTATTCTTGATGGCTTTGGCAATTGCTGTATAACGCGCTTTCTCGTCAAGGTCCAATCTGTCCTTGTTGTGAACGGGGTCACCTCCGCAGAAATCAACCTTGATAAAGTCGAATCCCAACTCCTTGAAAAAGAAGTCGCAATCTTGCTGATCGTGCTGATAAAGCCCTACCCCTTCGCCAGTCTTGTCGCCTCCATGATAGCTTCCGCAAGTATTATAGCCTCCATCACTATAAATGCCCGCTTTAAGTCCTTTCTTATGGATGTAATCCACAATACCTTTCAATCCGTTTGGAAAGCGAGTTTTATGGATGAGCAACTGACCGGTCTCTGCATCACGACCTCCAAAATAACCATCATCTATGTTGATATGATTGTACCCTACTCTTAACAAACCTTTAGACACCATAGCATCAGCTTGTCCCTTTATAATCGATTCGCTGATATTCAGCTCGAAAGTGTTCCACGAACTCCAACCCATCGTAGGGCCATAATCTACCTCGTCTTGTGCATTCATACTTAACGATACGAATGCCAACATCATAGTAAATAACAGTTTAGTCATTTTTGATTATTTATTAATTAGTTTTGGGTGCAAAGTTACAAAAAAACGTTTGAGTGAGTGCAATAATCGTTTAATTTTGTTGCCAAACGAAAGAATTTTATTCAAAATAGTTACTATTTAATGATTTGCAATTTACTAATTTTCCTTTTTTTACTAACTTTGCAGGCACTAAACGTCAATTGAATCATTAAATACCATTCAACTATAGTATGGATACCATTTGTGCCAATTCAACTCATCCAGGGGGAGCCATCTGTGTCATTCGGGTTTCTGGCTACAATGCTATTAGCATCACCAACCACATCTTCCGATCTGCTCGAAAGAAAGACTTGACCCTTATGGCTGGCTATACGGTTCACTTTGGAGAAATCATTGATGAAGATGGAGCAGTCGTTGATGATGCACTTGTGATTGTGTATCATTCCCCACGATCCTACACTGGAGAAGATTCAACCGAAATCATGTGTCACGGCTCGTCTTACATCGTACAACGCATCATTGAATTGCTAATGAATCTAGGATGCCGTATGGCACGCCCGGGTGAATTCACCGAACGAGCCTTTATGAACGGTAAGATGGACCTCAGTCAGGCCGAAGCTGTTGCCGACTTGATAGCAGCATCGAATGCTGCTTCTCATCGTCTGGCGATGAGTCAGATGCGAGGTGGATTCAGCAAGGAGTTAGGGCATCTACGCAGTCAGCTGCTTGAGATGACTACCCTACTCGAACTCGAGATTGACTTCTCGGAAGAAGATGTAGAATTTGCCGATCGAAAAGAATTGAGCGACTTGGCACACACCATCAAAACAACAATCGAACACCTCATCGACTCGTTCCGAACAGGAAATGCCATAAAAAACGGAGTACCTGTAGCCATCATCGGACCTACAAATGTAGGTAAGAGCACCTTGCTCAACTGCTTGCTACACGACGACAAAGCCATCGTGAGCGACATACATGGTACCACACGCGACATCATCGAAGACACCATCAGCATACAAGGCATCACTTTCCGATTCATCGATACGGCAGGTATTCGCAATAGTGATGATAAGATAGAACAAATGGGCATTGAACGCACTTGGAAGAAAGCTCAAGATGCTGACATCGTGTTGGTCGTTTCTGACAACGAATCCACCTTAGTTGACGAAACTCTTCTTCAAGGGAAGAACGTGATACGTGTCTATAACAAATCCGACATCAACCATTTCGACACCTCTTCGCTGGGAGAAAACGCCATAGCCATCAGTGCCAAGCACGGAACAAATATCGAACGTCTCGAACAAATGCTCGTTACTGCAGCAAACCTCAAAAAGGTAGAAGAATCAGACATCATCGTGACCAATATACGTCATGTCGAAGCCCTTCGCAAAGCCCAAGAAGCCATCTCTAAGGTGGAGCGACAAATCCAAGAACGAATCTCAGGTGACATCATTGCTCTCGACCTTCATACATGTACAGATGCCCTGTCCGAAATCATTGGAGACGTCACCAGCGAAGACACACTCCACTCCATCTTCTCCCACTTCTGCGTGGGAAAGTAGAATACGATTAACAGTCATCACTCGATATTACAAGATATGACATAAATCGTTTATTTCCAAGCAATTCCACACCCGCAATATCATCAGCGTTAATCGTTGATGATATTTTTTTCGCTCATTTTTGTACGTTATTTGTACGTTTGGGAAAATCCCAACGTTGGCACATGCTCAGTCGATGTCTCCGACTGGCACGCATTGGACACCATTGGATTGCTAACCGATGTCCCCGCGTGACACACATTGGACACATTTGGACACGATTGGACACATTTAGACAGAATTAAGAATACATAACATACAAAAAAAGACATATGGAAATAGTTAAGAAATGCGAATGGTGTCATAAAACCTTTATTGGTCAGATGGTCACTGCAAGGTTTTGCAGCAGTAAATGCTGTGATCAGGCATACAGGTACAAGAGGAAGTTGCAGTCAGGCAAGTACACTCCTGCCGATAGCAATATCGACTTGCGTACCTTATCACGAAGAGTTGATGAGCGGAAGCACTTCAATGACACGCTGAAGGATAAACAGTTTCTTTCTCCCTCAGAGGCAGCAAAGCTTCTGGGTGTTTGCCGAAGTACAATCTACAACTATCTTGCGCTACAAGAATTAAGGGCAAAGCAGTTTCGAGGAAAGACTATTATCAGAAGGAGTGACATTGAAAAACTCTTCGATGAAGCCCCATCTTATAAGAAGCGAGGCAACATCCAAAAGGGAAAGAAAAATCAAAATGACTATTATTCCCTTAAGGAAATGATGGAGAAATTCAAAATCAGCAAACGGACGGTATTCCGTAGATGTGAACAGTTCGGTATTCCTCAAATCATTGAAGGAAGAAGAACTTTCTGGAAGAAGACTGACGTTGACGTGCATTTCGCAGAGTTGCTTGTGCAATATGACTTGAAAGACTGGTATAATGCACAGCAAATAGAGGACATATACGGCATGAAATGTGCTGCACTCAAGAAGTATGCCCTTCGTCATAATGTGCCACGAATCCAGTTTCAGAACATCACCTATTACTCGAAAAGCCATATTGATAATCTCAAACGACTTGCCAAGATTTCTGATGGCAACTATTACACCGTTCAGGATATTGTCAAAAGCAGCAGTTTCTCAACATCCCAAGTACGCTACTATGTCAAGAACGAAAAGCTAAGTGTGAAAAGAGTCAACGGACTACTGCTTATATTGAAGGCTGACTGGGATGCTTTCGTGAAAAGATACCAGGCAAGCCATCTCTCTGAAGCACCCAAGCCACAAGAACCCAATCCTTTCTACACCATTGATGAAATTATTGAGAAGTACAAGGTCAAGGAAACGACCATCTATCGCATTGCCAAAGCGCA
>Ga0247611_10003714_pt1 | contig 22222 bp, 19 predicted proteins | sample 177DNAGHGhighgp2_FD_192422 | JGI IMG/M metagenome (GOLD analysis project Ga0247611, IMG submission 192422) | Sheep rumen microbial communities from Palmerston North, Manawatu-Wanganui, New Zealand - 1770 DNA GHGhigh gp2 | ecosystem: Host-associated > Mammals > Digestive system > Stomach > Rumen... | reverse complement strand
ACCGTGTCGCGGTCGACTATAACGAGAAGAATGTCGTACTCAGATACCGTTACAGCAAGATCGCCATTCCTTTCGAGAACTTCGACGGCAGAGACGGAACACCTGACCAGGCTGAAGCTCTCATCGACAAGAACTTCAAGAAGGATAAGACATATTATCTTGTACTCGACGATGTTTTCGAGGACGCATGCTATCAGACATCTTCGACCGATCTCGAGTCAGTAGACGATTTCAAGCAGCTCCGTGACGAGTGCTTCGCCATCGCTGAAGCTTACGGTGCCCGCAACAGCAAGGATAAGGTCAAGTTCTATTATGAGAAGGACGATGACAAGGATGCAGGTTCCACCGATCTCGATGCTCTCATCGAAGAGACCAGAGCCGAGAAGAAGGCTGACGAGGAAGCCGAAGCTGCAAGAAGAGCAGAAGAGTATGCAGCAAGAGAAGCTGAGGAAGCTGCTGCAAGAGAGGCTGAAGAAGAAAACGGCTCTGAAGTTGCTGAGTCTTCTGAAGAAAAGACTGACGAAGAATAAGTCTTACATATTAATTTGAAATTTGAGACTGTCTCAAAATGCTGTACATGCATTTTGGGACAGTTTTTTGTTTTAGTCCAACGCTGCAGGTATATTGTTGACTGATATTATGTTGGATGGAAAAAGTGATCTTATTACTCTATCCCGCTGAGCAACTCTTTCTTTTCCCCGGCTGTCAGATATCTCCATTTGCCGGTCTCGAGATCGCCTAAAAGGATATTCATGAAGCGGATGCGTTTGAGCTTTGTGACCCTGTAGCCAAGGTACTCGCACATGCGGCGGATCTGACGGTTTAAGCCCTGATGAAGGATTATCTTGAACGTCCTGTCGCCGGCGGGAGTGATCTTGCAGGGAAGAGTCAGCTGTCCCAGAACGGGAACGCCGGATTCCATGGACTTGATGAACGCTTTGTCGTACGGGCGGTTTACGGTAACGAGGTATTCTTTCTCGTGACCGTTTTCTGCGCGAAGAAGTTTATTTACGATCGAGCCGTCGTTTGTAAGGAGGATAAGGCCTGATGAGTTCTTATCAAGACGCCCGATGGGGAAGATGCGCTCGTTAAAACCGATGTAGTCTATTATGTTTGAAGGGTCGCGGTTATCCGTGGTGCAGGTGACGCCGAGAGGTTTGTTGAATGCGATATAGACCATTGAGTCCTCGGGTGTTATCCTGCGGCCGGACACTTCGACGACATCTCCGTCCATGACCTTGCTGCCCTGAACGGCCACTGTGCCGTTTATCGTGACTTTGCCTTTTTCGATTAGGGTATCGGCTTCCCGCCTTGAGCAAAGACCAGATGAGGCTATGTATTTGTTAAGCCTTATGCCTTCGTTATCAGTCCCAGACATCCGGAACCTCTGCCTTTGTCAGCGTGAAGGTGAAAGTGGAGCCTTCCTCATACTTGCTGTTGACGGTGATCGTCTCGCCCATGTAAGTAAGGAGTTCCTTTGCGATGGAAAGACCGAGGCCTGAGCCTTTCTTTCCGCGCGCACGGTCTGCCTTGAAGAACCTGTCGAAGATATGACCGATGTCGTATTCGTGTATGCCTTGTCCTGTGTCGGCAACTGATATGTAAACCTTTTTCTCAGTTTCGATGTAATCGGTAAGGATCGTGATGCTCTTGCCGGCCGGAGTGTATTTCTTGGCATTGTCGAGGAGGATGACCAGGATCTGCTCGACGCGGTCCGGGTTACCCATAACAGTAGGGAGCACGCCGTAATTGTTTTGTACGGAGAACCTGATGCCGGCTTCCTTCATGATGGGTTTGAACCTGATCTCGATGCTGTTTATGAGGTCGTTCGGATTGAAAGGGAACATCTTGAACGCAAGAGTCCTTGACTGGAGTTTGGAGAGCTCCAACATGTCGTCGATGAGTCTGGAAAGTCTCATCGTCTCGTTCAGGATGATCTGATAGTAACGCTGACGGTCTGACTCTTTCTTGACCATGCCGTCCGAGAGAGGTTCGATGAGACCTCTTAAAGTCTGGAGCGGGGTACGCAGCTCGTGTGAGATGTTCGCTACGTAATCCTGTCGGAAACGCTCGTTCTTCTGTTCCTCAAAGATATCACGGAAGAAGCCCGTAGCGCCTATTATCGTGCTGTTGTCGCTGGAATCGTATTTAGGGATGATGGTACACTGGTAAGCATAGTCCCTGTTGTCGATCTGTCTGGTCTTTGTCTCGCCGGTAGCGATACAGTCCTCAAAGTCTTTCCATACGTCATCGAAAGGAATGAGCTGGAGTCTCTCGGTAAACAGGTTATTCTTGTCAGCACGCTCGAAGAGCTTATGAATGGCTTTGTTTGTCGTAACGGGAACGGCATTCTTGTCTACAACGACGATACCGTCTGAAATCACGTCAAAGATATCCTGCAGCTGGTTACGTTCTGCCGTGAGGTCATTGATGGATTTGGACAGACGGTCTGCGAGGAAGTTGAAAGACTGACCGAGCTCACCGATCTCGCCTTTGTGGGATTCATCGGCTCGTGCACTGAAGTCTCCCTTACCGTACTGCATCGCGATCTCATTGATCTCCTGCAAAGGAAGCACCATTCGGCTGACGAAAGCGTAAGCGGGTACGAGCATCGCAGCTGCTGCCATGAGCGTCGATAAAAGAAGTATGTTGAGGTATTTTCCGACAAGATCGCTGTAACCCTCAAGATAGGAGAGGGAATAAAGATCGTACGGACTGCCGTCGATAGTTACCGTGAAACGGTCTACTATTATCATGCTGTTGATCTTCATGTTGTCGACGACGACATAACCCATGTCCTCGCGGTCGATAACCGCATTTCCCATGCCGTCACGGTCGATTATGGAATAGCCGAGACCGTCTTTGTCACGGTAATTGAGGAATCTTAATACGGAACTTATGTTGGACGTGTCCTGCGCGGAAAGGTTACGCTTCTCGATGCGTGTGTAATTTATTGCTTTCCCGTCAGCGTTTAGCAGGTAATAGTCGTGCCCGGTGGCATGACTCGTCTCGAAAAAGAAAAGCCTGGTGTCGACGCTCCCGAAATATTCGGGATTTTCCTCAAGGATATTCTTAAATTCCTCATCCTGTTTTATCGCGCTGTCGACTTCGAGCTCAAGTGTTGCGGTTCTTCCCGCAACAAGGAATGCGATCGTCGCAAGTATGGCAGAAGCCAGAAGGGAAAGTACGACGAGCGTCATCGTTCGCTTAAGAAGCGTACTTTGGAACATTTACGATACCTCGAATTTGTAACCGATACCGTATATGGTCTGGATCGACCAGGGCGCATTATCGTAAGTTATCTTCTGTCTGATCCTCTTGATGTGGGTATCGACGGTCCTTGAATCGCCGTTATAGTCGACACCCCATACGGATTCCAGTATCTGTTCACGTCCGAACACCTGACCCGGGTGGGAAGCCAGGAGATAGAGGATCTCAACTTCCTTCGGAGTGCAGGGAACGCCTTCGCCGTTAGACTTGACGGCGTAGTTGTTAAGGTTGATCTCGAGTCCGTCAAAAGTGAGGACGGAAGAGGGCTTGGGAGCATCACCGAAACGGCGCAGAACGGCCTTGACCCTTGCGATAACCTCGCGGGGTGAGAAAGGCTTTACGATATAGTCGTCCGCACCGAGCTCAAGACCTACGATCTTGTCGATCTCTTCTCCTTTGGCCGTAAGCATGATTATAGGGGTAGCCATAGTCTTTCTGAGTTCACGGCATACATCAAGGCCGCTCATCTCAGGCATCATGACGTCGAGGAGTATAAGGTCGGGCTTTGAAGCCTGTGCCATCTCAAGAGATTCCCTGCCGTCGTATGCATCTATGTGCGTGAAATTATCGTTATCAAGATATAAGCCTAATGATTCGTGTACGACCGGATCGTCGTCGCAGATTAAGATGTTAGGTGCTACTGACATTTTCAATACCCCCAATTTTATAGAGAATATTATATTATTCTTTAGGACAAAAGTGCAAACCGTTTCTGAAAATCAAATAATATTATGCTTTTTCATTGAGTTTTGTCGTAAATAAATATAGAATTTATTAATTGCTTCAATAAGGGAGGATGATTTTGTGAATAGAAATATCATTAAGAAGGCTGTATCTGCTGTTCTGACAGGTGCGGTCCTGCTGGGCTTTACCGGATGTCTTAATAACGGAGGAGCCAAAAAGGCGGTATTGGAAGCTGCCGATTCTCTGGCAACCGATATGTTGACCTGCAATGCAGGAAAGATCATCAAGAATACCGGTCTTGATAAGAAGAGCAAGGAGGCACAGTCTCTGACCGAGCTCCTTTCCGATGATGAGAAAACCGATGACGAGAAGGCTTTCTTCAAGGCCGTCGAGTCCACCATTGAATATGAGATCGATGAGGAGTCATGCACGGTAAACAAGGACAGCGCTTCTGTTGACATCGTTTTCACTATCGTCGATTATTCTTCTGTTCTTGATGAGGATTTCAATGATATCGATGAGCTGACAAAAGCAATAAAGAAAGGTGACACCAACGAGATCACCTTTACTGCCGAGTTCGTCAAGGAAGACAAGGAATGGGTGCCCGACAATGTCGGAAGCAAGAAATTCCTCAAGCTCTACGATTACAGGAAAGTTGAGTTAGATCTCTCGCTTTCAGCCGAGAAGATCGCCGGCCTGATCGATAAGAACGTCAGTGATTTCTGGCTTACAACCGACGGCAAGTATGTTGATACCAACTTTATCCAGTACGATTATTTCTTTGCTTCCGAAGCTCTTGAATATGCAGACAGAGAGTTTTATCTGTATTTCAAACTCTATAAGGACGGTCAGGTTGCTTATGTCAGCGACAACATGCTCTTTGGAAAGTCCACAAACATTTCCTGCCGTGTCGAGCTCGGAGATGTCGGCCTTACCGGAAGCATCTTTGAAGACGGTACTTACACCATCGAACTGCTTACCGCAGACGGTGAGGTCGTAGATACCGAGATCGTTACCGTCGAGCATACCGAGATCACCGTTCCTTCCGGCAATGGCGGCGGAAACGGCGGCGGCGGAAATACGGCAACAGGCGGTGAGGGCGTTTATTTCGATTATTACGATAAGTCCTTCAAGCAGTATGTCATCGAGGCAGACTGGTTCGAGTATGACGTTGATGCCGGATGCCTTTCCGACGGCTGCTTCTATGACAAGTCGGTCCAGTATATCGCTTTCTCCATCCAGGTAACTCCCGAGTGCGACAAGGAACTCACATACTATTATTACTATGCCGCAAACGAGAACGAGCTCGCGGATGCACTCTCAGGTTCACCGATATTTACTGACACGATCTCCGTAACCCAGTATGACAACGGATACTATTACGATATCGATTATGCGACAAACGGTGAGGCTCAGTCAGGCTTCTATCTCCTGTTCGTAATGGATGCCGAGACGAACTCCAACATACTCTACGGATTCTGCAAGGTTTCATGAGAATCTGCCTGATTGTATAAAGAGCAAGTTTGATATAATAAGTCGAAATAATGGTGGCGCCTTCAAAAGAGGCGCCACTTAAATGTGAGGAAATGGAATATTGATGCGTTATAAAAAAAAGATATTCACTGTGTTCCTGGCTGTCTGCTGTGTCATGTCCGTGCTTTGCGGATGCAGCGCAGGTGACAGGAGCCAGGAAGCAAAGAGCCTCTGTGAGACTTTCTGTACCGACGTAAAGGCCGGAGAGATCTCAAAGCTCGCTTCTTATTTCGACTACGGAACTATAACGGACGAGGAACTGGCCGAACTTATCGCGCCTTCTGACTTTAACAAAGAAGAAGCAGCTTTCGCCGCTGCCATAAAAGAATCCACGGATTTCTCCGTTCAGGATCCCGTCTATGACAAGAACACTAAGACCGCAACCGTTTATGTCGTCTGGAAACAGGGCGACTTCAGTTCGGATGCGGCTCTTTCCGCAGCCTCCGTTGAAGAGTTCAAGACGGCTCTTTCTTCGTCATCTTCGAAAAACATAACAGTAAACGTCACGGTCGACCTGAGCGGTGAGTTTGCCAGGATCAAGAATCCAAAAGATACAGTGGATGCCGTTTACGCTTACAACACCATAAACCACGGCATAATGCCGGGGCTCCTTTCGGATTTTTATACTGACTCAAATTGGACATTGGCTCCAAAAGGCGTTTATACGAACGTAAAAGAGATCGGACTGCGCGTAAACTTCAACAACGAGCTTTCCAGATACAGGTTCATTCCCGGGGTGTACTACACGGTATCGAGGGGCGGCGAGGTCATATACACATCTGACATCATGGATATCGAAGACAACAGCATCAGGCTGGATTATACGATTGACATGGCAGGCGCAGGAGACCTCAACGAGGACGGTTTCATCACTGACGGCAAGTATTCGGTAATGGTCTTTGACGCGCACTCAAAGCAGATCTGCACATCCGACTGTGAAGTGGTTAATGAGATCCTTGAGAAAGAAGAGATAGTTTTCGAGGAATACAAGAAGGATCACTACCTGACCGATCTCGTCTATGACATAAAGGACAGCGACCTTATGGCGAATTCGTTTGTCTTTAACACTGGCTGGTGGGACTACGACGGCACATCAGTCGGCAAGAGTGCTTTTGCTTCAAACACTAAGACACTTGGATTCTCTCTTGCTGTCAGCAGCACAAATGACAACGAGCTCTACTACGATTACTATTACAGCGAGAAATCCGATTTCAAAGATGTGAACGAGACCGAACCCGTTTTCAGCGCTTCCTGCAAGCCTACTGTCTATGACGATCAGTCCTGTTACGACATCGACTATACTCCTGCGGAGATGAAGCCGGGGTTCTACGGTCTCGTGGTCTACGGAGATGCCGGCAGGAAACATATCGTGTTCACTGCTGCATGCATCGTTGTCGAAGAGACGAGCGGAGATGTAATAGACTGACGATCCCTGATATAATCTAAGGATCTTTCAGATAAGAGGTTCTATGGCGGATCGGATATCACATCAGATGATAAAAAAGATAACTGCGGCGCTGCTGACTCTGCCGTTGGTTATAAGTATCGCTTCGTGTTCGGCCATTGATATCCTCGGCAGTGAGGAGACGCACGGAGGAAGGATCCGTTCTTCCGAGCCGAGCAAGCCCGAGCACGGTTCCCGTGGCACCGAACCAACCTATGAGACGATGGAACCGACCGGAACTTACATCTCCGAAACATATGTGATGACTGATCCTGACTTTGACTATATAAGCAGCGTATATGTCTACAGCATCTGGTATGATCCGACCGAGGATAATCCCGTGTATTACCAGGTCTTCGATACTGAAGACATGTTTGCCATGAAGGGTGTATTCTATTTCTCGGTTCCTCTTAATGCAACTTTTGAAGCAAGATTATATAAAGACGGCGAGGTTCTTCTTACGAGAGAAGTCGTCTTGAAGGATAATGTAACCGCTGAAGCCGATTTCAGCGCCGGAATGGAGGGCTGGGGCACGTTTGCTCCCGGCGACTATTATGTCGAGCTCCTTTTCGAAGGACGGCGCGTGGCGGTAACTAACAGTATCGGGGTGGTCTGAGATATGTTTATATCGGATAACTGGAAAGATTATGAACTCCTTTATTGCGGAGCAGGCGAAAAGTACGAACGCTGGGGCGATGTAACCTTAAGGCGTCCCGATCCTCAGGCTGTCTGGCCGGTGATAAGGAACGGCAAAGAGATACCGATGGACGAGCTCGAGAAGCCGTCGGCGCTCTACAACAGGAGCAATACGGGCGGAGGCGCCTGGACTAAGCTTAAGAATTTCCCTTCTACATGGAAGATAAGTTACGATTCCCTTGGAAAGAAACTGACGTTCATAATAGAACCTACGGCTTTCAAACATACGGGGCTTTTCCCAGAGCAGGCTTCAAACTGGGATTTCTGCGGAAATCTCATAGAAAATGCGAAAAAAGCGGGGAAGAAGGATATCAAAGTCCTTAATCTATTCGCTTATACGGGTGCCCAGACCCTGGCCTGCGCCGCGCACGGTGCCGATGAGGTCGTCCATGTCGACGCTTCAAAGGGCATGATCGCAAGAGCGAAGGAGAATATCAAAGAAAGCGGGCTCGAAGACCGTTATGTCAGGTTTATCGCTGAGGACTGCAAAAAGTTCGTCGAGCGCGAGATAAGAAGAGGACGCAGATACGACGGAATAATCATGGATCCGCCCTCATACGGCAGAGGCCCTTCGGGAGAACTATGGAAGCTCGAGGACTCTTTCTACGATCTGGTCAAGCTCTGTTCCGAACTGATCTCGGATGAGCCGCTTTTCTTTATCGCAAGTTCCTATGCCACAGGCATTACTGCCCAGGCATCGGGTCAGATCTTAAAGCTCGCGATCCCGGGCGGCAGGGTGGAAGCGGATGAACTGATGCTTCCCGTATCGAAGATGGATGCATATCTTCCTTGTGGTCAGACGGCAAGATGGACGGCAAAGTAGAACTCCCGTACGGCGTAAATGTCCTATACGAGGATAACCATATAATCGTGGCCTTAAAGCCGGCAGGCGTGCTGTCCCAGTCGGACGGCACCGGAGCTCCGGACATGCTCACGGTCTTAAAGGCGTATATCAAAGAGAAATATTCCAAACCGGGTGAAGTTTATCTGGGACTCGTCCACAGGCTCGACAGGCCCGTGTCCGGAGTCATGGTCTTTGCAAGGACCAGCAAAGCGGCATCAAGGCTTTCGGAGCAGATAAGGTCCAGAAAGGTCGAAAAGATCTACAGATGTGTGGTGGACGGTGTTCTCGAAGGCTCGGGAAGGCTCGAAAACTATATCTGCAAGGATGAAAAGACCAATACGGTAACCGTATCCGATATGGAAAAGCCGGGTTTTAAGCGTTCATACCTTGATTATAAGGCGATCTGCTCAAAAGACGGGCTCACGCTGGCCGAAGTAAGGCTCGGGACGGGAAGATCCCACCAGATAAGGGCCCAGATGGCACATGCCGGATACCCTCTGATCGGTGATCAGAAGTACGGACATGCGGACAAAAGATGCAAAGATATTGCCCTCGAGGCTTACAGATTATCTTTCGAACATCCCGTAAAGCGCGAAAACATTGCGTTTGAGGCGCCTGTCCCGTCAGTTTTTCCGTGGAGCCTGTTTGCTTGACTTTGAAGCCCCATAATATATATAATTTTAACTTGCAAAATTATATATAAAGGTGAAGCGGTTTATGTACAACAAAGTTTCAAAAGACCTTAATTTCGTGGACAGAGAGAAACAGGTTCTCGAATTCTGGAAGCAGAACGACATCTACAAGAAGAGCATTGCACCCAAGGCTGACGGTGCTCCGACTTTTACTCTTTATGACGGCCCTCCGACGGCTAACGGAAAGCCTCATATCGGACATATCAAGACGAGAGTCATTAAGGACGTTATCCCGAGATATCACGCAATGAAGGGCGAGACGATCGTCTTCAAGGCAGGCTGGGATACTCACGGACTTCCGGTCGAGCTCGAAGTCGAGAAGGCTCTGGGCATCAACGGCAAGCCCCAGATCGAAGGTTACGGCGTAGAACCCTTCATCAAGAAGTGTAAGGAATCCGTCTGGACATACAAGGACCAGTGGGAGCACATGAGCGACCGCGTAGGTTTCTGGGCTGATATGGAACATCCTTATGTTACATACGACAACAACTACATCGAGTCCGAGTGGTGGGCATTAAAGCAGATGTGGGATCAGGGCCTTATCTACAAGGGCCACAAGATCGTTCCTTACTGCCCGAGATGCGGTACGGCATTATCCTCACACGAGGTTGCCCAGGGATATAAGACAGTAAAGGAGAGATCCGCTGTCGTAAGGTTCAAGTGCGTTGATGAGGATGCTTACTTCCTCGCATGGACTACGACACCGTGGACGCTTCCTTCAAACGTCGCACTCTGCCTTAATCCCAACGACGAATATTCAAAGGTAAAGGCCTGTGACGGCTATACATATTACATGGCAACGGCTCTGCTCGATTCAGTACTCGGCAGGCTTGCTGCAGACGGCCAGAAGCCTTATGAGATCATTGAGTCTTACAAGGGTTCCGATCTTGCAGGCAGATCCTATGTCGCTCTTTATGAGGGTGCCGCAAATGAGGCTGCCAACCAGAAGAAAAAGGCTCATTACACGGTATGCGACGAATATGTCACAATGGATGACGGTACCGGTATCGTTCATATCGCTCCCGCATTCGGTGAAGACGACGCAAGAGTAGGAAGAGACAATGACCTTCCGATGGTTCAGTTCGTAGATACGAGGGGTAATCTCACAGAAGAAACTCCTTTTGCAGGACTCTTCGTAAAGGATGCAGATCCTGAGGTATTAAAGGATCTCGAAGCAAGGGGACTCCTTTTCTCCGCACCCAAGTTCGAACACGATTATCCGTTCTGCTGGAGATGCGACACTCCCCTCATCTATTTCGCAAGATCCACATGGTTCATCGCCATGAGCAAGAAGAGAGACGAGCTCCTGAAGTCCAACAACATGGTCAACTGGATGCCTGAGACTATCAGAGACGGCCGTATGGGTGACTTCCTGAGAAACGTAATCGACTGGGGTATCTCCCGTGAGCGTTATTGGGGCACACCTCTTCCGGTATGGGAGTGCGAGTGCGGCCACAGACACTGCATCGGTTCCATCGAGGAACTCAAGTCCATGTCTGACGATTGTCCGGATGACATCGAACTTCACAAGCCTTATGTTGATAACGTTCACATCAAGTGCCCCGAGTGCGGCGGCCAGATGAAGAGAGTTACTGAGGTTATCGACTGCTGGTTCGACTCCGGTTCCATGCCTTTTGCCCAGTATCATTATCCTTTTGAGAACAAGGAATTCTTCGATACACACTATCCCTGCCAGTTCATCTCCGAGGGTATCGACCAGACAAGAGGATGGTTCTATTCACTCATCGCAATCTCCACGGTTCTATTCGGAAGAGCTCCTTTCGAGAACTGTATCGTAATGGGTATCGTTCAGGATAAGGACGGTATCAAGATGAGTAAGCACTTAGGCAACGTTGTAGATCCCTGGGATGTTCTCGATTCACAGGGCGCTGACGCTGCAAGATGGTATTTCTACACGGCTAACCAGCCCTGGCTTCCTTCAAGATTCTCCAAGGAAGCTGTTAACGACGGCATCAAGAAGTTCATCGGTACATTCTGGAATACATATGCATTCTATGTAATGTATGCTGACATCGACAATTTTGATCCTACAAAGCACACTCTCGATAAGGCTACTTTGGGAGCTATGGACAGATGGGTACTTTCCCGTCTTAATACGCTCATCAAGGTCGTTAACGAGAAGATGGACAATTACGACATCGCCCAGTCCGCAAGACTCATTCAGGACTTCACTGAAGAGCTCTCCAACTGGTACGTAAGACGCTGCCGTGACAGATACTGGGGTGCTGATGAGACACAGGACAAGGTCAATGCATATATGACTCTCTATACTGTTCTCGACAACCTCACAAGACTCTGCGCACCTTTCGTTCCTTTCATGACTGAAGAGATCTATCAGAACATCGTATGTTCAGTAGATAAGGAAGCTCCCATCTCAGTTCACCTCGCTAAGTATCCGGTAGCTGATGAGAGCCTGATAGACAGCAAGCTCGAAGAAGAGATGGAACTCGTACAGCAGATCGTAACATTAGGCCACAGCTGCCGTGAGTCCGCATCCATCAAGAACCGTCAGCCTCTGTCTGAGATCTACGTTGTTTCCGAGATCGGTCTTGACGATGAGTACAAGCCGATCGTTCTTGACGAGCTCAACATCAGAAAGATGGAAGTATTGAGCGACGCTTCGTCTCTCGTTGATTACAGCTTCAAGCCGCAGCTCAGGACTTGCGGAAGAAAGTTCGGTAAGAACTTAAACGATGCCAAGGATGTCATCGCTGCTCTTCCGGGCAAGGAGACGTATGAGGCGCTTAAGAATAACGGTTCCGTTAAGCTTACTGTAAACGGCGAAGAATATGAGATGACGGAAGAGGATTTCCTCATCGAGACGACACAGCCTGAAGGTTTCTCCACACAGAGTGCAGGCGGTCTGACGGTATCCATCTCCACAGTTCTTACTGAGGAGCTTATCGAAGACGGCCTCGTAAGAGAGATGATCTCCAAGATCCAGACTCACCGTAAGGAGACTGAAGGTCTTACCGTTACCGACCGTATCGTTCTCAAGTACGACGGCAATGACAAGCTCGCGGCTGTCATCGAGAAGAAGAAGGATTATCTTGCTTCCGAAGTACTTGCCGTAGAGATCTCAAACGGTACCGGCGACAATTCCAAGGAGTGGAACGTCAACGGCGAGAAGATCACATTCTCCGTAGTAAAAGCTTGAGGTAATCTATGATAATCGACCTGTTCAGACAAGGATTAAGCCCGCAGCAGATAATCTATTATCTGATAATCTTTCTGTTTGCGCTCACGCTCTCATTCTCGGTCCACGAGTTCATGCATGCCGCTGTGGCTGTATGGCTCGGAGACGAGACACCGAGAAACATGGGAAGACTGACTCTTAATCCTATAGCCCACGTCGATCCGGTCGGCACCATACTCTTGCTGGTCGCAGGATTCGGCTGGGGTAAGCCCGTAATGTATAACCCTAACAGGTTAAGCAGGTTCAAGAGCCACCGTGCGATGAACATAATGGTCCATCTTGCGGGTGTTACGGGCAATTTCATCCTTGCGCTGATCTCGAACATCCTGTTCATCCTTTTCAGCAGCCTGGCTCTGAAGTTTACCGGCGCGCAGATCGCGCTGAACACCGTCGCTGAGGCATTCAACTACACTTATGCTTTCTCGATGATGCTCCTCGCATTCAATCTTCTGCCGATCCCGCCTCTCGACGGATTCCACGTCCTTGAGGAGCTTCTTCCTTATAAGGTCAGAAGCACTGAGGGATACAGAAAGTTCCAGCGTTTCTCGCCGATGATCATTTGGATAGTTTTTATTGCAGGTACTTTTACCAATATCTCGATCCTCGGCTATGCGGTCAATATCATTGAGACGCCCTTTGCCTGGCTGATCAATATCATCTGCATGCCGTTCTATCTTCTTTTCCAGTTTATGGGATTGTGATCTATGCGTGAGCAGGCGGTGAAACCGGAGATCAAACTGAGACAATTCGAAGGTCCGCTGGACCTTCTGTTGCATCTTATCGAAAAGAATGATGTCGACATCTACGATATCCCGATAAGCACGATCACCGCCCAGTATATGCAGTATATCGAGTCCATGAAGGAATTCGACATGGAGATTGCATCTGACTTTCTAGTAATGGGCGCGACGCTCGTATCGATCAAGTCCAGGATGATGCTTCCCGGCATGCAGGCTGCTTTGAATCCGGGTGACGATTCCGTGGATCCGAGGGAAGAACTCGTTATCTCGCTCATGAGATACAAGAGATGCCGCGTTTTCGCGCAGGATCTCAAAGAGAGAAGGGAAAAGTTCGACGGCGCGAGATTCCGTTATGCCTCTACCGCAAAGCAGCTGGGCATCACTATAGCTCCGGTTGAACAGGCTTTCTCAGTTGAAGAATTCAACGATGCCGTCGATCTCATAAACGAACGCAACGAACAGCGTTTTACGGATATATCCGCAAAGATTACGCATATCCTTCAGAGGGATAAGCGTTCTGTAAAAGAGAGGATCAAGTCCATCTGGCGCAGCATCACCGGCAAGGGCAAGATCCTTTTCAGCAGTCTTTTCGGCAAGAAGACCGATAAGATGGACAAGGTCGTAAGTTTCCTCGCCATCCTGGAACTCGTAAGGGACAACAAGATAAATGTTGAACAGGAAAGGAACTTCGGCGATATCTCGATCGAGGAGAAGAAGGTCTGATATATGGAAGATGATTTTAAGATAACTTCGCAGGAACTTCCTGCAGCCATAGAGTCGATACTGTTCGTATCGGGCGATCCGGTCTCGGTCGACAAGATGGCCGACATCCTTAACTGCTCCAAGAATGCCGTAAACGAGGCGCTCAAGTCGCTGATCGACCGCTATGCGGGAAACCCGTGGGGCGGACTCGAGATCAGAAAGACCGAAGATTCATATGCAATAATGACGAGACCTTCGCAGAAGAAGATACTCGACAGGATGTTCGGACCGAGGCAGTCACCGCCGCTTTCGCAGGCATCCTATGAGACTCTGGCCGTAATCGCTTACAACCAGCCTTGTACGAGAGCTCAGGTCGAGCTCGTCAGGGGCGTTTCATCCGATTCCATCATCTCAAGGCTTCTCGACAGGGGCTGGATCGAGGAAGCGGGAAACCTTGATGCGCCCGGAAGACCGTCACTTTTCAAGACATCGAGAAAGTTCCTCACCGAATTCGGTATCGAGTCGGTAAGAGATCTCCCGCCTTTGGAACTCATGAGCTATCAGACTATTAGAGATATGGAAGATTCGCTCAAGGAAGCTGCAGGCGGCGAGGATAAGCAGATATCGATCGAGAGCCTGATGGCTCCCAAGAAGGAAGATGACGAGGAAGGTGAGAACGATGACGGGGACGCTTGAACTTATCGAGAGAGAAGTCTCGAAGATGAGCAAAGGCCATAAGGCGATAGGAAACTTCATCCTGGAGTCTTATGACAAAGCCGCATACATGACCGCCGCAAAGCTCGGAGAGGAAGTCGGCGTATCGGAATCCACAGTCGTAAGATTCACGACGGAACTTGGTTTTGCCGGATATCCCGAATTCCAGAAGGCTTTGCAGGAGGACTTAAAGTCCAAACTCACTTCTGTACAGAGACTGGGACTTACCGAGAAGTTCGAGAGCGACAGCGAGGCTTTGAGATCGGTCGTCACCCAGGATATCGCGAACTTAAGGGATTCTCTTAATTCGATAGACGAAAAGGAATTCGACAACGCGGTCCAGTCTATTTTGGGCGCGCGTAAGATATACATAATGGGCATCAGGGCGTCGGCGCCTTTATCCGAGTTCATGCACTTCTACATGACGCTCCTGTTCGATGACGTCGTGCTCGTAAGGAGTACCTGCACGAATGAGCTTTTCGAGCAGATCATGCCTATCGGGAAAGGCGATGTCATGATCGGCATCTCGTTCCCGAGGTATTCGGCGAGGACCATCAACTCGATGGGATATGCAAAGAAAAAGGGCGCCACGATCATCGCCATTACCGACAAGGACGACACTGCCATGACCGAATATGCCGACATCAAGCTTTTCGCTAAGTCTTCGATGGCTTCATTCGTGGATTCGCTCACGGCACCGCTGTCTTTGATAAACGCATTGCTCGTGTCATTGGGCATGCACAGGAAAGAACACATCCAGTCCTCTCTGGAATCTCTTGAGACATTGTGGTCACAGTACCGCGTATACGATCAGGGCAGGGACAGGAAGACTGACGACGGAGATATATTATAAAGGAGAAATAATTATGGGAATCTATCAGATCGCTATCGACGGACCTTCAGGATCGGGCAAGAGCACGCTCGCAAAAGGCATCGCCAAGGAATTGGGCATCATGTACCTTGATACCGGCGCCATGTACCGCACATGCGCAGTCGCTTCCATCAGAAAGGGTGTTGATCCCAAAGATGCAGAAGCTGTAAAGAAGATGATGGATGAAGTGAAGATCGAAGTGAAGTTCGTAGACGGAGTCCAGCACATGATACTTGACGGTGAGGATGTGACAGGTGATCTGAGGACTCCCCAGACATCGATCGCCGCTTCCGATATCTCCGCTCTTCCTTTCGTAAGGACTGCAATGGTATCCCTTCAGAGGGAGATAGCAAAGAACCAGACATTCGTCCTCGACGGCAGAGACATTGCGTCTGTCGTCCTTCCGGATGCGAAATACAAATTCTTCGTAGTCTGTGCTCCTGAAGTAAGAGCCGAGAGAAGACTTGCCGAGCTTCAGGCTGCCGGAGACAATTCCCAGACTTTCGAAGAAGTATTAAGGGATATTAATTACAGGGACGAGCAGGATTCCAAGAGAGCCGCTTCGCCTCTCATCCAGGTACCTGAGGCTATCGTCATAGATACAGGCAAATACGATATCGAAGGAACTAGAGCTTTCCTTCTGTCACATCTGGACGAAGAAGATAAATGAACGTAACAGTCGCCAAGTCTTCAGGTTTCTGCTTCGGCGTAAAGAACGCCGTATCGGCCGCGCAGGAAGCGGTCGGTAATGTTGCTGACGGCAAAAGACTCGTCATGCTCGGTGAGATCGTCCACAACAGATATGTCGTCGATGAACTGGTAAAAGGCGGATTTGAGATCTGTGAGACTGCTTCCGACTGTCCTGAAGGTTCCGTGGTTATAGTCAGGGCACACGGAGTTACGCCTTCCGAGATAGAGATCTTACAGTCGAAAAACTGTGAGATCCGCGATATGACATGTCCCTTCGTATCGAAGATCCATAAGATCGTAAGGGAGAATGCGCTCAAGGGAATGAATATAATAATAGCAGGCACCAAGGGTCACCCCGAAGTGACGGGCATCCTGGGCGAAGCGGAAGGCACGGGTGTGAAATGCGCTGTAATAAAGGCTCCTGAGGATCTTGAGACGCTGGATTTTCCCTTGTCAGGAGCGATCCTGATATCCCAAACGACGTTCTCAAGTGCCGCATTTAAAAAAATCTGCGATATAGTTAAAAATAAAATTGAAAAATACAATGTTTTTGATACAATATGTATTACGACTGAAAGTAGGCAAAAGGAAGCCGCTTCGCTCTCTGAGATTTCAGATTCGATGATAGTCATCGGTTCTGCTCACAGTTCGAACACCACTAAGCTTTTGGAAATCTGCAAAGGTCGTTGTGCAAGAACATTCCTCGTGAATTCAGGCACTGAAGTGAGAAGTCTCATCTCGGAAGGGAAGATACTTCCTGCGGATAAAGTCGGGATCACGGCGGGTGCATCTACACCGGAAGCTATTATTTTGGAGGTTGTTCAACAAATGAACGAAGAAGAGAAGATCACTAATCAGGGCTTTGACACAGAGTTTGCCAATGCTGTCGATTCAATTGCGCAGGTAAGAAGAGGTGCCGTTGTAAAGGGTACGATCACATCTGCAGATGACGACTATGTATACGTAGACGTACACGACAAGTCCGAAGGAAGAATTTCACGTAAGGAGTTTGATTCGGATCCTGAGTTCGATCTTGACAAGGCAATTGCCGAGCACGTTGAAGTCACCGTTAAGGTCAGAAGCATCAAGAATTCCGATCAGGGCAAGGAGATCATCCTTTCTAAGAATGATGTAGAGTCCGAGAAGGGCAGAGCCGAGATCGAGGAAGCTTACAAGAACAAGACTCCTATCGAAGTTAAGATCACACGCACTGTTAAGGACGGCGTTATCGGTACTTACAAGGGCGTTGATATCTATATCCACAGAACACAGATCAAGACCGGCGACGTTAAGGACCTCGAGTCTTATGTAGGTCAGGTTCTTGAGATCCAGGTTACAAAGTTCGACACAGAGAAGGGCCGTCTCAGGATCTCCGGCAGCCACAGGATCATCGTATCCGAAGAGCGCCGCAAGAAGTCTGCTGAGATCTGGGACAACATCGAGGAAGGCAAGCACTATACAGGTGTTGTAAGAAGCCTCGTTGATTTCGGTGCTTTCATTGACATCGGCGGTGTTGACGGACTCGTTCACGTTTCCGAGCTCTCATGGAGCCGCAACGCTAAGCCTGCTGACGTTCTCAAGGTCGGCCAGGAGATCGACGTTTACGTTAAGTCTTTCGACAAAGAGACAAAGAAGATCTCTTTGGGCTACAAGAAGCTCGAGGATGATCCTTACTATGCAATCGAAGAGAGAATGCCTGTTGGCTGCGTTGTACAGGGTACAGTCGTACGTCTCACAAAGTTCGGTGCTTTCGTACAGCTCGAACCCGACCTCGACGCACTCTGCCACGTATCACAGATCTCTTCCAGAAGACTTGAGAAGCCTGAGGATGCACTCAAGATTGGTCAGGTTGTTCAGGCTAAGGTCATCAAGATCGAACCCGACGCAAGAAGGATCTCCATCTCCATCAAGGAAGTTAATCCCATTGATCCCGATATCGATGAGCCCGTTGCTGAAGATACAGCTGCAGAAGACGTTCCAGCTGAGGAAGCTGCTGAGTCCGGCGACGAAGCATAAGTTTTTATCAAAACTTGATTTCAAGAGCTGTCACTTGTTGTGGCAGCTCTTTTATTTGTGTGGTTTTTTATGTTATTGTAGGTTTGGCCGGTAAGCGAATCAGTATAAGGTTAAGCATGATGCCCTTTATGCGCATTTATTTTTTTGTATGCAAATCAGTACCAAAATGAGCTTGTATTGGCACCGTATTCGATAAAGTACGTGATCTGGTACCAAAACTACCTTGAAACGGTACTGTTTTGCGTAAATATTCGATAAAGTACGTGATCTGGTACCAAAACTACCTTGAAACGGTACTGTTTTACGTACTACTGAACTCTTTCGCATTTAGATGACTTTGCAGAAGTTCCGAATTGCTTATATGTAAGTTGAATTCTACCAATCTTTATCTCATTCATGAACTGTTTTCACTTTGTCGGTTTTGTCGGATTTTGTATGATTTTGTCGAGAAAAACGGCTGTGATTCATTTTATAATGCATATATGGATTTGTCAGGATCATATGTACCGAGAGAGTACCTTTCTCTGAAGATAAATTATTGCCGGCAACAGCTTTCTGTATTTACGGTGGTTAAGCTGCAAAGAAAAAATAAGGAAGATGACAGTATCCTTAGAGTCTGTGTGGGTGCTCACAAATATAGCACTAATTCTGACGATGGCAGAAAATACTTATCTTTGATGCATCAGCGTGAAAGTGTTGAGCAGGAACTTCAATTATATAGGGCTATATGGTCATGCTATTTCAAAGGTGAGCCTTCTTCTGATTGTGTTCCAATAACAGCTAACCGGACTATCTGGGTAGATACGAATAAGCCTGTATTTTTGAATAAAACATATTTTGACAGCTTGAAGAATGATGCCAATACCAAGTATCCGAAGCCAAAGATCTATAAATTCAACGGAATATTCTACCGTTCTGCTGCAGAACGCGAAATAGCGGTGTTCTATACAGAAATGGGGATACCATTCAAGTATGAACCTGAAGTAATGATAAAAGGTTTGGTCAGACCTATCTATCCTGATTTTGTTGCCTATTTCAAAGAAATCGATAACTGCAAGTTCCATGAACACTTTGGAATGAGTGATTATGCGGATTATCTTAAAAGAGGGAAGATTAAATTCAGTAACTTTGCCGATGCCGGTTTGCTTCAGGATCTAGACTTGCTGTTTACTCACAGTAATGATGATTCTCTATTTGATCCCAGACATCTGTGTGCAAAACTGAACTCTGCTATATACGGAACCATTTGTTTATGCAAGACTGATATCCAATCTATTAAGCCTTTTCAAGCTGATGCCGGCTGATTTTTAAATAACCTTCAATTTGAACTTGCATATTTTAATCTGTTGTAATATTATTATTAGGCTTGTTAGAGGAAACCTCATCGGGGTGTGGCTCAGGTGGTAGAGTGCCTGCTTCGGGAGCAGGAGGCCGTGGGTTCAAGTCCCGCCACTCCGACCAATTTTTTCTTTAACACCAGCGTGATCATCGGGGTGTAGCTCAGGTGGCTAGAGTGCTTGCTTAGGGAGCAAGAGGTCGTGGGTTCAAGTCCCGTCACTCCGACCATTACCAAAAAGATAACCTTCGTACTTAGTGCGGAGGTTATTTTTTGCCTGAATGACATTGCTCATCATGTTGGGATAGAAACTTTTATTGAAACCATGCACGGCTGTTGCATGGTTTTTATATGCTATAATCGAACCATTCCAGAAAAGGCGGTGGATTCCATGAGTCGTGCAGATGATATTTTCGATGAGAACATTAGAACCATACTTAATTCAGGCTATTCAACCATAAACGACAAGGTAAGGCCGCACTGGGCTGACGACGGAGCTCCTGCCTATACATATAAGGCTTTTGCGATCGTTAACCGCTATAACCTTGCAGAGGAATTTCCGATGTTCACGCAGCGCTGGATCAATTTCAAGGCTGCAGTGGATGAACTCCTCTGGATATGGCAGAAGAAATCCAATAATGTAAACGATCTTAATTCCCACATCTGGGATGCATGGGCTGATGAGACGGGCTCTATCGGTAAGGCATACGGCTATCAGCTGGGGGTTAAGCATAAGTATAAGGAAGGCGAGTTCGACCAGGTTGACCGAGTCCTTTACGACCTCAAGAACAATCCGTCTTCCAGGCGCATCATGACAAACATCTACGTTCATCAGGATCTTTCCGAGATGCACCTTTATCCCTGCGCTTATTCGATGACGTTCAACGTCACAGGCAACAAGCTCAATGCGATCCTCAATCAGAGGAGTAACGATATGCTCGTCGCAAACGCATGGAACGTATGCCAGTACGCTGTTCTCGTTCATCTCATGGCCAGATGTTCAGGTCTTGAAGTAGGCGAGTTTGTTCACGTTATCGCTGACGCACATATCTATGACAGACATGTTGATATCGTAAAAGAGCTTATAGAGATGCCTAAGTATCCTGCGCCCAAGCTCGTTCTCGATGAAGGCATAACTGATTTCTATCAGTTCACGACAGATAACATCAGGCTCGAAGGCTACGAGGCAGGTCCAAAGATCAAGGGTATCCCTGTAGCAGTCTGATAAGAACGGAAAAATACTGAATGAAGCTTATATTTATAAGGCACGGGGATCCGGACTATGAGAAGGATTCCTTAACGGAGAAGGGTTGGCGCGAGGCGGAGATCCTCGCAAAGCGTGTGGCCACATGGGACATCAAGCAGATATACTGTTCGCCTTTGGGCAGAGCCAAGGATACATGCTCCGTATCGCTTAAAGAAACGGGCAGAGAAGCCATAACCTGTGACTGGCTTAAAGAGTTTTATTATAGGATTTGGGACGAGAAGGAAGGCGAGTGGACCATTGCGTGGGATTTTTATCCCAGAGACTTTAACCACCGTGATGATTTCCATGATAAGGATCAGTGGTATGAGACCGAGATCATGAAGTCCGGAAACATCAAAGAGCACGCTCAGGAAGTCTATGCCGGATTTGATGCCCTTCTCGAAAAGCACGGCTATAAGAGAAATGACAGAGGTTTCTACGATGTGATCGAGCACAACGATGACAATATCGTATTCTTCTGTCACTTTGGAGTTACGGCGCTTCTTATGGGTCATCTGATAGGCGTTGCCGCTCCTTCGATCTGGCAGGGCATGATGATGGCTCCGACATCGATCACGGTAATGGGTTCGGAAGAAAGGATTCCGGGCGAAGCAAGCTTCAGAGTCCAGACTTTCGCTGATTCAAGACATCTTCTTGAAGCGGGCGAACCGATCTCGCAGTCAGGATATTTTACTAAGATATTTGAGGGGTGATGACTATGATAGCAATCTCGGCAGTTGATAAGAATTGGGCGATCGGAAATCAGGGACATCTCCTGATATCTCTGCCTGAAGACCAGAAGGGTGTATTCAGGAAGTATACATCCGGACATACCGTGGTATACGGCAGAAAGACTCTTGAGACTTTCCCCGGCCAGAGACTTCTGCCCAACAGGGTAAATGTCATCATGTCCAGGAGCTTCGACTATGAGAAGGAAGGCGCTATGGTGCTCCATTCGGTATCCGAGCTCGAGGATTTCCTGGCGCTGACTTCAGACGAAGTTTATCTGATAGGCGGTGCTTCGCTTTACAACTCGCTTATCGAACTCTGCGACAGGGCGATAATCACATGCATCCGTTCAGAGTTTGAAGCTGACTGCTGGTTCCCGAACCTTGACGAGGATCCCTCTTGGGAACTCGAAGAGGAAGAAGAACCCGTCATGAGCGAGAAGGGCGTTGAATTCACCGTAAGGCATTATAAGAGAAAATAATTTAATAATTTCTTGAGTGTTCAGATACGAAAAATGCAATGCTAACATCACTCACGAGTAATTTTAGAAGAAAATACTGTTCGAAGTGAGGATGTTATTGCATTGCATTTACCTTTTTGTTAGAATACTCGAGCATAAAAATCACGCATACATTCCGACTGTGGCCAATTTGAGCTGAATATTACCTGATGTATGCGGAAGAAAACAGGAGGAAAAATTTTATGCCAGTTATTTTAATGAAGCAGCTTCTTGAAGCAGGCGTACACTTCGGTCACCAGACACGTCGTTGGAACCCTAAGATGTCCGAGTACATCTTC
>Ga0247611_10003713_pt1 | contig 22236 bp, 27 predicted proteins | sample 177DNAGHGhighgp2_FD_192422 | JGI IMG/M metagenome (GOLD analysis project Ga0247611, IMG submission 192422) | Sheep rumen microbial communities from Palmerston North, Manawatu-Wanganui, New Zealand - 1770 DNA GHGhigh gp2 | ecosystem: Host-associated > Mammals > Digestive system > Stomach > Rumen... | reverse complement strand
TGTCATTTTTTGATAGATAAAATGAAAAAAAATCACTCAAAAAAGGGAGTGATTAGTAAAAATTAATTAAATATATTGAAAAATAAAGAAAAAATTAATGGTAGTGTACAAAACATTACACACTACCTAAATTTGAAAGGAGTGATATTATGCCTTCTGCACGTATACATGAAGCAGTTGTTAAAGAAATAAATAAAGATTATAAAATGAATGAGTTATTGCTTAGAATTGGTACTGTTTCTCCTGATAGTTGGAGAAATGTTGAAACTGGTGTTAAGGATAAGTATTTAAGTCATTTTTGGGATTTTAGGGTAAAAGAAGGACAGGCTAATAATTATGAAAAGTTTTATTTAAAGTACTATAATCATTTATCAAATCCATTTTATTTTGGATATTTAATTCATTTGATTGTTGATCAATATTGGAAGAGTTATATTGATCCTAAATATGTAGTTATAGAAAATGGTATTAAAGGTTATAGGTTAAGAGATGGTAGTTTTCATAGTGATGAGAATTGGTTTGGATATTATGATGGTTTAAAGTTACAAAGAAAGCTTGCTGAAATATATGAATTAGGTGTTTTTCCACTTAATCAAAATGAGATAGATGGTTTTTATTGTGAAATAGATGAACTTAATTTAAGTGGTTTATTTGGTGAAAATGGGTCTTTAAATTATATTAATACTGAACTTTCTCCAATAGAAAATGATGAGGAATCTTTGATTTATGATGTTAATGATATAATTAATTATATAAAGGAAACTTCTGATTTTGTAAGAAGTGAATTATTGAGATTAGAACAATTTAAATTAGATGATGATAACAAGATTAAGATTGCGGTTGATATTGATGATACTTTATTATGTACTAAGGAATTAATTGATAATTATTGGAATGTGTTTTTAAATGATAATCCTGATATTGATCCTACTAAAGAATATAAGTGGGGTGACGAGGAACTTGCTAGATTCTGGAGTGAATATAGGGAAAAATTAGCTTTTGGTGATATTAAACCGGGAGTTCAAAAAAGTTTAGATGTTTTATTATCTAATAATTATAGAGTTGATTTATTATCAGCTCGTCCTAGTGATAAGTATGCTTCTTTAATTAAAAAAATGGTTCTATTTTTTGAAGAAAATGGTTTACATTATAATTATTTAAATCTTGGTTTTTATTCTAAGAAGGAATTTTTAAAAGGACATAATTATGACATATTAATCGATAATGAGGTTAGAAATGTAGTTGACGCGAATGATGTTGGTTGTGTTGGTATTTTGTATGGACCTCATGATGATAATTATTCTGGTTATCAAACTTCTAATTGGAGTGAGATTCCTTCTATTATTGAATGTATTATTAAAGAAAAAGAGATTGGTAAGTATGAATTTTAAAATAGTTTTAAGAGATGAATATTTATTAAATAGGGATAAGTATTTGAATGATATTAAATATCTTTATTTGGATGATGATGATAAGTTTGCTGATATAGATGAGATTAGTAGGCATTTGGATTTTATATTTAGTTTATCTAATTCGTTATTGGTATTGTTATATGATGGTGATAAGTTAGTTTGTATGGTTAATGGTTATCTTTATAATAGTATTAGTAATGATTGGTGCGTGTTTTCTTTATTTACTAAGAAAGAATATAGAGGTAAAGGTTTGGGATATAAGACTTTGAAGTTAATTGTTGAAGAAATCAAAAAGTATAATCCTAATATGATTGTTTCTGGTATAGAGGAAGATAATATTTCTTCTATTAAGGTTCATGAGAGTGTTGGATTTAAGAATTCTTTTATGAAGTGGAATGAGATAGATGAGGGATTTTCTGATAATTATTTAGGGTTTATAATTAAATAATTAAAACAACTTGTAATGAGTTGTTTTTTTTATCATATTCTTTAATAGAGGTGATTTGATGTATGAAACTTATACAGTTAAGCCTGGTGATACTTTATATGGTATAAGTAATCAATTTGGTGTTTCTGTTACTGAACTTGCTGAATTAAATAATATTAAGGGTAGTAATTTACCTGTTGGTACTGTTTTAAAGATTCCTATGAAAAGTGGAGTTAATCCAAATAATATGTTTATGTATACAGTTGAACCCGGAGATACTTTATATAGTATAGCTCGTAAGTATAATACTACTGTTAATGATATTATTAATTTAAATTATTTAAAGAGTAATAATTTAAGTGTAGGTCAGGTTATAAGGATTCCTGAGACTTATTATAATTATGATGAAATGAGTGCTCCTAATTATATAACTTATACAGTTAAACCTGGTGATACTTTGTATAGTATAGCTTCTAATAATGGTGTTAGTGTTGATACTATTATTAGTGATAATGTTTTACCTAATAATAGTTTAAGTGTTGGCCAGATTTTAAGGTTAAGGGTTAGTGATGGTGAAGTATTAGAGTGTTTTGGTCCTGATTTTGAAATACCAGAAGAGATTGTTCCTAGTGTTACTTATGTTGTTAAAGCGGGTGATAATTTATATAATATTGCGAAACAGTATAATACTAGTGTAAGTGAGATTGTTCGTTTAAATAGTTTACCTAATAATAATTTAAGTATAGGTCAACAATTACTTATTCCTACTGCTCTTGTTCCTGATAATTCTAGTCCATCTAATACTTATGTAGTAAAGAGTGGGGACAATTTATATAGTATCGCGCGTAGGTTTGGTACTAGTGTTAATGATATTATTCGTTTGAATAATTTGCCTGGTACTAGTTTAAGTATTGGTCAGACTTTAGTTATTCCTAATAATTCTAGTGGTACTTCTAATACTTATATTGTACAAAGAGGAGATTCTTTATATAGTATAGCTCGTAAGTTTAATGTCTCTGTTGATAGTATTAAGAGTAAGAATAATTTGAAGTCTAATTTATTAAGTGTTGGTCAAACGTTGATTATTTAAGGGGGTTTTATGACTTATAATATTGATGATAAAGAGTTTTTAAATAGTGAACTTTATAGAAGTTTTATTAATGCGAATCCTGGATTAGGGTTTTTAAAGATTAGGGCTTATGCTGCTAGTGGGGCTGTTCCTATAAGTGGGTTAAGTGTGGTTGTTTCAAAGGATATTGGTGGTAATAAGGTTATATTTTTTGAGGGTGTTACTAATGAGTCTGGTGTGATTGAAAGGATTTCTTTACCTGTCCCTAGAATGAGTAGTGATAATATGATGGCTCCTGTTATTAGTACTTATGACATTAGTACTATTTATGAGGGTGAAAGTAGGGTTTATAAGGTTAATGTTTATGATGATATTTATGTTGTACAAAATATTAATGTAACACCAAATATTAGTTATGGAGTTGTTGATTAATGGCTATTAGATATCCAGTAATACCTAATAGTATTACAGTTCATTTAGGTGAACCTGATCAAGCTGCTCGTGATATTACTATTCCTTTTACTGATTATATTTCTAATGTCGCGGCTTCTGAGATTTATCCTACATGGCCTCGTGCTAGTTTGGAGGCTAATATTTATGCGATTATTAGTTTTGCTTTAAATCGTGTTTATAATGAATGGTATAGGAGTAAGGGTTATAATTTTGATATTACTTCTAGTCCTATTTATGATCAGACTTATACTTTGAATCGTTCTACTTATGAGAATATTGATGATATTGTTAATGATATTTTTGATAATTATGTTGTTAAGGGCGATCAGGTTCAACCTTATTTTACTAGGTATTGTGATGGAAGAAAGACTACTTGTGATGGGTTAAGCCAATGGGGAAGTGTGGGTCTTGCTAATCAAGGTAAGAGTGCTTTGGATATTTTAAAGACTTATTATGGTAATGATATTTCTATTAAGTATGATGCTCCTGTAGGGGATATTGAAGAAGGTTATCCTGGAAGTCCTGTAGGGTTAGGTTATGCTGGAAATCCAGTACTTGCTATTCAACGTGATTTAAGACGTATTCGCAAGAATTATCCTGCTATTCCTGATATTAGTGGTTCTTTAGGTATTTATGATAAGGAAACTGAGGATGCGGTTAAGAAGTTTCAGGAGATTTTTTCTTTGCCTATTACTGGTGTTGTTGATAAGGGTACATGGTATAAGATTAAGTATGTTTATAATAGTGTTAAGAAGTTATCTGATTTATATTCTGAGGGTTTAAGTGAGGAGGAAGCAACTTTTTTATATACTGATTTACTTAAGTATGGTGATACTGGTATTGAGGTAGAGTATATTCATTATTTTTTAGATGCGATTGCGTTTTTAGATCCTGCTATTCCTAGACTTCCTACTAATTCTATTTATAATAATAATACTGTTACTATGGTAAAGGCTTTTCAAGAAAAGTATGGTTTACCTGTAACGGGTGAGTTTGATTATACTGATTGGACTGTTTTAAAGAATGCTTATAGAACTATTTTGGAATCATTTCCTTTAGAGTATCAAGAGTTTGTTAATGATTTATATCCTGATTATTTTTTAGTTCGTGGTACTGTTGGTAACGATGTTAGAAGATTTCAGATGTTTTTGTATGAAATATGTCGTCGTGATAAGACTATTCCTGGTGTTCGTGTTAATGGTGTTTTTGATGAACTTACTGAGAAGTCTGTACGTAAGTTACAAAGTGATTATGGTTTTGATGTTAATGGTGTTGTTGGACCATTATTGTGGAGAAAGGTTGTTGAACTTTCTCGCGGTTAATCTCGTTTTTACGGGATTTTTTTGCTCTTTTAAAAATATTTTTTTTATAGTATAATGTTTTTAGTATTTATGGAGAGTGGTATTTGTGAATAAGTATTATGAGAGTTTAAATGATGAGGTAAGGGAGTATTTTAGTATTTTATCTCCTGAATTTCCTGAATGGTTGTTAGAGTATATTGATACTCCTGAAATGGAGAGGATTAGTAAAATTAGTTTGAGTTGTGGAACTGATTATTCTAAGTGTTTTGATGTTAGATATTTTTATTCTAATTTAGATCATAGTGTTGGTGTTGCGCTTATTATATGGCATTTTACTCATGATAAAAAGCAGACTTTGGCTGGTTTATTCCATGATATTGCGACACCTGTATTTAAGCATTGTATTGATTTTATGAATGGTGATTCTGAGACTCAGGAATCTACTGAGGAAAGAACTACTGATATTATTAGAAATTCACATAAGATAATGGCTTTATTGAATAGGGATGGTATTAAGTTAGAGGAGGTAAATGATTATAAGATTTATCCTATTTGTGATAATGATACTCCAAAGTTATCTGCTGATAGGTTTGAGTATAATTTTTCTAGTGGTTTAACTTTTTTTAGGGTTTGGGATTTGGATAAAATTAGAAGAGTTTATAATGATGTTGTTGTTTCTAAAAATGAGGATGGTATTGATGAATTGACTTTTAAGAATAAGGAAATATGTGAGGAATATATTCATATTGTTTCTAAGTTATGGCCTGAATGGATCAGTGATAAGGATAGGACTGTTATGCAGTTTTTAGCTGATATGTGTAAGTCTATGAGTAATATGGGTTATTTAAGTGTTGATGATTTATATACTTTATCTGAAAGTGAAGTAATTAGTAGGTTTTTAAATTGTGAGGATAAATATTTGTCTTCTGCTTTTAAATTGTTTCAAGATGCGGATGTTGTTTATAAAAGTGATAGTTTTATTGATGGAAAGTATTGTGTAAATGTTAAAGGGAAGGCTAGATATGTTATTCCTCTTGTTTTGAATAATGGTGAGAGTGTTAGAATTGATAGGATTTCTTCTATTGCGAATGATGATATTAGTTTTTATCTTAGTCTACCAAGGGGTGGATATTATACATATTTTGATTTTGATTTTGTTCCTTATGAAAAAGGTTCTTCTAGTGTAAAGTGTTGATTTATGGATGGTTTTTATGAAGAAAATTTTTATTTATGGTGATTCTAATGTATGGGGAGATAATTTTATTGAGGGTGTGAGGATTCCTTTTGATAAACAATGGCCTAATATTTTGCAATGTAAGTTAGGTAGTGATTATTTGGTTTATCAGGAGGGGTTGCCTGGAAGGGTTGCGGGTTCTTTAGAGAGTGTTAAAAAATATAAGAATGGTCGTGATTCTTTTTTAGCTACTTTTAGGTGTAAGGCTCCTGTTGATTTTGTTTTTATTATGCTTGGTACTAATGATTTACAGGCTAAGTATGATAGGGATAGTTCTTCTATTATTTCTGATTTGTTATGGTATAGGGATGTTTTATTGGAACAATATTCTGATTTTGATGACAGAAAGAAGTATTTTGTTGATGGTAAATTACCTCGTATTGTTTATATTTTACCTGCAAATTTTAGTGATACTTTTATTTTTAATGATAAGAGTTTTTTTGTTCGTGATGAGATCATTAGTTATTTTAAAGATAATTTTGATGATATTATTGTTTTAGATGATATTTCATTATTTCCTGATGGTGTTCATTTTGATTATGCTGGCCATGAGATGGTTTCTGATATTGTTTTTGATTTTATTAAGAGGATTTAAATTTTTCCTATGATTCGTAGGGTGACTTTTTTTAGTATTTATAGTATTATGAATTTTGAAAGGGACATTTTATGAAAGGTAGATTTTTAGTTATTTATTAATTTGGTAGGTGATATTAATGGATCTAAATAAAATTTCTAGTTTTATAAGGTTAAAAAGAAAAGAGTTAGGAATTACTCAAGAGGAATTGGCTCGGAGGTTATTTGTTACTGAGAAGGCTATTTCTAGATGGGAAACTGGTAGGGGAACTCCTGATATTTCTTTGCTTATTCCTCTTTCTAAAGAACTTAATGTGGATGTTTCTGAGTTATTAAATGGTGAAGAAAATGTTAAGGGTAATAATGGTGTTGAACAGTTAATTGAGTATAATGAAATAGTAAGGTCAAGTAAATCTAGTTTTAGGTTTAAGTTAATTGTTTTCTTTTATATTTTGTCTATTTTTTCTTTTTTGGTTTATTTAAGGTTTGAGTATGATCCAAGTATTGAAGTTAATTATTTTGTAAGATTAATTATTATTGTTATTGCATCTTTATTTGTTGTTATTGGTAATAAAGTATATAGTGACAATTTTATTGAAAGAATTGAGGATAAGAAGAAGGTATTAAGGTTTTCTAATGTAATTGTTTTTGTATATTATATTGTGTTTTTATTTAATATGGTTGTGTTTGCTAGATACGGCAGTGTTGATAGTTATAATTTGATTCCATTTAAGTCAATAATTTATATAATTAGTTATCAATCTATTTATTCAATTATTATAAATATATTTGGAAATTTAGTTATTTTTATGCCTTTGGATTATTTTTTAATTGAATTATTTGGGTTGAAAAAGTTTTTAAAAAATTTTATTGTTTCGTTTTTTATAATATTATTTATTGAATTATTGCAATATGTTTTTAAGGTTGGTGTATTTGATGTTGATGATTTGATTTTATGTACGTTTGGTATGATGATTTTTAATATTATATATATTAGGGTTAGAAAGAATAATTCTTATGTCAATTAATGTATACTTTTTGTGTTTTAGTTATTATTGTGATGCATATAGTATAAGGAATGTGTTACAATTTTATTGTAGATAGAGGAGGAATAAAAAGTGAAAAAACAAAGTAATGGTGTTATCTTTATTCTTGGTGTAATTATTGTTATTTTATCAGTTTTAGTTGTTTTAACTGGGACAGATGTATTGAACTTTAAAGATAGTGGAAATCGTAATATACAGGTATGTGAGGATGATGATAAATCTTTAAGTAAAAGTGATGTTAGTCAAAAAAGTTCTGTAAGCAAGTCTCAAATTCTTTCATATTATAAGGATAAGATATCTGATTTATCTTCTGATAATAAATATTCTGTTGTGGATATAAATAATGATGGTATTCCTGAACTGTTTATTTATGTTACTGGAGTGATTGGAAATCAGATTATTGCGGATACTTCGGTATATACTTATGATGAGAATAAAGGTAGTGAGGATAATAATTATATTGTATATGTTGGAAGTGTAAGTGGTAGAATTGATAATAATACAATATTATATAAAATGAATGATGGAAAATTATTATCTGTATTTGGGCATATGGGATATGAAAGTATAGCATATTTTGAACTTAAAAATGATTGGTTAGTTAGAACTGAGTTTTCTTCAAGAGAGACTAATGATTATATGTTAGGTGATTCTGAGATTCAATTTATGCATTGTGATGATACTTCTTTAATTGATAATTTTAGTTAAAAAAGTCTAGAATTAATTTTCTAGGCTTTTTATATTTAATTAATATGTTGTTAAGGGTGTTGCTTGAAAAAGTGTTGATTTGGCTGATAACGTTAGGTCTAGTTTCAGAGTAAAAAAAAACCAAACATTTAGTTTGGTTAATGTCTTAATGGAGCGAGTGTCGTAGATATCTACAACTCTTTCTCTAGTGATATGATAAATATCACTCACTACTAATAATATACCATAAATATAATCAAATTCAATAATTTTCATTAAGTTTATTTAAACAAATATAAAATAGTGATATAATAGTTAACGGAGGGTTTAAATATGAATAAAATAAGGAAACAATTAGAAAAAATAGCTGAAGAATCTAATGGTCAAATGAGAATTGTTGATGTTCCAAAAGATAGAAAACCTACTTATGAAAGTTTAGTAAAACTTGATACTGAAATAGCAGCACAAATAGGTGAGAGAAACATTAGATATAAAAGTATTATTAGAAATGATATAACAGATAAAAATGTTGCATTAAGAATTAGTGAGTTAAAACAAGATTTTTATACAAAAAAGCAAGTAAATATGGAATGCCATGAATTAATTGATTTTTTAAAAAATGCTATGAATTATGATGAAATGCAAATATGGTTATTAAGACAACAAACACAGGGAATTAAACCGACATTAGATGATATGTTAAAGAAATTTTTTGAATTAAAAACAAATGAAGATATTATGAAATTATATGATATAGAACAAAATTATAATCAAAATAATATAGATAACATTAGAAAAACTTTAAAGAAAAGAAGATGATTACATTTCAATTTTGTAATCATCTTTTTCTTTGTCGCTCTTTGTTTTATAAAATTCTTCAGCTACCTCATCCATTTCATTATTTAAATGGTTAGTAGCTTTTTTAATTCTTAGCACAAAAAAATATCAACTTCATTTAGAAATTGATATCTTCTATATTAAGTTTAAACTATAAAAGTTCGAGCAGATTTCACCATGGAGCAATTGTGTATCTCGTTTGAGAAACAACAACTGACAAATGTAACTGAGATAAATCTTAATTACATACTCATTATATACTTAAATAGAAGATAATGCAATTACTTCTCAGTATCATTTTTAATTAAATCTTTTATTTGGTTTAAATAATTATTTATTTCCTTTATTTTATTATTATTAGTTTCAATTTTAGTTTCTATATTTTTTATTGAATTATCATTTTTATTTCTGTATTCAAAGAATATACTTAATCCTAAAGCTAATAGTGCAATTCCTATAGAAATTAATGAAAGAAAATAGGAACTTTTAATATTATTAATGTTTGTTCTAAATTCATATTCTTTTTTTAATTCATCTAATTGTTTATTATAATCCTCATACATTTCTTTGATGTGCTTAAATCCATTTAGTATATATTCATCTTTAAAATCAATTTTATATATATCTATTCCATTAAAAATAGAACTATACTTATGAAATTTAGAATTCAATATCTCATATTGTTTAAAATTCTTTTTTATTCTTTTTATTTTACAATTATATAATTTAATCTTTTCATCAGTTATATCTTCTTGCATTTCATCAAGTAAATAAAAAGTTATAGAAGCAATAAACATATTTATAAATTCATTACTGCTATGTATTATTTTATATTTATTTTCTTCAATATAGAATAATATGTTATTCGAGCGATCTATTTTATTATATTCTATTCCGATGTTATACCACATTTTTGTTTTGATAAAATCATCGCTTTTATTTTTTCCTCTAATACAAATGCTTATATCGTTTCTTTCTTGTGCTGAATAGTTTTCAAGAATACCAAGGTCTTGATAAAAAGATTCCTTTCTATCTGAAACAACAAAATTAGTTTGATAAGTATTTAAACTTATAGGAGCTTTGTTTTTATAATCTAATTGAAGTGGTAAATATTTTGAAAATAGTTTATTAAATCTACTTTTGACCTCTAAAATAAAATCTTCATAATCATTATTACGTTTTTCTTTAACAGAGATTAATCCTTTACTATAAACGTACTTCTTTTTATATTTATACTTATCATATATCGTTTTAATTTCAACTTTTTCATTGATTATTTTATTCATTGTATTATTAAATACATCTGTTACTTTTAAATCAAATACTATTCCAATTAGATCATTAGATATCTCAAAAATCGATATTGTAATAAAATCACATAATTCAAATAATTCTTTATCACTAGGTGAAATATCACATAATCTTGTCCATTTATTGCAATTTGTGGATGAAATGTAACTATCAATACACTTTTTTAAATCTCTTGTTCTAAGTTCTCCACCTAAATATCCTTTTAAATAATTATCCTTGTATAGATTTAATAATCCTGCATAAAGATTTTTACAATCTTTTTTAGAAATAATATTTAATAGAAAGATATCAGACATTTTTATATATTTATTCTTTGGAATAGTAGTGTTTTTATTATCAAAATCCCTTAAAGGTTCTACATATAAAAATTCTTCCATTTTTGTTAATGGCTTAATTTTTGATGTGTTTGTTCTAATTGCTTTTTTAAAATTAATAATTTTATTTAATAATATATAATTTCTATCTTTTCTTTGCTTACTATATTTATTTTTTATTTTCATTCCAAACCTCCCAATAATATTATAAGTTTATATTCCACAAGCCAAGTTGCCCTTTAATTTCTTTATCATAATTTATCTTTTTAGAATTAGTTAATTTCCAAGCATAGCCAGTTCTATATTTAGAACCATATGCTATATTTTTTTTTGCAATAATTTTTTTATTTAACTCATCATTTAATTCTAAACAATCTTCTAATTCTACTTCAGCTAGTATTCTTTTGGATGGAAATTCTAAATTTAAATCCTTAAATTTTTCTAATTCTTTTTTATCAATTCCAGTACCAGCATGAATTAGTATTTTCCCTCTATAATTAGTTTTCCATGATCTAAATTCATATTTTTTTATACCTTCTGCAACAAGTGTTGCCCATGGTTGTTTTAAAGTTAATACTTTCATAGAAACACCTCACAAATATTTTATCATAAATAATTATCTTTTTTACTTAATATCAGTAAGAATTTGTTGAAAATATGGTATAATGCTATATAGGAGGTATCAATATGACATTTGATGAAATTAAAAATATTAAATTCAATGAATCTCAACATAATGATAATTCAATTGTTATATTGGGTAATTGTTTAGATAATCTAAAAAAAATTGAAGATAATACAATAGATTTAATTTTTGCAGATCCTCCATATAATATTGGAAAAGATTTTGGAAACAATAAAGATAAATGGGATTCTACTGAAGAATATATAAATTGGTGTAAGTTATGGATTGATGAGTGCTTTAGAGTATTAAAAGATACAGGAACATTTTATTTTATGACAGCTACTCAATACATGCCATACTTAGATGTATATGTTTCAGAAAATTATAATGTTTTATCTAGAATTGTTTGGAGTTATGATTCTAGTGGAGTTCAATCAAAAAAAATGTTTGGATCATTATACGAACCAATATTAATGTGTACAAAAAATAAAAACTCTAAATATACTTTTAACTATAATGATATTATGATTGAAGCAAAAACTGGTTCACAAAGGAAACTTATAGACTATAGAAAAAAAGTACCAGCTCCATATAATACAAAGAAAGTTCCTGGTAATGTTTGGAATTTTAATAGAGTTAGATTTAAAATGGATGAATATGAAAATCATCCTACTCAAAAACCAGAAGCATTACTTGAAAGAATAGTATTAGCATCAAGCAATAAAGATGATATAGTTCTTGACCCATTTAGTGGAACATTTACTACATCTAGTGTTGCAATTAAAAATGGAAGAAAAGCAATAGGAATGGAACTAAATGATGAATATTATAAAATTGGTATAAGAAGAACAGGAATATCAAATACTTATCAAGGTGAAAAATTACAAAAAGACAAATCTAGAAAAACTAACAATAGAAGTAAAAGAACTACTATAACCGTTAGCAGTAAAGTAGATCAAATACAATTAAGTTTAGGAGATGAGTTTGCTTGAGAGAATTTATTAAAGATATTTTAATTGAAGATTATAAAGATGACTATAAGAAAATCTATGATAATTCATACCTTATTCAATATTTAGATAAAAAAACTGGTGCTATAGAGGGCGATTCCAAAACTAGAAGAAGTTTAGCAAATATATATGCTATTTATTCAGTATTATATTATTACATTGAAAATGGATTTTATAATAAAAAGGAAAAATATAATCAATTTTCTGGTTTTGAATATGGAACATTATGGAATTTTTGTAGAGCACAATATGGTGGTTCTAAACTACAAAACCATGCTTTGAATAATCGACTAAATACTGAATTTTTAAATAAAGTTGCAAAAAATTCAAATAAAGAATTATTAATAATTAATGGTAGTAAGTATTTGATTCATGTTGATTATATTTATATAAATGACATTGATATATCAAAAACAGTTATAAAAATTATAGAAAAGTATGTTGAACTATTAAAAACAAAAGATTTTAAATTATCTAATGATTTAGAAATGTTAAAAAGTTTAAAAGATGTTAATGAGAAAAAATTTAAAATTGATACATTATTAGAAGAAAAATCTGAAGCGAGAATATTTGAAATAATATCTTATGCTATACTTAAAAATCATTATAAAAACCAACATATATATATTGGTACAAGTTTAACTAACATAAGAAAAGAAAAATTAAACTTATATAAAACAGGTAGAACAAATGCTAATGATGGTGGAATTGACTTTGTAATGAAACCTTTAGGTAGGTTCTTTCAGGTAACAGAAGTTGATAAATATGATAAATATTTACTTGATATAGATAAAGTCCTACATTTTCCTATAACATTCGTTATTAAGACTGAACTTTCAAAAGAAGAAGTATTAGATAATATAAGAAAATATATTAATGAAAAATCAGGTGGTATGAAAGTTATAGTAGAAAAATATGAGAATTCTATAGAAGAAATAATCACAATTAATGAATTAAGAACTTGGTTAAATAATTTAAATGAAGAAAGTATAAATAATTTGATTTCAGATATAGATACATATTATAAAATGGAATTAAATATTGAAAATGATGAGAATGAAGAAGACGACTATAGTGAATAGTCGTCCTTTTTGTTTGTTTGATAAAATTCTTCTGCAGCTTGATCCATTTCTCTATTAATAGAACTGAGAGCTTTATTTATTTCTGATTTATTAATAGTTCTAGGTGGATTAAATATAACTCTATGTTCTTTATCAGTTATTAAGTTCTTACTATTCATATTATTAACAACTTGTTTAAAAAATCTAGATGTAGTTGGATCATTACTATTAGCATTTTTACATAGATAAGTTATAAAATCTTTTCTTTCATCCATTCTCTTATCCATAACTGCATGAACAAAATCTCTATCTTCTTTTAATTCAGTATTTCTCATTTTAAGTTTTTGATTTTCTTTGATAAGTTTATTGTTATCATTTTCAACTTTATTATTTCTATCTTTTTGATATTTTAAATTATCATTAGTTGAAGATATATTATTAATTATATTTTTATAATTATCAAAATAATCAGTTATAGCTTCAACATCTTTAATTAAATCTTGTAATCTTTCTTTTTGCTTATTATTAAGTTTATAACCACTAAGTCTAAATACTACTGACTCCTCATTAAATTCAATATTATAAAATTTCGATATATTGTGTTTTATTTTCATAGATGTACCTCCATTTCTAGAGTTACCTCTTTCATTGGTTATTTATAATATCACTTTTTTAATAATTGTCAATTTCTTATTGAGGGAATAGTATTAAGAGCATTTAGCTAGTTTAAAGTATTTTTCAAGTTCAGATAAATTATGTTGTTCGTTTAAATTATTAACATAAAAAATATTAACACCATTGAAGAACAAGAAAGTATAACTATTAATAATAATTTTATGTGGATCTACATAAGCAAGATTAGATGGTTCTAATCTAATTAAATGACCTTTCTCAAGCTTAATAGGAGTAGAAGTATAATTCTTAGCCCAATTAATCTTTTTCTTTAAATCAGGACTTAAATCAAGTTTTTCTTTAATAATATTTAATATATCATCACAACCTTTCTTAGACACAAAAAAACTTAATTCTTTCGAATTAAGCTTTATCTCAACATCGGTTGTTCCGACGATTTTTACAAATGGAGCGGGTGATGGGAATCGGACCCACGTTATCAGCTTGGAAGGCTGGAGTTCTACCATTGAACTACACCCGCATATTTAAGTGTTCCCTCAAGACATTTATAATTTTACTATTATTTTATTTTTATGTCAATATTAATTTGATAATTTTTAAAAAAAATAAATTTTAAAAAAAGTGTTGCAAAAAATGTAAAAGTATGTTATTATATATTTGTTAGATAAGATAGGATATGCATATATTATTTATATGTTCATCTGAAATAATTTATTTTATTGGTATAATAAAGATTTTTATATTGATTTTATAATTTAATTCTTATTTAATATTCAAAGAGTAATTTTATTTACTCTTTGGGGTGGCACATCAATAATATTATATAATGTGTTAACATCATATTATTATATCTTAGTACTTTATAATTAATATAAAAATATATTTATTAATATAACAAAAATTATATTTGTTAATATAGTTTTACTTGAGATTATAACTAAAGGAGAATATAGTTTTATGATATTTATTTAATATTATATTATCTTGCCATCTTATGTAAGTAGAAAAAGATAATTATAAGTATGCAAAACTTATAAAGATGTAAACAATTGTTTATATTTAACACGTGATTTATAAATCAATTGCATATTTACCTTAAAAATCAATATTTAATTGATTTTTTTGTTTTTATAAAAAAATATGCTATAATGTTTTTGCAGTAGTGATTGGATTTTTCCTACTTTAGCGAGTCGCTAAGGGACTATTTTATTTGGATGTTTTAATGGTAATATTCCAAAGGACGACTCTACACGTTGTGTAGTGCCTTTTAGTCCATTTCCATATTACTATATCATTGGTACTGCATTGGGAGGTAATAAGAATGTGGAGGTATATTGGGACAAAAGAATGTAATGAGTTTTTGTTATCTCTCAAGTTATTTAACTAAACAGCCAAAGAATTCCCCTATCTTCTAAAAGTAGTGGAATGAATTTTGACCTTTTTCAAGAAATTTCTGTAAAAGTATTGATTATCTTGTAGTAAATTGATATAATATCAGTCGAACAATTAGTAAGGTGATTATATTATGAGAAAACTAGAACATAATCAACACTCAGTATATTTATTATATTATCATCTTGTAATGGTAATAAAATATAGAAGGAAAGTAATCAATGATGATATTTCTGAAAGACTGAAACAATTTTTTTCTTATATTGGCCAGAATTATTGAATCACAGTTGATGAATGGAATCATGATATAGACCATGTTCATGTCATGTTTAGAGGAATACCTAGCTCTAATATAAGTAAATTTATAAACGCATATAAAAGTGCTAGTAGTAGATTAATAAAGAATGAATTTCCAAGTATTAAAGAAAAACTATGGAAAAATGCATTTTGGTCACAAAGTTTTTGTCTTATAACAACTGGTGGTGTTACTACTGATGTAATAAAAAGATATATTGAAACTCAGGGGTGTAAAAATGAAAAAGAATATGGCTCTAAAAATAAGAATATATCCTAATAAGAATCAAATGATATTACTAAATAAAAATTTTGGATGTGTTAGATATATGTATAATAGATTATTATCATTATATAAAGAAAAAGGTAAAGTTGTATCTTACAAAGAAGTGTATAATGATGAAAATGCTTGGTTGTTAGATGCTGATACATCATCATATTCTAATGTTCAAATAAATCTAAAGAAAGCAATTAAATCTCATTTTAGTAATCCTAAACATTTTGGAGACCCTCAATATAAATCTAAACATAATAAGAATCAAAGTTATACTACAAGTGTAACTAATAATAATTCAAGGGTTATTGATAATAAACATATAAGAATACCTAAAATTGGTATTCTTAAAGCAATTGTTCACAAGAGTATACCAGAAGATTATAAATTAAAAAGTGTTACTATATCAAGAAAATGTGATGGTAAATATTATGCGTCGTTATTATATGAATATGAATTGTTAGAAGAAAACCAAACTAATAATGAATTTTCTACAATAACTGGTATAGATTATAGTCAAGAACATCTTGGTGTATTATCAAATGGCGAACTTTTAGATTATCCAAAATTTATGAAACAGGATTTAGATAATCTAAAAGAAAAACAAAGATTATTATCTAGATGTACTAAAGGTAGTAATAACTTTTATAAAAGAAAAAATGATGTAGCTAGATGTCATATAAAAATAAGAAATAGAAGAAATGATTTTCTAAATAAACTTGCATTATCATTATCTAAAAAATACGATGTTATTGTCATTGAAGACTTAGATCTAAAAGAAATAAGTAAACATCATCATTTCGGTAAAAATGTATATGATAATAGTTATGGTATGTTTATAAATAAGCTTACCTATAAATTAGAACAACTAGGTAAAAAAATTATCAAAGTAGATAAATATTTTCCTTCTAGTAAGAAATGTTATTGTTGTAGTAATATTCATAATCTTGCGTTAGAAACTAGAGTATATGATTGCGAATGCGGTAATCATATTGATAGAGATATAAATGCTGCACTAAATCTAGCAATAGAAGGAATAAGAATATTAGAAGAACAAACAATATAAAAAAATCGGTGGTTGGACCGACTGTCGTAACTTGTATATAATACTTAGGTATTATTTAAGAGGGAAGCCCCCACTTCAATTTATAAGTGGTGGGAGCAGGTCACTTGTAGTGATAAGAATAAGTATATTATGACTTTATATTCTTTAAGCAATAATATTGAAAGAAATTATAAGGTTTATAAAATAAAGAAGAATAATGGTGGGTTTAGAATTATATATGAGCCTAATTCTTTATTGAAACAAATACAAAAGAGTATTTTAAATAAATTGTATGGGAGAATTCTTTTTGTTTTACAGGTTAATTCTGCCGATAAAGAGTTTATTAAATATAAGCGTTTTGTTTTAAGTTTGTATTAGTTTTTAAAATATGTTATAATTTTTGTATTGTAGGAGGAGTATTTTATGAAAAAAAAGATAAGGGTAAATATGCTTTCAATGGCTGATAGTGTTGATGGTCAAGGTGTGGGTAGTGCGTATCTTGAGCTTGTTAAGTTATTGAATGAAAAGGGTAAGGATGATTTTGAAATACTTTTAAATGATGGTGTTAAGGGTTGCGATATAATTCATGCTCATACTTTTGAACCAAGAAATTATTTTAAGTTAAAAAGGTCTAAGGTTCCAACAATTTCTTATGTTCATTGTTTGCCTGAACATTTTGATGGGTCTATTAAGTTACCTAAGTTTGCTTTTGGTATTTTTAAAAAGTATGTTATTAAGTTTTATAAGAGTGCGGATCATTTAGTTGTTGTTAATCCTATTTTTAAAAAGGATATGGTTAAAGCTGGTTTGGATGAGGATAAGATAACATATATTCCAAATTTTGTTTCTAAGAAAAAGTTTTTTAAGAAAAATTCTAGCGAAATAAATAGTATTAGAAGTAAATATGGTTTTGATAAGGATGATTTTGTTGTACTTGGCGCAGGACAGGTTCAAAATAGGAAGGGTGTCAAGGATTTTATTGATGTTGCTAAAATGTTACCTGATGTTAAGTTTGTATGGGCTGGTGGTTTTTCTTTTGGGGCAATAACTGATGGACATAAAGAATTGGAAAAAATAATGCAAAATCCTCCTGAAAATGTTAAGTTTTTAGGTATTGTTCCAAGGGATGAAATGAATGATATTTTTAATATGAGTGATATTTTATTTGTTCCATCTTATAATGAATTATTTCCTATGACTATACTTGAGGCATGTTCTACTGATACTCCAATTGTTTTAAGAAATCTTGAATTGTATGAGGATATTTTGTTTAAGAAATATTTATCTGCAGGAAATAATAAGGATTTTTCAGAGATTATATCTGAGTTAAGCAAAAATAAAAAAGAGTATGATAAACAAGTTGAAAATGCTAAGTATATTTCTAATTTTTATAGTGAAGATCATGTTTATAAGATGTGGAAAGATTATTATACAGGTATTGTAGAGAAATCTAATAATAAATAGATTTTTATTTGAATAGTAGTTTTTATGGAGTAGACGATTGAAATCTACTCTTTTTTTTTAAAGTTAAGAGTGAAATTGTATTAAAAGTATAATATTATGATAATAGAAATTTCTATTATAAGAAGTAGAAAAAATGAAAAATATAAAATATGATAATGTATTTTCTTATTTATACATATGATTAGATAAGGTGTTGGTGATTGTTTTTATTTTGGTTGATTCCGATTGACAATAAAAAAACATCGATTTAATCGATGTGAATTTTTTATGGAGCGATTAAGCAACAGCTTACGAACCATAACGTTTTCTTTCTAAAAATATTATATATGAATTCTTATTAAATTTCAATGGGAGTATGGAAATATTCCCATATTTATTGTATAATTTATATATATGAAGTCTTTAATATATAAATGATCGGAGAAAACTAATGAGTAATGAATTAATAAAAAGCGATAATGAAATAAATAATATTTTTGATAATATCAAAGATTTAGTTATAAATAGTAGAAATAAAGTTTATCAAACTGTAAATACTGAAATGCTTAATTTATATTGGAATATAGGAAAAGCAATCATGGAAATACAGCAAGGTGATGAAAGAGCAAGTTATGGTGACGCTGTACTTGATAAATTGTCTCAAAAATTAACTAATGAGTTTGGTAAAGGTTTTTCTTCAAGAAATTTAAGAACTATGAGAAAATTTTATCTAATGTATCCAATTTGGAAGACAGTGTCTGCCAAATTGAGTTGGTCGCATTATTTAGAGTTAATTAAAATAGATGAAGAACCAAAAAGAAATTTTTATTTAAATGAATGTATTAACTCTAAATGGAGTGTTAGAGAGCTTCAAAGGCAAAGAGATTCATTATTATATGAAAGATTAACTTTATCTGCTGATAAAGATAAAATATTAGAATTATCTGAAAAAGGACAAATATTAAAAACAAGTAAAGATTTAGTAAAAGATCCTTTTGTTTTAGAATTTTTAGATATAAAAGAAAATACAGATTATTTAGAATCTGATTTAGAAAAGAATATTATAGAACATTTAAAAGATTTTTTATTAGAATTAGGAAAAGGATTTAGTTATGTTGGAAATCAAGCGAGATTAACACTAGAAGAAGACCATTTTTATCCAGATTTAGTTTTCTATAATAGACTTTTAAGATGCTTTGTGATTATTGATTTAAAAATTGGAAAAGTATCTCATCAAGATATAGGACAAATGCAAATGTATGTTAACTATTATGATAGAGAAATTAAACAAGATGATGAAAATCCAACTGTTGGAATATTACTTTCAACAAATAAAAATGAAACAGTTGTAAAATATACTTTACCAGAAGATAATAAAACGATATTCTCTTCTGAGTATAAATTACATATGCCAACAGAACAAGAATTAATTAGTGCTGTTGAAGAAGAAAAGAAAAACTTTGAATTGAATGAAGAAAATTAATTATGATGAACTAAAACTAATAGCTAAATAGTAATTTGAAAATGAGATGATCTAATGAAAAAGATATATAAAATTTTAATATTTCTCATTAGTTTCCTCAAATAAAGTGAGTTTTACGAAGTCTAATTTTTAATATTTCTCTAATTGTTTCCTCACTTAACAGTTATAAGTTGCACTTCTTTATTATTTTTTCTAATTCTTTTAAGTTATACTTTTGCTTATGTTCTTTGATATAAAAAAGGTTTATTACTAATTTCATTTACTTTGTATTCAAGTATAGTAAGGGTTATAGGATATGTAATTAGATATTCAGTAGGTTCAATAAACTGTAAATTAGTATTTAGAAGAACTTTAATTTTTCCTTTTTTAGTTTTATAAGTGTAGGTTTTAATTAGTTTTAAAAGTTTAGGGTTGGGTTTAAGTTCTTCAATAATTTTAAATTCAATCATAAAAAATGTCCTTCTTCCTGTGATAAGAGAACATTATCTTTATATTTTGTAGAACAAGCCTTTCCAAGCTTGACTACGGGCAAAATAAAAACTTACGAACTTTAATTAGTCCGTAAGTTGTCTTCAAATGGAGCGAGTGTCGTAGATATCTACAACTCTTTCTCTAGTGATATGATAAATATCACTCACTACTAATAATATACCATAAAATTAACTATTTTCAACAATTTTAAGTAAATTTGTTTAAATAAGCGATAAATTTTGTTATACTATTACTAGTTATTTAGGAGGTTTATTATATGAGTGAAAAAAGAGGTTTAGATGATTCAAAAATGTTTTCAGTTGAATTAATTGAAACACTAGAAACTAAAGAGGAAGATAACTCTATAGGAGATATACTAAAAAGATTTTGTGATGGAGAACCTAAAAACGTTAATCCATTAACTGAAATACCAGAGCCACAAATGAGATTATATGGTTTTTCAGGAGCATTTAATAGTGCATATTTTGATACAGAAAAAGAATTAATTGAGTGGGTAAAAAATCATGATACAGACTTTGGAGATGTATGTGTTATAGACTATTTAGGTAAGGTTGCTGGTCGTAGTGATGTTATCAGAAAAACCTATAAGAGTGGTAAATCAAACCTTTATGTTGCTTGTGATGAAGACGGTTATGGAATTTATAATTTTGAAAGAAGCACATATAGAGGTGAATTTGTCTGGGAATATAATCATGGAAGTTTAAGAGAAATATATTCTGCGTTTAGAGATAGAGGTATTTCTTTTGAAAATAATATTTATGATGAAATAGATAAAAGACATCAAAAAATCTTAGAATTATGTAGAGAAAAAAATTTATTTAATATGGGTAAAAAATAAGATGATTACATTTCAATTTCGTAATTATCTTTTTCTTTGCCTTTATTTTTATCATTTTCTTTATTCCAAATATAATCTTCTTGGATTGATTGAATAGTTTTATCACTAAATATATTGTGAGTATATAAATCTTTTGAAAATTTCCAATAATCTTCATGCTCTTTTTCTTTACCAAACATTTTATTTTTGATAAATTTAACTAATCTATCAAATAGATTTTCAAAGAAAGTAATTGTATTTTGTGGTTTAGAATTTTTTTCTTTAAAATCATCAATTTCATCTTCTTGTTTATCTATCTAATTTAAGGGTTATTATAGTGTTAATTCTTTTAGATTTGATATCTTCCTTTAATCTTTCAAATTCTGGTCTATAATTGCCTGTTTTGGCACTTATTCCAGCGTCTTCATAATAATCTACTATCTCATAACCTTTAAACTTACAAAATGTTTCTAATCGTTCTTTTTGTTCTGGTAAACTAAAATCCTCACGAGCTTGATCTTCGGTTGATACTCTCATGTAGATTCCACATAATTTCTTTTCATTATCCATTAATCTTCAACTCCTTTTACTAAAAAAGAGGAGACAATAGTATCTAGTAAAGTCTAAATACTACTGACCCCTCATTAAATTCAATATTATATATTTTAATTTTATCTTTGCAATTTAACATGATGTACCTCCATTTCTAGAGAATACCTCTTTCATTGGTTATATATAATATCATTTTTTAAGAAAATGTCAATTCCCTGATTAGGGAATAGTAGTATTTAGTTAGTTTTTAAATAATCTTCTAATTCAGATAATTTAATCTTATTAGATAAGTTCTCGATGAATATCTCATTAGAATAATTAAAAGCAAGAAATGTTATATCATTAATTATTATTCTATGGGGTTCAACATAAGTTAAGTTAGTTCTGTCAATTTTTCTTATACTACCATTTATTATTTTTAGAGTAGTATTTGAAAACTCACATATTCGTT
>Ga0247611_10003712_pt1 | contig 22238 bp, 9 predicted proteins | sample 177DNAGHGhighgp2_FD_192422 | JGI IMG/M metagenome (GOLD analysis project Ga0247611, IMG submission 192422) | Sheep rumen microbial communities from Palmerston North, Manawatu-Wanganui, New Zealand - 1770 DNA GHGhigh gp2 | ecosystem: Host-associated > Mammals > Digestive system > Stomach > Rumen ... | reverse complement strand
CGGCATTGCCTGCCGTGCAAGTCGGTTTTACGCTGGTCGATGGCGCGCAACACGCGACGCTCAACGGCGAAGATGTAGAACGCTTCATCCGCACGCTCGAAGTAGGTAATCGCGCCAGCCAAATCTCGCAGATCAAAGAGGTACGCGCCTTCCTGGTGGCCCAACAACAGGCAATGGGTAAAGCCAAAGGCATCGTCATGGATGGTCGCGATATCGGTACGGTCGTCTTCCCGAAGGCGGAACTCAAACTCTTCCTCACCGCGTCACCCGAAGTACGTGCACAACGCCGCTTCGACGAGTTGGTAGCCAAAGGTGAGAAACCGGATTTCCAAGCCGTGCTCGCCGATGTCAACGATCGCGACTATCGCGACACGCATCGAGCCGAATCCCCGCTCAAACAAGCCGAAGACGCCATCGTCGTGGATAACAGCCATCTCACGCCCGACGAGCAGATGAAGGTCGTCATCGACCTTTTTGACAAAATCATCAATCATCAATTATAAATCATAAATGGTTGTATCAATAGATACAAACTCCGGTTTTTGTTTCGGTGTGACGCGTGCTATCCAAGCGGCAGAGAGCGAATTGCAGAAAGGTGCGCTCTGTTGTCTGGGCGACATCGTGCATAACGGACAGGAAGTAGCGCGTCTCGAACTCCAAGGCTTGCAAACCATCGACTACGACGACCTGCGCACACTCCCTTCGCATTCGCGCGTACTATTGCGGGCACACGGCGAACCGCCTGCTACCTATTGGATTGCGCAGCAACGCGGCATAGAGATCATCGATGCCACCTGTCCGGTCGTTAAGAAACTCCAAGACCGTATTCGCGCGTGCTACGAAACCCACCGAAACGATGAGTCCCTTCCGCCGCAGATCATCATCTACGGCCAACCCGGACATGCGGAAGTCATCGGTCTTCAAGGCCAAACGAACAACACTGCCATCGTCATTGAGTCCGTCGACCAACTCGACCGCATCGACTTCTCCCGCCCCATCTACCTCTTCTCGCAAACAACGAAGTCCGTCGAAGGTTTCCAAAACCTCGTCAAAGCGATTCATGAAAAATCTTCTAATTTCGAATATCATGATACGATATGCAGGAGTGTGGCAAATCGGGTGAAAGAATTGCAGGATTTTGCGAGAGCGAATGACATCGTCTTCTTTGTCGGTGGTACAAAGAGCAGTAACGCCAAAGTACTCTTTAATCATTGTAAAGAGGCGAACGAAAATACGTATTTCATCTCTTCTCCCGACGAAGTCGAAAATTTGAAATTTGAAATCATAAACCATAAATCAACAAATCCCGACACTCGGGTCGGGATCTGTGGTGCTACCAGCACGCCGCAGTGGCTGATGGAAGCCGTTAGCGAACGCTTGTCAGCTTTTTGATCTTCGCGTTCAGATTCTTGCACTTCATCAGTTCTTCTAACTTCAGATGCATGCGGTAATTCCAGAAATGCCGCGGGTTTGCCGGTACGTTGATACGCTCAGCGAACTGGTCTTTGAGGCGTACGTCGCCGTCGATAGCCAACCAGTCTTGCAGCGGCAGGATGGTCCACATCGCGGGACTGTACATGTGCTGATTGATGATGAACTCCGCGATCTCCGGCGTCATCTCCTTCGGCGCATCGCCCCACCAGCCCATCTGCTCGTTGTAGAAGCGCTGCGTCACTGCGCGGTCCTCTTCCCACCAAGCGCGAAGCGGATTCATATCGTGCGTGCCGGTCGTACAAACACTCTGATACGGTGCATCCGCCGGGTGAGCAAATTTCACCGTCGGGTCTTTCGGCATACGCTGAATCTCGAGACTCAGGATCTGCAACTCATGCATCACATCGGGCACACAAGCCGGAACCATACCGAGGTCCTCGCCGCAGCAGAGCATATGCGTAGCGCCAATCAGCGTCGGTAACTTACGCATCGCCGAGTCGCGCCAGAACTGCGTGTGACGGCGGAAGAAATAGTCATTATAGATGCGCATCAATACCTCTTTCTGATCGCTATAGAGCTCGTTGAACGAGTGACTCTGATAGATCGAGATACGCGGATGCAACCATCCTGGGCGACGCTGATCTTCAACCATCAGTACTTCGCAATGCAGGTAGATCAAGCCGTTGCAGATATTCTTCACGGCCTCAGCACTCAGGCCCGAAGCCTTCAGCTGTTTCTCGTCGCCCAACAGACGATCAGCCCATTCCTGTACTTTCAGTTGGGTGTCAAACTCCGGTTTGAACCAATAGACATAGCCGTCGCGCGTATTCAGCGCATGCGCCTTTGCCCATTCGGTATCATAACCTAACACATCACCCAAGAAGTTCGAGCGAATATACGGTTTGGTCATTCGGTCCCAATCGAGGCAGATACCCTGTGCGCAGAGATCGTCGTAGCTATACGGGAGCGCCGGAACAAAATGTCCGCAGAGTCCCCATACATCGCTCTTGCGCATTTGCCAGATACGGAAGAAACCGAGGATATGATCCACGCGATAGGCATCGAAATAATCCTGCATCTTCTGGAAGCGGCGCTGCCACCAGCCGAAGTTATCCTCCGCCATCTTATCCCAGTTATACGTCGGGAAGCCCCAGTTCTGACCACTGATCGAGAAGTCATCGGGCGGTGCGCCGGCCGAAGCGTCGAGGTTAAAGAGCTCCGGATAAACAGCGGCATCCACGGAGTCCGGACTGATACCGATAGGTATATCGCCCTTCATCGCTACACCGATCGAGTGCGCGTAAGCCACTGCCTCCGACAACTGCTTGTCGGCGTGGAATTGCAGGAACTTATAGAAGTCTTTCGGTTGTTTGTCGCGCTTAGCCAGGAACGCTGCATACGGCTCGAGCCAGCTGTCGTTCTTCGCGATAAACGCCTTGTATTCCTCGCTGCCGAACAGTGCCTCTTTGTCTTGCTTGTACAGCGCTTTGAAGAACACCATCTTCGCGTCATACACGTTCTGATAGTCTGCGAAAGTCAGCGCATCAAACGCCGCCTTCTGCGCATCGTATTTCTTCTTCTGCGCCGGCGTCAGGCGACCCATCTTCTCGATATTGATGTATATCGGATGCAGCGCGAAGACCGAAACGGCATTGTACGGATAGCTATCAAGGTTATTATGACGCAGCGTCGTATCGTTGATCGGCAGCGTCTGAATCATCTGCTGACCCGTCGAAGCCGCCCAATCGGCCAGTTTCTTGAGGTCCTGGAACTCACCGATACCGAAACCTTCGTCGCTACGCAGCGAGAACACCGGTACTGCTACACCGGCGCCCTTCCAACGCGGTTGGGTACGGCGGAAGCAGCGATCGTTCTGATAGATCACTTGACCCTTTTCTACGCCCCAGATCTGACGGTTCTCACCCCATTCGGTATCGACTACTGCGCCGCTCTTAAGGTCATAAACGACGTATTTGTATTCCACTATATTCTGACCCTTCACGTCGATGTCGGCGCGCCAGAGCGGGAACTCCGCATCGCTCATGATCAGCTTACCGGCGGGATCCCAGTTACCGAGCGCATCGCAGTTACCGATGATCGCTACGCCTTGCGTCGGCAGGATCTGCGGCAGGTCGATGGAGAAACGGATACTTCCCTTCGGCGCTTTCGGCTTCGCAGGACTCAGACGATGGAAGAGGGCCTTCACGAAAGCCGTCGTATAGAAACTGTCCTCATACGTACTGGCTTGCCATGCGTCGCGAACGACGATGCGTTTGTCGCTTGCCTTCAGCGTCAGTGTACGCGGTTCTCCGGCCTCGAAAATATACTGTCCTTCCCCTACGCGGATGGCATACTTGTACTGAATGCTGCCCGCAAAATCACTGATGGGCACATTCGCTTGCCAGAAATCCGTTCCCTGGCACGTCAATACCAGCGGATCTTTTCTGGTCCATCCCAAAATCGATTCTTGCGTCTCAATCACGCAAAGACTCTGCCCGAACTCGGCACGATAATGAATCTGAAAATTAATGTTCATGGCATATACGTTTATATGTTTTTCACTTTGCGACTGCAAAGTTACAACATTTTTTTCAATTACACAAATTTTTAATAAAATTTTGGATATTTTTGATATTTTTGCTGGTGATTGATTGTAATTCGGAGAATTAGAATAAAGATTCGTCAGCACAAAGTGATACAATCAATCAGCAGTATTTTTAATATTTTTTTCTTTTTTAAGGAAGGGCCAAACTAAGCATGGCAGCAATGTATTTATGGCCCATAGTAGCACTCCCGCCAAGGCGGCATTCACTGATCCGAACACCGCGATCGCCCATGCCCCGCGGGCTCCTGCCTCCACGATCGGCACGTTCGGCGTTATAGTCACAAGGAGATAATATATCGCGCTCTTCCCCAATCCTCCTAGGACGCCTAGTTCCCCTAGAGCCCCGAGCGCATAAAGCACCAGCATCAGCTGCACGCACCAGCACAACAGCCGCACAAGACTCTGGCCAATACTTCGCAACATCAGGTCATGGTTGACTTGTGCCCATTTCCGCAAAAGCTTGGGCGCTAAGGCGAATAGCACTGCCAGTACGACGATAGCCGCCAATAACGAATACAGATAACTGCCGCCCAGCCATTCAAACACCGAAGGCGAACAAGCAATCCCCACAATTCCTGCTATCACGATCGCAATCGTCATCGTCGCACTTCCTACCGCCCCCATCGCCAGCACTTTTGCCCAAAGGGCACCATTGAGCTCGCCTTGCGGGCGCTCATTGAGCGGCTCAGCCGCGCTCATTTCAGCATTCATCAACAGTCCTCTCGCCGGATATTCGCCAAGTCGCCAAGGCGTTATTAACCCCGCTAACTTCGAGTAATACACCTGCCGTTGTGCATCATTGAGCGTAAGCGGCTCATTAAGTGAGCCTTGCTCGCGGCTCATTTCATCATTCCACAAAGTGCGCCACCTCCATGCCTCCAGCGCCATGTTAACGGGCATCAGCGCCACACATGCAGCGATAGCGAGCCACTGCGGCCAACTCATGCTCCGCAGGCATTCGACGAGGCCTGCATAGTCCTCATACGTCGCGAGTTTCCATACCAACCATCCGCACGCCGCCAGCGCAATCACCCACTCGATAATATATATTAGCCGTCTTTTATCCATAAATTCGCTACAAAATTACAACATTTTTTGCACTCTTGCAAATTTTTTACTACTTTTGCAGAGTGAAAAACGAAGTTAATCGTACCTTTATGGTTAAGAAACGGAAATTTGCACTCATATGGGTTCTGTTCCTGGGGCAGATTATTGCCGCAGAAGAGTCTTTCCACTTTCAACTTTCGACTTTCAACTTAGACGAAGTCGTATTGGACATTTATAACGCCGTCACCGAACTCGGCGAAATCGACTACGAGCAACTGCAATCGGACCTCTACACCCTCCACGAATCGCCCATCGACCTGAATCACACGTCCGAAGAAGAACTCTCCCAACTCCATTTTCTCTCGCCCCGTCAGATCGACGATATTTTGCTCTATGCCGACAAACATCCCTTCGAATCGCTCTACGAACTCCGCATGATTCAGAGCCTCGCCGACTACGAGATTCGCGACCTCCTGCCTTTCGTCCAAATCACCAATGACCAATCACAAACCACCAATGCGCTAAATGCCAAAGACGTCTTTCGCTACGCCAAGCACGAAGTGCTAACCCGCATTGATGCCCGCAATATCGAAGATTTCGAAGGCACCGATCCTATGTACGTCCAGACGCGCTATCGGTTTGACTACCAGCGCCGTGTGATCTTCGGTCTTCAGCTCCGCCGACCCGCCGGAGGTGATGCGCAGAGTCTTCAATACGGCGCGTACCTCCAACTCCGCGATATAGGTCATCTTCATACGCTTGTCGCCGGCAATTTCCAGGCCTCTTTCGGTCAAGGACTCGTGCTCGCGCCGGTCTTCCGTTCCGGCAAATCGGCCTACGTCACTTCCGTCGGACAGACTACCGAAGGACTCCGCTACTACTCTTCCGTGGATGGCGCAGGCTTGCACGGCGCAGGGGCTACTTTACGCTGGGAATGGAACCAATCCACGCGCTTAGACGTCAGTGCCTTATACAGCCTCCAACGCGCGAATGACTCCACTTGGCATCATCTCGTCGGCGCCAACCTCTCCGTGCGTCATAAGCGCTTACAGGTCCAACTGACGGCTATCGAGAATATCTGGTCCGACAGCATTCATCCCTACCGCAATGCGGCGTATAATCAGCACTATTTCCGCGGAACTAACCAAGCCGTCCTTGGCGCCTCCGCCCGTTACAATCACGGTTGGTTCGATGTGTTTGGAGAAGTAGCCACTGCGCAAAATAAAGAAAATCTTTCAACTTTAAACTTTCAACTTTCAACTCGCGATAAATGGGGTATTGGTGTTATTGCGGGTAGTAGGTTTTATCCTACGACTGGCGTTACATTTATCGCCCTATACCGCTATTACTCGCCATATTTCGATAACGCCCTCGGCTATGCTTTCTCCGAGACTTCCCGCCTGGGCGATGAGAACGGAGGCTATCTCGGTTTCGAGATCTCGCGTCTCAAGAACTGGCGCTTCTGGGGTTACGGCGATCTCTTCTATTTCTCCGGTCCCAAATACGGCATCCCGTCATCCCCTTCCCTCGGCTACGACGCCCTCTTTGAGATGCAATATCATAAACCTCTCAACTCTAAACTCTCAACTCTAAACTATTCTCTCCGTTTGCGTGCCAAACAAAAAGGCGGAAAGGGCACCTACTCCACCCGTGCGTGGTTTGACTACCAATCCGGCGGCTGGTCCATCCGCACCACCGCCGAAGCCAACATCATTCCATCATTCAGCGAAGCGGCTCAGTCCATCATTCCCCAATACGGCTACACCGTCTTCCAAGACATCGCCTACGACTTTACACCGTACACTATACACCATCCACTAAGTCTCCGTCTCCGCCTCCAATTCTTCGACGCCCAAAACTGGGACAACCGCATCTATTGCTATGAGTACGACGTTCTCTATGCCTATTCGATCCCGGCGGTGTATGGTCTCGGCGGCCGCGCGTTCTTATGCCTTCGTTGGCAGATCCTTCCGCAGCTCACGCTCTATTTCCGCGCCTCGGAGACCCTCTATGCAAAATCATGGGCGGCCTCACACAGCCGCCCACAAACCCGCACAGACCTCCATCTCCTCCTCCGTGCTACGTTTTAATTTGCACCTCGGGCATTCTTGCGACCGCCCTTTACGCACGTTTTCTTCTTAGGAGCGCGCGAGCGCATATATACACGCAAGCGAGCAAGAACAGCGGCAGTGCCGCGTCGCCCAGCGGGAACGGGTTGGCGGGTACATCCGGATCCGGATCGCCTTCTTCCCATCCTTCGTCTTCTCCTACCATCTTCGCGCGGTGTGGTCCGTTCGTCGCATAGTCATTTGCCGTCGTGATACCGCTCACAGCCGCCATCGGAAGTGTCGAACCCGAACTCATCATCGCGGCATCCATCGAACTCATCGTAGCCGTCGGCATCGGCGTGCCTGTTTGGGTAATGTACACCGGACGGCGCTTGGGCGCTTGGTACGGCGTTCCGAACGTAGCAGCAGAGAGGCTAAGCACGCTCAATACGGCAATCAGCCCCAGTATATATCTCATCGTTTTCATTGTGCGCCTCCTTTCACTTGCTTACCCGTTGCGTCGTAGATACGACCGCTCCGCATGATATACAGTTTATCTCGATAGAGGAATTTCACGGCCTTGCCGCTGTTCTTCTCTGCATCGGTGACATCGATATCAGTCGGTACGTCTCGTGCCCCGACTTTCGCATTAATCGAGAAACGGTTAGTGCTTGTTCCGGCCTCAGCCACAAAGGTGTAGTCTTCCTCTATCAGGTTGGTTACTTGGTTACTGTTCATATAGTCAATCAGGTAAACGCCTTCCAGATCATTCACTTCGCTATAGGATGTGAGCGAATAGGTGTACTCGCCGTCTGCCGGAATATTTACCGTAACCGGTATCCATTCTTTCGCAAGCGTCTCGTTGATAGCCACATACGCCATATCCATATCGGCATAATGCATGTAGGTCTTGACGGCATTGGCTCCACCTAACACTTTCGCCAAGTCGGCATTCGGCTCATAACCCTCCGTGTAGTCCTCGCCGATGATCAGACCCATCAGGTCATTGCCACCATCGTAACTCAGACGGATGTATGCCTCTTGTTCCGGAATGCGCTCTTGCTGTACGGTGTAGCGTACTGGAGCCGACGGCGGTACAATCTTGTCGGCATTGAAAGTGATTGTTTGCGGACTTGCATTGTCAGCCTGGATAAAGAATCCGCTTGCTGGTTTCAGGTCTGCCTCTGCGATCGGTACTTGATAGTAGTTCTGGAACTCCAGATCCGGTATCGTCGCATACTTGACGTTTCCACCTTCCTGGGTCGTTATCTTGCCGCTGATACCGTCGTCATTGCCGTTGAAGGTACACATGTACGGGTTACCGACGAAATTCCAGCCCATCGCGTACCATGAAGTAGTACCCTTACCCCAACCGGTTACAGTAACCTGATCTTTATGCGTTTCGCCGACGTAGCCGTGCTCACCCAATGCCGTCCACGGGTTGGTGAATGTCATCGGCATGCGTACGATCGAGAACGCCTTGCCGCTCGGACGTTTCGCCGTCATCGCGTAACCCTTACTCGGCTCCAAATTAGCCGGCATCGTGCCGCCCCATGTGTATGCTACCCAGTTATCCTCTTGATCCTGTTGCTCGTGTTCCGCACGACGCTCACCGTCGTAGTAGCGGATCGTGACACCGCCAGTTGCCGAACTCTTGGTATTCTTGTACGTAATACGATTGGTTGCTACCGGGAACGGAACGGCAATCGGATAGTACTGGTCATAGTCAATATACCAATCGGAGTACCAGCCGTCAGTAATATTCGCTTTTGTAAGATTCGCGGTAGTAGCTACATGCAGACGGGCTACATCGTAGGTCTTACCTCCTATTCGTCTCCATCCGTTACGCAATACCAGACTCGCTACATTCAGCGTACCTGTTGTCACACTGACGGTAGCACCCGGATAAATCTCCAGCAGGTTGATTTTAACGTCGCTGCTCTCAAAGGAACCACCGTTAGCTGTCAGCGTTACGCCCGGCAACACATGCACTTCGGTCTCCCACTGCGCGTCACCTGACATGATAGTCTTCATATCGCCAGTCGAAGCGATAATCTTTGGTACGATAATATTACTCATCGCTTTCACCGTCTCTCCGTTCTTCCACTCCAGCGTCAGCATAGCCCCGTTGCTTGCAGCCGCAGCGAAGTCAATTCCATCTTCGAAATCCACCGTATAGTTGTATTTCGAAGATCTATTCTTCGCATCGCTCGCCCTTGTTTGAACGAGTGTAATAGCATCACTACTTGCTCCATTCAAGTGAGCAATTACCGATGTAGCGTCAATACCGGTAGCAGCCGTAGCATCCACTTCGACCACGCCGCCATGCTGTCCCCATTCAACAACCTCTGCCTCCGTAAACGGAATGTCACTTGCAGGAATGAGTCGCAACTCTTCTACACCGCTTGCATATTGTCCCCATTGGAACGGGCTATTCTTGATGCTCAGTGTATTACTACTGTTTGCACACTTGATAGAATATTTAGCATCTTGCGGATTGGTAATGCTGGTATTCGTTTGCGTCAACGCCCACCACCAACCGGCACTTAGATCACTCGTCGCCTTGGAATTGCCGCTCTTTCCTATAGCGGCGGTACCTGAACCAAACAATGGAGCAGGACCTGCCGGTTCATTACCGTCGTTGATGCTCATCGTCAAACGAACATACTGGCCGTTTCCATTGGAGATATTCGTATTGGTCGGCCCTACTAATCCATAAATATTGCTTGCCGAGGTATATGCGATACTCGGGTTGTCGATGTCATTTACCGCTATCTCCGATGGATCCGGCGTACTCGTCGAACTCATCGTAGATGGCAGTGCGTACCATTTATTGTTCTTCTTTCCGGCGATGACGTAACCCGCAGTAGGCAAGTGACGACCAATAATCGACTGCGTGAGACTACTTACTTGTTTCGGTTTCGCGCCGCCCACACTTACCGTCAAACCGCTCATCTCATCTATACCATCTGTCGTGGCATCTGCGGCAGGAGTATAGAATATATACGCATTCACATCTATCGCACCGCTGGCATCGGTAGAAATGACTCCGCCTGTACCGGTCAGAACCTCAAACTTACTATCCAATCCCGGGAACGTCAATGCTGTGCTCGGTGTCAAACCACTACCGGTAATAGTGATGTAGTCCTGCGAGCGCACTTTCTTGTTAGCCACAGAAGTAATGAATATCGGCGTTCCATCCGTTACCAAATGCGGTGTCAATGTCAACTCCGAGCAACTGAATACCAAGTCGGTGTATAAATTTGCACTAACCGTTACATCGTAATTCGGCATCGCGAATTGGTTGTTCGTCACCGTTACTATATTACTCTCATTTCCGGTCTCATACACGTTCCAACCTAACCAGTAATAGCCGGATTCGGGATCGCCATGACTAAGCGTTACGGTCGAGTTATAGGATACTGAAGTGCTTGCTTTTTCTGCCAAACTCGGCGTCGTAGAACTGATTACTACGTTGTCTACACTTGCGATTGTCAAAGTCGGTGTAGAAGTTGTCCAACTGGCCACTAATGTTACGTCATCATCTACATCCCATACATGCGCACTGTTTCCATCTTCGTCATAGTATTGCACACTATTGTAGTAATAACCGTCAAATACTTTTCCTACTGCAGGAGGCGTCGTCGGCATGGTCGCCGAAGGCATTGCCGAGTTATAAGTCGCCGTTACACTACTCGAACCACCGCTACCGCCGTTCTGATCCAACGTAACGGTATGAGTATTCGCCGCCCAATTAGCATAGAACGTAGCATCGCCGCCTTTCGTCCACTGGCTACTGCTGTTTGTCCATTCGGTGGCACTGACGGTAATACTTGCTTGCAATGCGCCTGCAGCCGTCGCAACTTTGGTTGCACATGCGTCGGTCGTATAATAGCCTTCTACGTGGTATCCGGTTTTGGTCGGTTCCGTGATCTCATGCAAAGAAGTAGCATTCGCATATACCCCTGCTATACCGTCTGAACCGCCGTTACCATCCAGCGTGATCGCATATTCTATAAGCGTTGTGAATTCATAAGAATTGTTGGTAAGACTGATATCCGCGCAGCTGTTGTACGCCGTCAGTTCCACTTTATAGGTCGTGCCGGCCAATAATCCGGTTACGCTGGCAGATGTGCCTTCTACATCTTTCTCATCGAATCCGGTTACTTTGGAACCATCCGATTTCTTTTTGATGGTAAGTACATATCCTGCCGCGTCCGACAACGCACTCCAACTGACAGTTGCAGAACTGGTGGTTAATGAACTTGCTGCTACACCGCTCGGAGTACTCGTTGTTATCTCATCGATACAGAAATGAGGGCCCTCAACCACTGAACTGTTGCAATACTCATCATTATCACCAAGCGCCTGGATGGACCACCAGTATTCTCCGTTGCTGAGTTTGGAACGTAAGTCTCCAACATACGTATCAGATTTACTGACATCGCCTTTACAAGTACCTACCTCGCCAACTTTTCCGTAACAGAATTTCTGATTCACTGCGTTAGTTGCATCTCCCGGAGTCCAGTCAAACCGCACATACGTATTTCCTTTGGATTCGTAATTGGTATTCACGCTTAAGCCCGAAGGAGCCGTTAAAGTATATGTACAAAATCCTACTTGGAAATCCGGAGCGGATGTGTACGTCACTCCATCCAAATATACGGCATACAACTCACTTGGCGTTCCACGATCTCCGTATTGTTGGTTGTAATAATAATACGGATTGCTCGGGTATCCTGCGGAATACGTGGAAGGGGTCCAACAAATGACAGTATGATAAACGTCACCGTCATCGTAATAGGGGTACGATTCACTTCCGAACGTATAGGACTCGTCAATCGTCTTCCACGTAATGTATGAACTGCTGGCCTTGTCCCATATTTTTAGGTCACACGATGTTCCCCACGCGTTTGCACTCATTCCGAGCAGCATTACAACTGCGCAGAGGTATGTCTTAATCGAATTGGTATTTATCATATTCGCTTTCATAATAAATTCTCCTTTCATTTTTCAATTTTCATTTTTCAATTCGATTATTATTTGATTTCTGCCCAAACGGCGTAGAATGTCACGTCATTGAACGTCTGTACATTGATACTTGCGCCCGGCGAGAGGAAGTACGCGTTACCCGAGCCATCATTGCCCGCACCGACAATCGCCGTCGTAGTCGGAGCATCGCCTGTCCCGGCCAGATAAGCTACCAATGCCGGCCAGTCTTTGCGTATCCAGCCAACCAAGTGCAGGTGGTTCTCCTCACACGTGTTCGCATTAGGCGTTGCCCAATCGTCGCTCGTCGGCGTGGTCTTCGTCGCACTTAATGCATTGTCCACAAGCGTTGCTTCTACGTCCACAAACGCTTTGCCGTGAACCAAATCCTCGAAATGCGTCAGCGGTAAAGGATCAACATGTACATGAACGGTAATTGTTAACGAAGAATTAATCAGGTTCGTTAACGTTACTGTTCCATCATCCATTGTCGCATCAGCCCGGAACGTGTAGTGGATATCCGGTGTCGCATAGGTCTTGGAGGTCTGCGTTAAGTTAGCCGATTTAGTTACATTGTAATTTTGTTCCGAATTCAGCAAACCACTTGGTGTGTAGGTCGCATTTAATGTAGCTGTTTGTCCTACATACAAGTTAATCGGATTCGGTATTGCTTCACTCTTGTAGGTCCAAGCCCATGCAGTCGGTGCCATTTTGCTAAAGCTTGCCGTCACATCGTAAGCACCGTTAGCCTCATCGGCGAAGGTCAGTGTGATGTTTTGCGCCGCACTGCTGTTATTATCCAGCGAGATTGCCGGGCTAACACTCTTCGTGGCTACCTTTCCGCTACCCGTTGCAACTTCATAGGTATGCAACTGATATCCCGCCTCCGGAGTAATCGTCAGCGAAACTTCCTTGTCGCCGCAAGTCGGCACTTTCGTCTTACCGAATACAATCGTTCCGTTCGACGGGCTATTCTGACTCAGCGTTACATTCGTTGCGCAGCAAGAAGTGCAATACGCTGTAACAGTATTCGTAGGCAACTTGAATAGTCTCAGGTTCTTTGCATTAGCTAATGCATAGCAACGGAAAGATGTAGACGTGTATATTGAAATACCGCGCGTGCAACCCGTTTTATTTGTCTTGAAGAAGAAACCGTGTCCATCTTCTACAGTCACTTTATAACTGGTCGTTGCAGAAGCATTTAAGGCAAATCCTTTTGCATCATCAGTAGTAATTTCTATATATTTACTTGCAGATTGATTGTATAATGTGTAAGCATCTGTTGTTCCTCCTAATTTCCATACAATATCAGTAGAAGGATTCGTTATCGAACTGGTAGATACCGTCATATTCGTACCGGCCTCTTCTCCCGCCGTACCTGAACCTGCATTCTTTAAAGCTCCATGAGTACTTTCACCGTCATATCCATAAAGCACATAATAAGTGCCAGTCTCAAGATCTCCCATAGAAGTAATCTCTTCGAATACACCTGTGCCTGCATAGGTAGCTGGAGGATCGGTCGGCGTTACAATGGCCCATACTGCATGGAACTCTTTGTCTGCATCGACCGTTCCGGCTGCCGGTTTCATCAAATCACCCGGTCTCGTATCTGTCTCATCGTCAATCGTGCTTTCGCTCCATCCGACAAACACCTTACTGCTACAAGCGCTCGGTGCACTCGGATTGCTCGGCACAGAACCTTGCCCGGCAACGGCGACTTCCATATTCTCATCATCAGCACGCCATATCTCGCCAACCGAAACACCTTCTTTGAAGAACTCGATATGATGACGCTCCGTCCATTTCGCATACAACGTAATATTGCCATGCGAGCCGAGCGGGATCTCTGTTACCTCGTCTGACCATACACCGTCATCCGTGAACCATCCGTCAAAGCGATCGTGGTCTCTGGTCGGGGCTTTCAAAGTTATTGTTTCCGTTGTTACATTATATGTAGCAGGATTGTCTCCGTCATTGGTTCCTCCGTCTAACTCGTAGGTAATGTCGTACGTCGTCGGAGTCCATTGAGCCGTGAAGGTAGTGCTACTTGCTAAGTTATAGCCTGTTGCTCCGGCATTATAAGTGCTCGTACCATCGTTCCAACCTGCGAAGTCATAGTAATCCTTCGTCGGAGTTGTCGAACAAACGGTATAACTTGCCGTCTTTGTGGTCACTCCTTGCGAACAAGCCGTTCCGCTTCCGCCGTTGAAGTTATACGTCACACGTACTTGGTTCGCCGCACATTCCGTTAAGTAGTTGGAATAGGAGGATGTCGCTACCTTCACGCTGATGTTATCTACACGCGTATTAGAGGATTTCGCAAATTTCAAGTCAAAATTGTTTACTGCTCCGCTAATTGTAATTGTACGAGTACGTGCGTTTCCGCTGGAAGATGTAGAACCTACAGCAACATTCCCTGTTGTAGTCGTAACGTCTGCATCGTTGTTGGACATATAAGTCAAAGTAAGAGTCGCTGCTCCGCCTGTAGGTATATTGGCAATATTCCACCATTCGCCACCTTTTATATATAGTTCGGGAGAACTTCCTCCTGCATATGAATTTGCAGCCACGTTACAATTACTACCGCTTTCAGTATAGGCAACCACTCCTCCGTTATAAACTGTTCTGCCGGTACCATCGTATTCGCTGGGTTTTTTACCCGACGTAACTCCCGTCCAGTTCTCGCTCCACATTACATCATTTACATCTGCTCCTGAACTTTCCGCAAATACCGCATAGAAATCGATATCATCACTAATCGTCGGAGAACCTTCTACATCCGTAAACAAGTCATCGTAGTAACTCGTTGTCTTGGCTGTTGAACCAGCGTCCTTGGCGCTCCATCCCATGAACTTGTTCGCGCAGTTATTTAAGGTATTATCCGCAGGCGCGGTAGGACAAGCAGAAATCTTCTCTCCATTCGGTACCTGTGTATTGCCAGTTACAACTCCTGTTCCTTCACCTGAGTATGTACTTCCATTCACATGCCACGTCACCGTATAAACCGCTGTCCATTTAGCATAATAGGTCTTGTCTCCGGTCGCGGTGGTAGAAATAGCGGTTACTTGGTCAGACCAAACACCATCATCCGAGAACCAACCGTCGAAACGATAGCCGTCACGCGTCACATTCGTCGGCAGTGTTGCACCTACGCCGTAGGTATAACTTGTTACGTTGCCGGCATTGATTGTACCACCGTTCGTGGTCAGCGTTACGTCATAACTATTAACACTCCATTGTGCAGTCAGCGTCAAATTAGCATCCGGCATCGTGTAACTCGAACCTGCCGTATAACTCTTACTATCGCTGCCTGCCCAACCGGTAAACGTATATCCTGTCTTCGATCCGGCACTCGAGCAAGCCGTGAACGACTCACCGGTATATTTCGTACCGCCGGAACAGCTCGAACCATCACCGCCATTATAATTATAGGTTAAGGTGTGGTTCGCTGCCCAAACAGCATATAGCGTTACGTCGCCCGTCATCGCGTGCGTATCTCCGCCATCCCAATCACCGTCAGGACTCGTTGCCGAACTGCTCTCATTCCAGCCGAGGAACGTATATCCGTCTCTCGTCGGCACAGTCGAAGAAACCGTCAACTGGCACGGACTAGCATCCAATGCTACCGACTGATCCGCCGGTGCTCCCGTACCGCTGTTTGCATCGAAATGCAGCACATAGTGTGGATAGAACGTCACATACCAGTTCTTGCTGGTACTGTTGTCCCACATGCGGAACTTACCTTTCGACGTATAGAGCGAAGTCGTAATTGTTCCTGTCCAATCGGATTCACCACCGCTTGCCGTCATGGTGTAGCAGTTCTTGTTAGACTGCAAGGTCTGATTTTCACCTGCCGTCCAGCGGTTGCCTTCTGTAGGTTCACTACCTGCCGGATTCTGGCGTTCGAATTGGAAACCGGTTGCAGCAGTCGGTAACCATCCTTCGTACCAGCCACTCTTACCGGGTACTGCCGACATGTAATTAGAACGTGCGTTCAATGATCCGCCATCCCAATAGTGTATACAGAACTTCGCACTTCCTGTTTTCCATGCAGCACTCGGTACAAAGAATACATGCCGTAGCGCTTCTGTGTTTCCCGTACTCACATAATCGCCACTCCCGTCTTCAATACCGACACTCACCACATCTGCATATGTCGTACTATTGAGATCAACAATATCTGTCCGGTATTCATTGCTAGCTACAAAAGCAAACGGATACTCAGTACTACCGAACTTCATTACATATCCGGTCGGCAAGAATCCTGCCGCACGGTTGTTCCAATCCCAGTTATCGTAGATACGCACCTTACCGGTTGCGCCGGTAGCTGTACCAACCATCGGACGTGCGCCATCGCCTTGTGAAGCCGCAAAATACAATTCACTCCAAGTTGCCAGTTTCTTCTTGCCATCGTCCTCAGTAGCGTTATCTACGTACCAATTCGGCTTATTCGGAAGAGCAATTTCATCTGTTTGCCATTCATGGTCTGTTGCATCAGCAGGTTTTACCTTTGTGAAACACTCATATGCCCAATCACTCTGCCCGTCTGTTCCATAGTAGAATCCCCAATTAGAACAAGCATCGGGCGGGCAAGTGATACTGATTGTAATGTTGCCGGTGATATTTGCGCCGCTGATTGTCAACACACCCGTACTGGAGTTCCAACTGAAATCACTGGCTCCTGTTACCGAAACATTTGCTTTAGCAGGGAAGTGATAACCGCTGGTCGCTGCAAACGTTGCCGTATAATCCCCACAAGCCGTCGTCGGCACACTGGTCTTTGTTCCGTTCACGATGGTCGAAGTTACACTCCATGTACCCGAGTTCTTGCTCAACATAGTGGTATCCTTGTCGCAGTACCCGCTTGCCGCAGTCACTTCAATCTTGAAGTCATAACTGGTGTTACAACTGAGTCCTGTGATAGTACACGTCTTCTTGCCTGCACCGTTGGTGGATATACTTCCTACATTATCATCATCAAAATCATCGCTTCCCGTCCGATAAGTAATCGTATAAGGAGTGGTGGCATCTACATTACTCATCGCATTCCACGTTAACACCGCTGTCGTCGGATCAGTAAATACCACACTACCACCTACGTAACCTAACGGTGTGCAGCATTTAGTTACGTAGTCGGAATAGGTAATGGAGCTTCTTGTGTAAACAACGATACTATCCATGTAAACAGCATTACCTGGAGTGGACATGTAAAAGTATCTATGATTTTTCCCTGTAAAGCTAAAGTTCATGGTTGCAGCTGTCGAAGGAGGTGTTATTGCTTCTTCTTCATAAGTTCCACCATCTGCCGTTGCTTCGTCATCATCATAATAATATGATCCTGTTATCGTAACATCACGATTCGTACCAGTCTGATATACTATAATGTGGTCTATTTTATTTTCAAATGCATCCACATTATAGACTGAGGCCCCAATATTCTTCTTTGCTTGGATGTTGTACGTTGCAGGAGGATCGGCACTTTTACACCAACTATTGTGTTTAAAAGTATAATCGCCTATTGTAAAACTTGTCGCAGAACCATTGTATTTACCTGCAGCAGGCAGTTCCGAATTGGTTGGAGTTATTTTTATTTTTTCTCCTGCGCCGCCTGCCCCTGCAGTTGCAAACACAGCCTTAAACTCAATCGGCGTAGTTATCTCTGTTGTTATTCCGCTGACGCTAGTAAACAAGACGCCAGGAGCACTATGACCGGTACCAATCAAGTCTGAGCAATTGCTCCAGCCCATGAACTTATCGGCACACGATCCTAACGATGCGTCGCCGGGAGCCGTCGGTATCGTCAGATCTTTCCATTGAGTACCGCGCTTGACACTGGTGGTGGGACCTCCTGTGGAATAGGTCGTTCCGCCCTTGGTCCATGCTACCTCCACCGGCTTGTAGAACACTGCCTTAATCGTCACATTACCTGTCGGTGTGCCGGTAACCGTTGTACTCGCCGAACTGGTGCTACTTATCGAGAGCCCGTTATTGCTACCATCAAACTCCCAATTCTTGAATACATAGTTCGTTGTGCTAACACCGGCAGCTAAAGCCTTGGTGCCAACCGTCCATGTAGCGGTTACTCCGGCAGCAACAACAGCATCGCCATCCTCATTCACTTTGTTCACGGTTACGCTATAGGCATTCACAGTTGTTGTGGTTGATTTTGTTGTTCCGTTTTCTGTGTATGTGGCGGTTATTGTTTGTTCTCCAGCGCTCAAAGCCGTTGTTGGAGTCCAATCGGCGGATACAGTGGCTGTGCTTGCGTCTGAATAAGTAGCTGTCACTACTGCACCTGTAGAAACAAACGTCTCACCAACAAAATAAGCAGTCTTAGTCGGAGCGGTGGTAATGGCAATAGAAGACAAATCCAAAGTGGTTACTGTCACCTGATCGCCGTATGCCCAGCCGCAACTGTTATGCGCATAAGGACGCACATAATAAGTCGTTCCTTTTGTAAGACCGGAAATGGTTGTTGCTCCAAAAGCCGTGTTGGTTGTTGTATATACAGTTCCCTTTTCTATTACGGTTCCTGTACCGCTATCATCACTGGTATGTTTCGGATTAGCGGACGTACTATATACAAATCCGTAATGATCAATCGTACATGTTCCGGTACCCAAACTGCTGATACCCGCACAGTTAACAGTAATGCTACTGGTCGTCCGCGCACTACTCGTCGCAGCACTCACAGTCGGTGCTGTTGTACAAGCAGAACTTACAGTACCCGCAATCGTTACATTCGTATTATTTGCGGCGCCACCACCGCTGATAGTGATAGCACTCGCACCATAAGTGCCAATGGATTTACCCGCAGCTAAGCGCACATACACCGTACTACTCAGCGAACCCGATGTCGGTGTGTAAGTTACAGAACTTGCATAGCCGCTTCCACTACTTTTGCTGACTTCAAAGTTCGTTGGTGCAGTAACGGTTATATCTCCAGTCAGACCTATACCGGTGACAGTAAAACTCTTCTCTGTACCTGGTCCATCGCCATATGCGTAATTAGAGCCAGTAAGCGCTGTTGCAGTATTCGTCAACTTCGGAGCTGTACAAGTCATCGTAGAATCCTTATCGCAATAATTCTCAGCAGCAGTGATCACTAATTTGAAAGTGTATTCAGTACCAGCCGTTAATCCCGTAACCTGACAAGTTGCTTTGGAGCCTGATAAATCCACACTACCCACTCCGGTGCTACTATATGAACCTGCACCTGTCTTCCATGTTACCGCATACGGATTACTTACAGCCACATTACTCAATTTATCCCATGTCAATGTAGCCGTACTTCCTCCGCTCCAAGAAACCGACCCGTTTATCGAACCCAGTGCGGTACAGGTGGAATAAGTAACAGTTACAGAAGAAATATATGCGGTACCGTCGGGATATATATAAAATTGGGTAGGACTACCTGTTATGGTAATTGTAACCGTGCCATTATTAGAAGAAATAGCACCTGAACCATATGTACCAGCAGCAGGAAGATGAGAGTCGTTTACGTACCCCAAACCATTACTTTTGCATAAATAGAACTTTCGTCCAGAAGCGGTGTTAGTTCCGTTGTGACTTTTTGTCACAATTGTTACTGAAGTTGCTCCACCAGCCATTACCGGTGTGGCAAGATGCGAATTATATGCTGATTTTGAAGAACTAGTATTGTAGCCTAGTTGCAGACTATAAGTTTTTGGCGATTTAACATACGCAACCATATATCTTCCTGTCCATCCATCTATACTATAGCTATCGCTATAAGAATTTTTATTAGCACCATTTGCAGTAACTTCGGCTTGAGTTATGTCGACTGTCGCTCCCCACACATTTCCGCTGCCGAGAGTTAAAAGCATTACGAGCATTGCGGCACATCTCACTACCGAATGCAGTTTTCCACTTGGTTGCCAGCAGGTCCCAAAGGGTGCTGAATGGGTGCTGAATGGGTGCTCAATGGCTGCTTCTTCCAAGATCACGCCAACCTGCCTACTCTCTAAGCCCGATACCCGACTCCACAGAGCTTTCAAATAAGTAAATAAATTTTTCATGTTATTTTGATTTTTATATTATATTCGTTTTATTGTTCGCGCGTATACGCGTCAATATCAACTAAGTAATAGTTCCAATTGTTGTAAAGCTCCAGAAGAATCATATAAGCCGTACAAGAAATCATTCTCCAATAGCCTTTCCTCATGTAAATCTAACAACAACTCTGCTGATATTGGGTGGAATGTTGACATATCAAGTTTGTAAGCTATATTTAACTTTCTATCTTCATTTATTCGTCCAATTCCTCCCGAAAAGTATCTACGTTCTCTTTTTCGCAACAACCATTCGGGGATGATGGGCTTTATATATTTTACAAAAGTATTCTCTTCATAAATCCATGGTGAAAGTGTAGCATCACTGTGATCTCTGAAATAATTCAACTTTAACGTTGAGTTCTTACTTCCGATGAACAAAAAACATTCACAATCATTAATCATCTCAAGGAGTGCAGTCGCTAACATAGTGTGCACATGGGACGTGCTATAATTTCGTTTCTTGTAACTATACCTGCTTCGATTATCGTCCGAAAGAGAGTACACCTCGTCAAACGCCCTAATAAGATCATTCATATTCTGCCAGACCATAGAGTCAATAAAACAGTTTACTCCAAATTCTTGTTCAATGACATATGCCAGCTTTTTGACATCCTCGATATCATCGTGAGAATGAGAAATATATATGTGGCGCGTTCCTATCTGACGAGGAAAGTTCATCTCTCGCACACCATCTCCATCCCAGATGTTATTCTTTAAAAGAGCAACGTCTAATATTCCCTTCGATGCATTCTTCTCCGATTCAAAGTAAGAATCTATATCTCCTTGACGGATGGAACTCCAATCAAAAGCATTTACAAACGCTCTTACTTCTGCTATTGATATGTTTAATTTTGCAAACATATTGTATCATTATTTATCTTGTTGGTTGGATATCATATCCCGATGCATCATTCTCGCTTTTATCATATGCATTATTAATGTATTTCTTAGGATTCGCCATGAAATCATCCTCTTCCACATAAGCTATATATGAGCCATTCAACGCATCGACACATTTACACGTTTTGCATGAATATACTTTCGGGTTTTGGTTGTATCGATTGTTCTTTATGATGTTGTAAACTAAATCTTCATGGTATTTGAACACTGAGCATCCATCGCTGTTAGTGGTTTGATATTTGAACCAATCGTAACTACCATTCACTTTTTGGATAACAGCAACTACGCCGTTTCGCTGTGATGTTCGATCCTTACGTGTGATTTTCTTTAGGCAATACTCTATCTCCCAATCAATCCATTTGCTTTGTTTCATATTGGGTGATATAATAACGATTGTGACAGATGTATCATACATCATATCTGTCAAATACTTTTTGATAGTTTCTGTTTTATAATCCGTCAAGTCGGGAGAATCTGCCGTTTCTCCTTGATAATAGGTAGCATCATCTCCGAGAGCATCGATTATTCGATCGCGAAGACCAATGGCTTCACTGTGCTTGTATGAAATAAATGTTTTATGTGCCATAATATTGATGTGTTTAATGGTTTATTATCGCGAGTAAAATCTATCCTGTTTCTATGTTTACAATTTGCCGAGTTCACAAAGCACAAAGTATATCACTATATAAAATGGTGTAGTAGAGAGAGAAAACATAGCGCAAAAAGTATCCTTGATTTGCAATCCTACTTTCTTGAATTGGATCTTGCAACCATCAGGTGACTTTTCGTCAATTACTAATGATTTTGAAAACGACATCAGTAGTATTTTGACATCACTTTCGTTGTTCTCTTTACACTTTTTTATAAATAATTTCTCAGCGTCTTTAAACCTGCGTTCTAGACCCAGGTAAAAACAATCCAGTAAGAATAATAAAACGGTAAACACCTTTAATATAGTCAACATCATACAAATCTGGCATGTAGTCGCATCTGATGCGAATACTATTGCTAATGCTCCTCCGATTATTCCCACCAGCCAATTTTTACAATTAGCACTATTACTCGCCATTCGCGTGATATTCTCTTGCAGTAGATTTACATACTGCTCTGCTTCCTTGAAAGGAAATAACTCTTTCATAA
>Ga0247611_10003711_pt1 | contig 22238 bp, 48 predicted proteins | sample 177DNAGHGhighgp2_FD_192422 | JGI IMG/M metagenome (GOLD analysis project Ga0247611, IMG submission 192422) | Sheep rumen microbial communities from Palmerston North, Manawatu-Wanganui, New Zealand - 1770 DNA GHGhigh gp2 | ecosystem: Host-associated > Mammals > Digestive system > Stomach > Rumen... | reverse complement strand
AATCCTGCGGGTTATACATCAAATGTCGGCACGGTAACGAGCGTAAACAATACATCGCCTGATGGAAGTGGAAATGTAAGTTTAACAATACCGACAGTTAATAACTCGACAATCACCTTAACTCAAGGCGGAGTAACAAAAGGCTCTTTCACTTTGAACCAATCGAGCGGTGCGACAATTGATTTTGATGCTAGTAGCGGCGCTCCATCTTTTGCAACAATTACCGGACAGCCGACAGATAACGCAAACTTGGCATCAGCATTAAGTGCAAAGTATGACGCAAGCAACCCAAACGGTTATCAAGCAAATGTTATTGAAACGGTCAAAGTGAATGGAACAGCATTAACTCCTGCAAGCAAAGCGGTTGATGTTACAGTTCCGACAAAGACTTCTGATTTAACAAATGATGATGGTTTTATAACTGGTATTACCTCAAGCGATGTATCAACTGCTTTGGGCTATACTCCCGCTAATGACAGCGGTGTAGTGCATACGACAGGCGATGAAGCTGTAGGCGGTGTAAAGACTTTTACAAATAGCTCACCGGTTTCAGTAAAAACAACACAAGATAATAGTGCTGATGCAGGTTTTTATAAGGTTAGATTAAGCGCAGTGGATTCAACTACATCTCCGGCAACAGAAACATGGGGAGGTATGAGAATTTACGGTGGGGATGACGCTATACTTGGTGATTTTCGCTCAGTTAGACAAACTGATGGAACACAGTATTCTGCTATGATGGCTAGAAACGCACAATCAGGAACGCAAATAACAGCAGCCATAGGTGTTCAAGTTGATGCAAACGGTGATGTGTCAGCATACGGAACGCAAAACGCAAGGCGAGCCTTTGCAAATTTAGCGATGCCATCTTCCACATATCAAGACTATACTGTAAAGGCATCAGGTTCATCTTATACTGCATCGTTTACTGGTTGGGTGGCTGTTAATCTATCTCGTTCCTCAGCAAATTGGGTGTTATCTATTGTGGCAAATAGTCTGACGCAAAAAGGTTCAACCAACACAAACAACAACACCAATAGCGTTGTGGCTTTTATTCCTGTCAAAAAAGACGATAGCTTTACGGTAGCTTATTCAGGACAGACAGATATAGCAATAAGATTATTTAAATCAGTAGGAGATTTGTAATGTTTTTAGGTTATGAAGGTGAATTGAAATCAATGTTATCAGAAAACAGAGAGGAACTCGAAGCTGATAAATTTATTGATAGAATTGAAGAAGTGGATTTTGCTGAGATGTTTGACGGCGTTATTTATACCGACACTGAAAGTCTTATCAAGGCAAAGCAAGATTTTATGCGTGATGTGCGTAATTATTATCTTGTAGAATATGTTGACGGAGCAGTCAGTAATCCCTTGCGATGGGCGGATATGTCTGACGAATGGAAACAGATATATACCGATTATCGCAGATATTTACTTGATTATACAAACGGCGAAAACTGGTGGGAAGCTAAACCTAAAACTTTAGAGGAGTGGAAACAATGAAAGCATTGATGATTAGTTTAGTTGATGCTTTTTTATGGCGTGTCCGTGGCGGTTTAAGAATCTATAAAGATAAAAAGTTTCCTCTTAATAAGCTATGGTTTGCGATTGCTTTTGGTATCGAGGCAGGACTTCTTAAAGGTTGGAATTGGAACTTTGTTATTGTTACAGCCATTGCAACGCTTGTGAGTTATCAAGCATACGGTTGGGGCGAATACATCGGATGTTTATTATGCGGAAGTAAACCGTATCTCGAAAGAAGCGATTGCGATTTAGTTGATGACATTGTTGACAATCTTAAAATAACTTTTCACGGGCATACGGTTAAATTGTCGGATTATCCGAAATTATGGGGTTGGCTTGGCTTAACCTTGCGAGGTTTAATTCTGTCTTTCATCATTGGCTTAGCCCTGAACTCAATCCCTTATATGCTTTGCGGACTTGCAATGGGAACTATTTACTGGCTTGGTGGACAATTCAATCGGTTGATAGATGATGGCAAAAGCGGATGGCGATGGGCTGAATGGTTCTTTGGCGGATACTTAGGATTTTGCTTGTATTTATGTGTAAAATATTTTATTATGTAAATAAAGGAGATAAAATATGGATAATACTATCGAGATAATCCGAGAAGCACGCAAAGCAGGTATGCAGACAGCATTGATATTGTTTGCTGCCCTTTTTCTTATTTGCCTACTTTTTGGCTTTTATATTTATCAAAGCTATAAACAAGAACCTATATCAATGAGTGCTATTCAAGACGGCATAGTTAACAAACTGGAGCAAGTAAATGGCAAAGCAAACGATTAAAGTATCAATGAGCGTGCCGCGTGGCGGCGGTCGCATGACAAGCCGGGGTAGTAGAGGCGGCCGAGGCGGCCGAGGTGGCAGAGGTGGTAAAGGTGGAACTCGTAAAGGATAAAATTATCGCTTTATGGCTGCACTTATGGCTCAAGCGTATTGCGAAGAAATACCCTGACTTCTTCTTGCAGATGCTTGAGGATTTATACCTCGATAAAAAGGCGGTTAAAATAATGAAAGCAAGGTATATCGACCGCTTGACCTTTAAGGAAATACCTGATATTGTATTTCTTGAAGAACGACAGGTGTATCGAATACATCAAAAAGTCATAAACAAGTTAATCCATTTGTAAATTCCGATGGTTAGAAAGTCATTTTCTAGCCATTTTTTTATACGGAAAATGTCATACATTATTCTTGTAACGGCACTTAAGAGCCGATGGGTGTTTCCTGCCGTTACGCCGGTTTAATTTTAGGAGAATAAAAAATGACTTATCCGTATTATGGGCAGTGGCAACAGTTTCCGCAAAGTTACTCTAGTTCAGCAAATCACATCCAAAACATCTCTTCCGTTGCACCGACAGAGGTTCAATGCTTTTACGTTTCCAATGCAAAAGATATGGAGAAAGTTCAGCCGGTTCTTAATGTTGTTTATATCGGCATTAACTCCGACAAGAAAGAAATATATCTCCGACAAATGAACAATAACGGCTTGATTGATTTTGACACTTATACGCTTCAATCAGGCGAACAACAAAAGAACGATTATACAAAGATAATCGAGCGTATAGACCAACTTGAAAACACAATGAAAGGAAAAGAAAATGTTATTCAATCCACAAATGGTTCAATCAGCAATGAAAATGTTTCAGCAGGGAATGTTCAACAATCACCCGTTGATGCAACAGTTCAATCAAATGACCGCAGGTAAATCCTACGAACAGCAGAGAGAAACCATAATAAACTATGGTGTTTCGAGGGGTTATAAGCGTGAAGATATAGAACAGTTTTTGAATTCCCAGTTTAATGGTATGACTTCCCGATAAGGTTGACTTGGTTTAATTTTAATGGAGAAAATAAAAATGGCAGATACAGATAATATGCTTGGAATGGGCGGAGTCGGCTTATTGGTGATTCTGTTCTTCTTAATGAGTGGCGGATTCGGTGGCTTTGGCGGATATAACAGAGGTGATTTTGCTACTTCCGCAGAAGTCCAAAGAGGATTCGATGCTCAAAACTCAATGGCAAACCAGAGAGAAATTCTCGGTGCTACAAATCAGACTTTTCACGACTTGCTTGGTGTAATTGACCAACGCTATAACGAAACGACTCGTGATATTGGCGGATTGCAGGCTCAAATTGCACAGGCTATTGCAAATCAGAATGAGTGTTGCTGCTCAACAAAACTCTTGTTGACAGAGCAGAACGCTTTGACAAATGCTAACATTGCAGCAGGAATCAACAGTATTCGTGAAAAACTCGATGCTAACAAAATCGAAGCGTTACAGGCACAGGTTGCTGACTTGGCTATGGATAAAAAACTCTGTGGAGTTGTAAGATACCCGACCAATGCAACTTGGGCTTGGCAAGGCGGTCCGATAACCGGCGCACCGTTTCCACCGTTTGCACCGATAGCATAAGAAAATAAGGCGGGGTGAAAGCCTCGCCTATTTATGGAGAAATAATATGTATGGTTGCTCACCTTATGAACATTTAGGAACAGCGTTGTCTGCCACTGGGGTTTTAACAGTAACAAACAACACAAACATTGGAAACTTTGAGCCTTTCAATTTGAGGTTAAGAGAGAATTTAACAACATCAATAACCGCTGAGCCTGTATTATATCAGGCAACAGTAAACGGAGCAGATGTTTATCTTAAAAGCGTATGGGGAACATATATTCCGACAAACAGATTGAGAGCAAGAGTAACTTATTTAGGCAGATATATTGTGCCTGAAACAGGCGACCCTTATATTGTCTTGACGAATGTCCCTGTATATACAGCAGATACAGCACTTGCACCGGCGGCAACAGCTAGCACTGGAGAATAAAAATGACAAGTGAAGAAATAATGAAACTAAAAGAGCGTATTTATTCAGGTCTTGATATGGTAATGGAAAGAGCCGAGAAGATAGGCAGAGCCAAAACCGAATATTCGCTTGAAGAACTTTATATGATGACTGATATTGTCAAAGATTCTGCTGAAGCGTTTAAGGATTTAGCAAAGGCTCACAAATATTTTTCAGAACACTCAATCGAGAGATATTGACATATCTTAACAAGGGGGTTATTCTATAACTAGAGTAACCCTTTTGGAGAGATGTAAAGTGTTAAGAGATATTAAAGAACTGCTCTTTGATTATGGACTCATAGGTTTAACTATGGGAGTAATGACAATGATAATTAGACCATTTGTAAGTGTAAAACAAACCGTAAAAGAATGTTTGATAACATTTATTTTTAGTATGTTAGCGGGGTTATTGCTAGAATATTGGGAAATACCTTATGCAGTGAAAGCCGGCATCTCAGGGGTGTGCGGATTTTTTGCTGTTAGGCTGTATGGAATAGTAATATCTTTTCTTTCGAAAGTGGAAGAAAATCCTGACATAATAATTGATAAAGTTAAAAAATAATATTTTACGGGGGAGAGATGGAATTAGAAGAAAAGATTGCAGAGGTAGCGGAAACTTCGCAAGATAAAGACAATCCGTATGTTCAAATATATCGCAACAAAGCAGACCACTTACTTAAAATGTATCAGCAATCGCAAAGAGAAAATGCGAAACTTCACGAACAATTAGATGAAACTTTAGGGCTTGTGGAAACAGCACCAGAAGTTCCTGAGTGGATAAATGAAAAAAACGACAATTCACAAAATATTCCTGTTTTAATGGTGTCAGACTTTCACTATGGCGAAAATGTAAATCCAAACGAAGTGCCTGATGGGAACTGTTATTCGCCGAATGTTGCAAATGCTCGATGGGATAGGCTTATCAATAGAACAATTCAAAAGACAAGGACAAAAGAAAAGCCGGTTAAGGGAATGGTCGTTTGCTTTTTGGGTGATGATGTGTCCGGCGATATTCACGATGAGTTAAAAGAAACAAACAACAAAACTCCGCTTGATGCTTGCTTAGATGTAGCAGGGCAGAAAATCAAAATGCTTGATGCTTTCATAAAAGAATATGGTCAAGTATGGGTTATTTCGGTTATGGGCAATCACGGCAGGACAAACAAAAAGCCACAATCAAAAGGATTATTTGAGCATAACTATGATTCGTTGATTAACGCTATTGTGGAAAAACACTTCAAAGGAAATAAAAAGATAAGGTTCTATTCTCCAAAATCAGGCGAGGCATATTTTGAATTGTATGGCAATAACTTCTTAGCAACGCACGGAGACCGAATTGGGAGCAGAGGCGGGCAAGGCTTTATTGGTTGTTCGGCAACAATAGCAAGAGGACAACATAAAACAAGACAGGCTTATGCACAGATTGGCAAGCCGATTGATTGGCTTTTAATCGGACACTTCCATACGCCGATGTTATTAGAGCATACAATCGCAAACGGAACGACCGTAGGTTATTCGCAATATGCAAGGGATTTAAGACTTGAGCCGAGTTATCCAAGTCAGACTTTGTTTTTTGTAGATGACAAATACGGTGTAAATGATATAAGTAGGATTTATGTATCAAGTGAGGCAGACATTGTTAAAGATAGGCAACTTTATTTCAAAGGTAATAACAAGATTCTTAACAAATTCATCATCAAAGGAGGCAGAGGTGACTGATTATGATATGGAAATTTTAGCCAAGACTATATTTGGCGAGGCAAGAGGCGAACCTTATGAAGGACAGGTTGCTGTTGCTTGTGTGATTCTTAATAGGTGGAAATCAAAGAAATGGTTCGCAGGTAAAACAATCGCATTGACTTGCTTGAAACCTTATCAGTTTAGTTGTTGGAACAAGAGCGACCCGAACTCTCAAAAGATTGCAAAATTGACTTATGCACAATATTCAAAATATTTTGATGCAATCAAAGAGGCAGAGGCTCACGATGTAACCAACGGAGCGACACATTATCACGTTGAGGGATTGCACCCAAAATGGGCAGAGGGGAAAAAGCCGTGCAAGATTTTTGCACACCACGTTTTTTATAAGGACATAGATTGATGAGAACATATCTAGTTATAATTATAGGATTGCTTGCTATGTGTATTTTTTTTGGCATAGCGTGGCAAAGTGAGAAAAAATGCAGAGTTGATAAGGAAAAGGAAATTATCGCTCTCAGCGGTCAAAAAACAGCCCTAGAAAAGGAAATTGAGAAAAGGAATCAAAATGCGATTGAATTACAGAAAAGAAACGAGGAACTCGAAGAATTGGCAAAACAAGATAAGTTTGATTGGAATGCTGATATTGGTGATACTTTTGTCATCTTGCGCCTCAAAGATAGAATACATTGAGATTGAGCGAGAGCCGATAACTTGTATTGATTCGATAAAAACTCCGCTTGATATGGCAAAATGTTTAGAGGAGTATAAATTAAAGTATTGACATTATATTTTAATTGTGTATTATAAAATAGGTTTTTTCATATAAGACCTCCTTTATTATGAAATGGTTAACGATATAAGAACGGCTCTTTCGGGAGTCGTTTTTTTTGCACATTTTTTTGAAAAAAGGTATTGACAATTAATTTTTTTGGAGTAACATATAGATGTTTTTAACATATAGATAGGAGAAAAAACGATGAAAACAATCAACATTAAAGGCAAAGAATACGTAACAGTAAACGAAAGACTTAAAGAATTTCGTAATAACTTCAAAGACTATTGCCTTATCACTGAAATTGTAGAACTTGGTTCAGATTATGCCACAGTAAAAGCAAGCGTTATTGATGAAAAAGGAACAGTTAGAGCAACAGGATTCGCTCGTGAGGTTGTTGCTAAATCACCAATAAACAAATTTGCTTTTTTGGAAAATTGCGAAACTTCCGCAATAGGTCGTGCTTTGGGTAACTTCGGAATAGGAATTGACGAGGCAGTATGCACAGCCGATGAATTGCTTATGAAATTAAGCCAAGACGAAAAGCCTGAAAAGACAGACTTTGAAAAAGATGCCGCCAACGAAATGAGAGCAAAAACAACAGCTTTGAAAAAAGGCGAAACAGTGAAACCAAAAGGCACGCTTGAAGAAAGATATACAAAGGCTTGTTTCTATTTGATGAATAATGACGGAAAACCATATAAACGCTCAGTTATTGATTCGCTCAATACTTTGTATAATGATTTAATCGAGGCAGGCGAGAAAGACAAAGCAGATGATTTGAAAGTTGGAATTAACCGCATTGTTGGTTTTGATGATAAATTACCGGAGTAAATGATATGAATGAATTAAAATTAAGAGGAAAAGTTTGTGCCGTAAAAAGCTACGATTGGGGTTCAAAATTTGCAATTAACTTTTATGCAGGTAAAGACAAAGACGGAAAAGCAACTTATGGCTTTATTGATTGCAAGGCTTTCAAGATGAATCCGACAGAAAGAGAGATTGTTGAAACTTCCGGTTGGCTGTCTTATGAAAAGTTTTCTCACGATGGCAAAAACTATTCCCGTTTGATGTATGTTGTTAAGGAAATGACACCATATAAAGCAGGGAAGATGGAAAACTATTCAGAGGTTGAGCCTGATTCTATACCCGATGACGAAATCCCGTTTTAAGGTGATAATATGAAAATATCAACTCTTGCAGAATTAAAGCCTGTCTTTAGAAATCTTTACGACACAGCTAAGATTATGCTTGAGAATGGCAAAGAAGTAGTTGCAGAAGTTCAGGAGTTCAAAAAGAAAAGAACAAACGAGCAGAACGCATACTACTTCTTGCTTAATAACGAGGTTGCAAAGTTTCTGAATGATTGCGGATTGACTTATGGCGAGTTTAATTTGCCCTACAATAAGGATATTATTCACGAAATACAGAAGAAAGTATTCGGAGTAGAAACTACAACGAAGCTGAATATTCAGGAATTTTGCGACTTTGAAACTCAAGTTATACACTTTTGGCAGGAAAGAACACACGGCGAATGGCGACCGTCAGAATTGCCGGAATCTTATTTAATCAAAAAAGGATACGACCTTGAAAGGAATTTGAGATGAGAAAAAAATTAACACCACTTCCGAAGTTAATCAAAAAGCTAGATGATGTTTTTCAGATGTGCATCAGATATAGGGATAACTTCACTTGCATAACCTGTGGGCGAAAATTTCCTCGTGGAGAGCGAAAAGAGTGTCACGCAGGGCATTTTATCTCAAGAGGAGTATATGCTACTCGTTGGGATGAGGAAAATGTAAATTGCCAATGTGCCGCTTGTAACCTCAAACAGAGCCTTGCAGATGTGGAAGTAATAAACCGCTACGCAAGAGAACTTGAATTGAAATATGGCAAAGGAACGGTTGACAGACTCTTTGAAAAGAAACACCAGTTATTCAAGTTAAACAGGGCTTTTTTGGAAGAAAATATCGAGTTTTATACCGATGCTTTGAAAAAATATGAAGAAAACTGAAAAATTTTAATTGATTTTTAATAAATAATGTATATATTGATAAGTGCAGTAAGGGAATTTTGGGTTAATGGGACTTTACGAAGTCCTTACTGCAATTAAAACTGTAAAGTCCCGCCTTTTTATAGGAGCAGTAAGGCAAATGCAGAACAATAAATCAGAAAAGATAATCATTGACAAAGTAAAGTTAATGACTTTACAAAGGCTAGGTTGCCCTGAAAAAGCAATCATAGACAAAGTTATTTATGGCAAATTCATTTCTCAAAATGATGAGTTAATTGACTTGCTTTTATCATCATTAACAGATGAAAAAACTTTTGCAAACTGGGGTGGAAGTAGAGAAAACTCAGGAAGAAAAACCAGTAAAAACAATAATATAAATCAAGATGAAAAAATCAAGTTGATTAAATCAAGTTGCTTTAATCAAGTTGTAGATAAAGATAAAGATAAAGATAAAGATATAGAAAGAGATAAAGATAAGATAAAGAATAATAGATATGGTGAATGTAAAAATGTTTTATTAACTGAAGAACAATATAAAAGACTTTCAGAAGAAAACGACAATCTTGATTTAGCCATTGAAAAGCTCGACACTTGGTTAGGAACTTCAGGCGGAAAGAACAGAAACAAAAACCACTATGCTTATTTCAAATCCAATAGTTGGGTTTGGAAAGACTTGAAGAAAAAAGAACTAATGTTTTGAGGCGTGATATGAAAGACTTAGTAACAATATTAAAACACATTGAAGATTTGTATGGCTCGGAAGATATATCAGAACACACAATTTGGGAATGGACAAGAAAATATCCCGAAAGATTTAAGGCTTGGCAAGATGGATTGAACAAATATTCTGACGAGGATATTATATCGGTTATTGATGAGTACTGGAGATTTAAGGATAACAAAGTTAAGCCTAGATTGGTTCATATACAGGCTATGCTTAACACTCAGAAAATTGATAACTATGAAGTTTCAGAAGATAGAGCAGAGCAAGAAGAATTTTATAGACGAGCCGAAGCTACCAAGAAACAGCTTGAAGAAAAAATGAAAACAAAGTGGGGCGTGTAATGGAGATTAAAGGTAAAGTACACTGTATGTTTGAGCAAAGCGGAACGTTTAAGAACGAGTTTATCAAGCTAGGAATACCTGCTGAAGATTATGATATTCAAAATAACTTTGGACAGACAGACCACGTTATTGATTTGTTTGCAGAGATTGAGGGGGCGTATCGGGGGGGGGTATCGGTGTTTGATGATATAACTCCTGATGATTTAATCATAGCTTTCTTCCCGTGTATTTATTTTTGTGGCTCTAATAATCCACCACTATTTAATGGCTCAGCGTACCATCTTCCGATATTACCCACAATAAAACACATCATAAAAAGAAACAGAGATAGAGCATATTTTTATGAGTTACTTATGAAACTGTGTTACGTTGTTTATGCTAGAGGATTTAAGATGGTTTTTGAAAATCCATATGATGATAGTATGTGTTACCTAAAAAATAATTTTATTCTTAAACCAGCAGTATATGATAAAGACCGCTCATTAAGAGGGGATTATTTCAAGAAACCTACGGGATTTTGGTATGTAAATTGTGAACCAACTTATGGTGAATCTCTACAGCCCAACAATAAAACAAAAACCGTTAGAAGTTTACCATCTGGAAAAGGCGATGGATTGTGTTCAGAAGAACGCTCAATGATAAGTCCTGATTATGCAAGGAATTTTATCTGCGATTTTATACTTGGAAAGAAACAAAACATAGGGCAATTACAATTATTTTGAGGAAACTATGACCGAAGATGAAAAAATAACCTTTGAAGAGCGAAAAGCAATCGTAATGATTGACGGACAGATGCCGGAAAGCTATGCAAATATAGTGGCTTGGAAAGAAATTGAAGAAAAAAGGAAAAAAATGCAAAAAAATATAAAAAAAGATGTTGACATATATAAAAAAGTATAGTATTCTGACATCAGTTTAACAGATAAGAGGAGAAAAACAATGTATCAATTAGGACAAGAAATAGATATTAAGGCTTGGAAACAAGAACAGGCGATGGATAAGTTAATGAATAGATTATTCTTATTCTTAGTGTCTGCTTTCTTTACTTCTGGTTTATGGCTGATAGTAGATTTTGGTTTATTATCATCAATGGCTTTTTTAGGATTCGGAATTGCGGCTTCAATAGCATTAGAATTGATTTAGGGGAGAAAAACAATGACTGCAGAAGAAAAAATCAAACAAGACATTTTGAAATATATCGATGATATGGAAATCGATATTGAGGAGCTTGATAGTTATGAATATCACAGCCCGACATATAGTTGGGAATCGAGTTGTCCTGAAGATTCTTATGAAGAATATGATGAAGAAGAAGCGTTTCAGGCAAAGGTTGAAAAGATAATCGATTCGATTGAAAATGGATTTTATCATCTTGACGATTATGTGGATATGACAGAAGAAGAAGCAGAAGATGAAGAATTACAGCTTCGCTTATTGAATTGGCTGAAAAGTTTGATTGATTAAGGAGATAAGAAAATGACAGAATTTGACATACAGTTTGAGCTTGACTGGGAAAAATACAGTATTTTTAGGAAAGGAAAAAGAGATGAGTAAAAATACACCAGAAGTCGGAGATGTTTTTGAGTCTAACGGAAAGAAGTTTACCATAGTTGCACTCTATAAATGGCAAGGGAATGTTCCAACGACATATCTACTGTTATGGGATGAAGGGCGTTCTTATTACAGCATAAATATGTTTAGCACAGACGGATATAACTTTCAAGATTGTGCCTATCTCGGACACAGTAAAGCAAACATAGATGATTTATTTAAGACGGAGAATGAAGAATGATAAAGGTAGGACAGATATATTACGACAAAGAAAAACACGCAAATTTTGTTGTTACTGTCGCAAGCGATGGACAATACGGTTTTTATACCAACAGTATTTATAAAAGCGGTTATGTAAATATACATTCAGCAGATTGGATAGAAATAAACGGTAAACTTATCGCTGAATACCCAACTTGGCAAGAAGCTGTAAATAGCAAAGAATTTAAGGGAGAATGAAGAATGACTGATAGATTTAAATTTAGGGTTTGGGATAAACAAGACGGTTGCTATGCTTACAGTAATAACTCTGATGTATATGTGTTATGCATAGAAACCGATGGAGAGTTGACTTACAGTGTTTGTAATAATGACTATGAAGGTATGAACTATATACCCGAAAGCGAAGTTATTGTTGAACAATGCACCGGCTTAAAGGATAAGAACGGCAAGCTGATTTATGAAAATGACCTAATTAAATGCCCTAATGGAATTTACAGAATAGCGGTTGATGATTTCGGATTATGGACAGCAATCTATGAAAATAATCCGCTGAAAGATGTTGTCGAGTGGAGCGACATTGTTAAAAATTATGCTTTTAGCTCAGAAAATGTAGAGCTTGAGGTATTAGGCAACATTCACGAAAACGCTGATTTATTAGGAGAATGAAGAATGAAAATATATTGTTGCAACTGCAAGAAAGAAAAAGATTGTGAATTAGTTAAAGGAACGTCTATTTATCCGCATAGACCTGACCTTGCAAATCTAAATTTTTATCGCTGCCCTTGCTGTAAGCAATATATAGGTTGCCACCCGAACTCTACAAAACCGCTTGGAGTTATACCTACTCAAGAGATGAAAAAAGCAAGAATGATTATTCACGATATGATTGACCCAGTTTGGAAAAGCGGAAAAATATCAAGAGGTAAATTATATCGACTTTTATCAAAAGAATTAGGAATTAAGCAATATCACACAGGATGGACACGAGATATAAAACAATGCAGAAAGGTATATCGTGCCGCTACAAAAGTTATAAGTATGGTAAATGAAAGGAGTTAAAACAAAATGACTAAATACGATGAATTTTTGAAAAGCATTATAGCTTTAGGTGTAAGATTTGGACAAGAAAATCCGAACAAAAATGTGGAAGATATAACTGATTCTGCTTTTAAGGCTTTAGTGATTGCATTTAAGGGGAAAAACCCTATTGAGGAGTTAAAACAAGATGAAGCAAAATGAACTTAGGAAAGCTATAGCAGACGGTATATTTGACGCTGTTTTCAAAATTGCAATATGCTTATTTTGCGGTGAAATTGTAGTTATGGCTTGTCAATATTTATATGGTTTTGTGAAAGGATTGTTATAATGACTGATTTAACAGAACAATGGAAAAAAGGCGAACTAGAAATTATAGGCAAAAAATTCGGAAATTTAACCGTTTTAGAATTTGACCATAAGGACAGGCATTATCACCGTTATTATAAATGCGTTTGTGATTGTGGAAATGAAACCGTTGTAAATGAAAGTAATCTTAAAAGAGGATTATCTAAATCTTGCGGTTGTGGAATTATTAAAGCACTTATACATCGTAATAAGTATGCTCCAAGAAAAGACCATCATAAATATAAAGATTATTCATTATATAGAGTATGGATAGGAATAAAAAAGAGATGTTTCTCAAAAACAGAGCCTGCTTATCCAGATTATGGTGGAAGAGGTATTACTGTTTGCGATGAATGGAAAAATGATTATGAAAAGTTTTTACAGTGGTCTTTAGAAAATGGTTATAAAAAAGGCTTAACTATTGACCGTATAGATAACAACGGGGATTATTGCCCAGAAAATTGTAGATACGTTGATTTATTTATCCAAGCCAACAACAAAAGAAACAATATTCTTATTACATATAAAGGAATCACAGATACTTTGCCTAACTGGGCAAGAAAGTTAAAAATGTCTGCTAAACTTTTATACTCAAGATATTACAAAAATAAAGACCCAGAATATATATTTAGGAGTATTTAATATGGATAACGATGAAAAAATAAAAGAATATGAAGCACATAAAACACCAGTGCCGAGTTATGAGGAATGGCAAGCAAAATTAGAAGAAAACGCACAGCTCAAAGAACTGCTGAAAGATTGCCGAACCTACATATCTGAATGGGACACACCGATGGATATATTAGCAAGAATTGATGAAGTTTTAGGAGAAAAGTAATGATAGACAAATACAATTACAATGACGAGCCATCGGGCAGAGCGGATACTTTAGCGATGGCGTTGGATAAATGCGAGAGATTGGAGAAACAATTAAATAAACAAGGTGAGCAAGTTTTAACAATGATTGATTTGTTACAGAAAAGCTATTTTTATTTATCTGCCGCAAGGGACTGTAAATTAACGCTTGAACATTGCGGAAATATCGGAATTTTATGCGATTTAATAGATAAATGCTTTGAGGAGTTGGAAAAATGAGAATAAAAATACCGATATATAATCAGCCTGTTTACATAGAAAACAATTATGACGGAAATGATTTTAAGGCTATTGTGGAATTTAATCCTATCAAGCTCCGCTACAATCCGAAATACTGGGATATTAAAACACTGGCTCACGAGTGCATACATATAATAAATAGGATTTGTAAGAATTGTCTAATAGACTTAAATGACTATGATAACGATGAGTGGTATGCTTATTTATATGCCGACATCTTTCACAGAATATACAACGCAACAAAAAAGGATTTAATAAAATGAAAATATTCGAAGCACTCAACGAAATGCGGAAAGGTAAAATAGCGAGATGTAAACACAGTTATTTTGCACTTGACGAAATGGGTTATTTGGTTAGAATAAATAAGAAAGACTGCTCAGTTATCGGAATCGCAAAAGTTTACGGCGATATATTTGCGACCGAAGATTGGGAAGTATTTGACAAAGAAACATTATTGAAAGGCAAACCGAAATGGATTTTCTCATAACAAGATTTAATGACACTTGGGGTTATATCTCGACAGGCAAAGACAAAAGCTACGGCTTTGAGTGGGGATATAAAGACATTATCAACAAACTGGAAAAGAAAGATAAGAACTTCACCTATGCTTCACCAGAAGAATTGGCACTTAATGACCACCAAAGGGAATGGACACAAAAAGACCGTATTCACCTTAACAAGCTAAAGTTTTTATACGACCGTTGGGATTATCAGCGGACACAGATTATGTTTTTACAAAGGGGATTAAACAGATGATGACACAAAACGAAATTAAGTTATTGCGTGGATTTTTGATTGAGTCAAAGATGACACAAAAAGAGTTTTCAAAAGAAGCGGGCATTTGCGAGCGGACATTAAGAACAGCTATCAAGACAGGCAAAGTATCAGACAAGACTTGGAATAAGATTCTTGATGCAATTATGGCTGAAACTATGCAAGTGAAACTGATTAAGCCTGAAGAAACTTCAGTTCAAGTGCCTGCATATATCTATAAAACATTAAGAGTTTTGTATTTTCTTATGGGTTCTTTTGCAGTATTAATGCTGTTGAACGCAATATTTGAATAAAGAAAAGGCGGAGAACAATGATAAACTCCGCCTAAGTAGATAAGAGGTCTTTAGAATACCACGAAAAAAATACTGTGCAATATGTAAAAAAGTATTGCATTTATATAAAAAGCATATATAATATAATCAGTTTTAACAGATAAGAGGAGTAAAAACAATGAATAAACATACAGCAGTTTTAGAATACTTAAAAAGGACAAAGAACGGTATCACCTCGCTTGAGGCAATCGAGATGTTTGGTGCGACAAGATTGTCAGCTATTATCTTTGATTTGAAAGATAGAGGATATATAATCAAGGACAGGTTTGAGGATTGCGTTGACCGGTATGGAAACGAGAGCAGATTCAAACGTTATTGGATTGTAGGAAGTGTTTATGATATTAAGTAAATACTTATATAAAGGGATTCCGTTAAATATGCTTTCAAAGGATTCTGCAGAACTTCACTTGTGGCAGAATAGAATAAATAGGGGTTGGAGCATAGAAAAGGCGATTCATATACCAAAAGGGCGAAAAAAAGAATATACGCACTTTGTAGGAAACAAGCCGGCGGCTTTAATTGCTTTGGAAAATGGAATAACAAAAGAGCAATTTTGGCATAGATTAGAAAATGGTATTGATGTATTGACGGCTTGCACAACGCCGATGAGAAAGACGAAAAAACAGATTGAATGGGAGAGAATAAATGGAATTAAGTAAAAGACAAGAAGAAGTTTGCGAATATGTGTCGCAAGGATTAACTGACAAGGAAATATCTGATTTGATGGGTATAACCTTACCGACAGTTAAACTTCATATTCACATTGTGAGAAAGAAGTTCGGAGTTAATAATAGAACGGCTCTTGCAATTAAGTATTTGGAAGAAAAGGGAAAACTCAAAAAATAGCTTGCAATCTCAGAAAAATAGTATTATATTTTATGAGAAAGCGAGGAAAAATGCTAGGTAAAACAGTATATTTTTTGAATTTTAAGGATAAAAAAGTTGATGAGGGAATCATCATCGAGGCTCATATCTCCACAGGGGGTTATGAGTCTTATTTGCTTCAAACAGAAAAGGGGGATAAGCAAATTGAACGCTCTGTTTGTTATGCAACAAGAGAAAAGGCTGAACAAGCCTTGATTAAAAAACAGCCGATTGCTGACAAGATGAACGACATCGCATCAAAGACTACCAAGAGGATTGATAGCTTGCGTGAACGTTTGTTAGGTAAAGCACCACTTAAACATTTAGCAAGGAGATAAAAATGGAAATCAAAAACGAATACAAAGCAATGGATGACATCAGAGGAGCAATCAAACGTGGCTATGGCTATGAACAGCTTAAAAGCAAACTCGATGTGTCTGAAAAGGAAATTGTATCATTGGGTACAAAGCACCCTGAATTTCTCAATGAAATCAATAAACGTTATCGTTTGAGCCTTGAGCCTGAAAAAGCTAAGGAAATCAAAGAGATAAAGGCAAAATCCTCTGAAAAGAAAGAAAATAAGGTAGAGGAGTAATAGACGATGCCATCTTCTGACACATACTTTAAGGTAGGAAGAGCCAAAACAGGCGGAAGAGAGAAGGGAACTCTTAATAAGCACACAACAGAACTAAAGGAAGCTGTTATGAAAGCAACAAACGACCCAAAGTTCATTGAAAGACTGAAAACAGAAAGGCCAGAACTCTTAGTTTCGCTTGCAAAGGCTATTTTGCCAAAGGATGTAAATCTTGGCGGTCAGGAAGACAATCAGCTTGAAATAAGAATAAGAGGTTATCAAGGCGATGGTGATTGATTTGCCTATGCTTAAATTAAGACCGTACCAAGAGGTTATCTGGGATAAGCTATCCAAAGATGACATCAAACGTGCGTTTATCTTAATGCATAGACGAGCAGGTAAAGATATATTCTGCATACAATGGCTATTTGCAAAAGCAATTACAACACCGGGAAACTATTGGTATTTATTACCACAACAGAACCAAGTTCGTAGGGCTATCTGGGAGGGAATCACATCAGACGGTGTAAAATACCTCTCTTTGATACCTGAAGAAGTGGTAGAGAAAAAATCAGAACAAGAGATGAAAATACACCTGAAGAACGGGAGTATTATCTCTTTTCTTGGCGGTGATAGGTATGACACGTTGGTTGGTGCAGGTATTAAAGGTTGTGTTGTGTCAGAATATGCTTTACAGCATCCGAATTTGTATGACCTCGTAATTGAACCTATGTTGAGAGAGTCAAAGGGTTGGTGTTTGTTTAATACCACGCCTCGTGGGCATAACCACGCAGAGGATATGTATAACTTCTTAACAAAGGAAATGAACGAGGGTAGAAAGGCATTTACTTGTAAATACACCGTAGATGATACAGGCGGAATCGTTACAGAGGAAGATTTGAACGAAGAACGCAGACGTGGAAAACCTGAAGAGTTAATACAACAAGAATACTATTGTAGCTTTGCAGGTGCTATTTACGGTGCATATTATGCTGATATGCTAGACAGACACTGCCCGATGGGTGATTATCCTTATGACTCTCGATTCCCTGTCCATACGATGTGGGACTTAGGTGTAAGCGACAGTATGGCTATTTGGTGGGTACAGTTCATTGAGGGAACTATCCACGTCATAGACTATTACGAAAACCACACGTTTGGTTTAGGACATTATGCTGAAGTTGTACAAGAAAAGGGTTATAGATACGCAGGGCATCATTTACCACACGATGGCACACATAGACAGCTGACGACCGATGAAAAGGCTATAAGCATAGAAAATCAGCTTATGCGGTTGGGTTTAGAAAATATAGACATTATACCGAGAACAGCAAACGTTTATGGCGATATTCAAGCCGTCAGAGGTCTATTGCCATTGTGTAGATTTGATAAGAAATGCACTACGGGTTATAACTGCTTGCGAGATTATCGTAGAGAATACGATGATAAGAACAGATGCTTTAAGGACACGCCGTTGCACGATTACACATCGCACGGTGCTGATGCTTTTAGAATTCTGCCTTATATTCACAACAAAGCGACAAAGAACACAAATTACAAGGCGAGGGTAGCATATGGTGGAGGTTGGTAGAGCCATTGAACTGGCAAAGATGGTCAACAAAGAGTTTGGCTTATCTGATAGAGATGAATATACAGAGGCTTTTGTTCGCAATATTTATCCTCTTACAGTGCCTGAAGAAGATGAAAACGGCTATTTATGGTATATGATTATTACAGATGAATGGGGATATAAATGTATGTCTATCTTGAGTTATTATATATTCCCTGAAAAGAGAACGGCTAGTAATTTTATTAAGATGCAACGTAAAATAGAAAGTATTGCAAAAAAAGAAAAAGTAAAGTATATTGAGCAAGGGAGTCATTTGAATCCTAAAGTAAATGATATTTTACTTAAGTTTGGGTATAAACACGCAGTTTTAAGAAAGGAGTTATAAATGGGTGGTTCAGCAGGAAAGGTTGTTGGAGGTGTTCTTGGTGGAGTAACAGGCGGTTTGTTAGGCTCTGTTTTCGATGATACTCACGCCGCAAAACACGAAGCAAGAAAAGCACGGAACGAACAAAATAGATTATTAGAAGAACAACGTAAAATTTTAAAAGAACAACAAGATGCCGAATTGGCTAAACGCAGAGAGCAAATTGACCAGCAAAGGGAACAAATTGCAAGTGGCGGATATAGAACTAATATGACATCAACAACAGGAATAAGGGGGACATTGGGATGAGTGTGTTTAGGAAACTTAAGAATCTGATAAGAAGTGGTCAATTAGTGAGAATGCCTCAAGCGAGAATTGCTCAAGGCAGTAATCAAATGGCTACACAACAATCTATTAAAAGAGTAAATCAAGGTACAATTCAAAAAGCTCCTAGTGTAAACTCAAGTGTCATACGAGGCACTTTGAGAAAAGCTGGAAGAAGTATTTTAGGATAAAGCAATGATAGATGCACAGAAGTTAATACAACGCTATACAAAGGCAAGACCGGGAAGAGATAACTTTAATAGCCTTTATAAAAAGGTTTATTCTTATATCTTGCCTGATAGATATACACAAGTTGAAGACCAAATCGAGGGACAAAACAACAGAATAGATTTATATTCATCGGTAGCAGAACAAGCGGCTGACCACTTTGTGCAAAGAGTGCAATCGTTATTGACTCCGGTTAATCAGGATTGGATTGGATTTGAGGCAGGTTTTGCTTATACAGCGGGCAATCAAGATGCAACAGAAGTAAATCGCCAACTTGAACACGTTGCTCATATTTGTAATGTGTTCAAAGACGTGTCAAATTTTGACAGTGAAATTACATCTTTTTATTATGACCTGATACCGGGAACAGCTTATTTGTTCGTTGGCGAGGGCGAACCTGAAAACCCGCTTGTGTTCAAGACTATTCCGTTTAAGCAAGTAGTTATTGAAGAGGGTGTTGACGGCACTCCTGACCACTATTACAGAGAGTTTAAGATGAAAAATGAACTCGTAAAGGAGCAGTGGACAGATGCTATTTATACTTATGAGGAACGCAAAGCACAAGAAGAGGTTGAACTCTTAGAGTGTACATATAAAGACAAGAACAAATGGACATACTGTGTAATCGATAAGGAACACACAAAGGTTATTGTTGAGAAGTCGTTTAAGACATCTCCGTTTATTTGCTTGAGGTGGACAAAGACATCAGGCGAAGTTTATGGTCGTGGACCGGGCTTAAAAGCATTGTCAGACATTAGAACGCTGAACAAGATAAAAGAATACTCTTTGCGAGCATTAGGTTTTACAATCCCTGTATTTACTGCAAGCACAGATGGTTCGTATGACGTAGAGAACTTTGTATTTGCTCCGGGTGCAATCAATCCTGTGCCGAGCAATCAGACAAACAATCCTACAATTCAGCAATTAGCTGTATCTCAACAGCCTGATTTACAGCAATACAATGCGACAGAGTTGGAAATGGACATCAAGAAAGCAATGTTTGATACAACAATTCCAAACGACCCAACAAAGATGACGGCAACAGAGATTAACCAAAGAGCAGGTGAGTTGGCTGAACAGCTTAATAACTCATTTGGTAGATTGGTAAATGAGTTCTTGTATCCGTTAATCAGAAGAATCGCAGAAGTATTGCAGAACTTTGGCTACATTGACCCAGACTTAGAGCTGACAAGATTCAACGGCTTTGGCTTTAAGATTAAGGTTAATACTGCTTTGGTGACAAAACAGCACGCTCAAGACTTGAACGAGATTGTGAATTTCTTGCAATTAGGTGCAGCTCTTGACCCGAATATGACATTTATTCCAAAGGTTGTAAAGATGGAAGAGTTGGCTGTCGAGGTTGCAAGATTGTCAGGTGTCCCGTATGATAAGATAAGAACAGCTGAAGAAATCCAAGCACTTGAAGAACAAGAGGCTCTTGAAATTCAAGCACAGCAACAGCAAGCTATGGTTGACCAAGTTCAGATGAGTAATGCAATAGAACAGGGAAAAGCTGATGCCCAACGAAATAGTTGATATATATCATAGAGTATTTACGACAGATGCCGGTAAGAGAGTTTTAGAAGACCTTGAACGGCACTGTCAATTTACGCCTAACACTCAAGACAGTAACGATGTATTTCTTCGGTTAGGCAAATTAGAATTATTGAAATACATCAAAAGAATGTTAGAAAGGAACAAATAATGGCAGAAGAAACATTAACAGACGGTTTAGAAACCGAAACAGAAACAACAACAGAACCTGAAGCGCCGACAATACCTGAGGGCTTTGACGAGGCTCTGTACGACACAGAAACGCAGAGTTTAAGACTTGATGCTGTAAGAGATAGATTTTCAGCAAAAGACAAGGAAATCGAATCTTATAAGAAACAGGCTTTAGATTTGCGTAGAAAACTCTCAAAGGGTGTAGAAACACCTGATTCAATCGAGAAGTATGAATACACGCCTGATGCAAAGTATGATTCGTATGTTCTTAATGAAGAGTCAGAAGAGGGCAAACACATCAAAGAAACACTTGATGAGTTAAGTCAGTTCGCTCTTGATAACGGGTTGTCGCTCGAAGCAAGTAAGAACCTTAAGACTTTAGCATTGGAGTATATGGAAAAGGTGCATATCCTTGATACACGCTCTGAAGAGGATAAAAAGGCAGAGAGAACGGCTTATTTGCAAGAGCAAAAGAAAATCTTAGGTGATAACGCTGAACAGATTATTAAGGAAAACTATGACTTTTATTCTGCTCGTGGACCGTTTACACCTGAAGAGAGAAAAGCATTAAAAGAAATTATCGGCGAATCTGCAATCGGAAATAACATCTTGCGTAAGATGAGAGAGTTTATGAACACAGGAATGACCTATGACATACCTGCAAGTTCTGATTTCAACACAGATGTTGAGGCATTAAGAAAAGAATATCTTGATGACAAGACATCAGATAAACGCAGAGAGCAGATATTGTATAAAGCCGCAGAAGAGGGTTGGAAAATTCTTTAATTTGTGATATAATATAATTGCTTTTAATTTAGCCACCTTTTTTTAACAGGGTGGCTTTTTTATAGTATTGACATTTAGTGATAAATAAAATATATTACAGTTAGGTTTGGAAAAAACCTCTTTTTAGGGCTTTATCGGATTTCCGACCCCACATTAAAAAGAGCCTTATTTTTGAAAATCCTGCAATTTAGTAAGTAAATTTTAGAAAGGATTTTAAAAAATGTCAAGAAAAATTAGTGATGTATTTCAGCTCGCTTATGATGCTGAAGTTAAACGTGCCTATGGACAGAAGAGATTGCTCGCAGGCACAACTCGTGAAAAAACAGTAGAAGATGCTAAATCAGTATATTTCCGCAAAAAAGGCAAAGGAATGGCTACACTTCATCAGCCGGGTTCTGATGTAAAAGCTATGAACGTTGATTACGGTCAGGTTCTTTGTGAATTGCAAGACTATGAAGCATTTGATTATGTAGATAAATTTGATGCAAAGAAAATCAA
>Ga0247611_10003710_pt1 | contig 22239 bp, 38 predicted proteins | sample 177DNAGHGhighgp2_FD_192422 | JGI IMG/M metagenome (GOLD analysis project Ga0247611, IMG submission 192422) | Sheep rumen microbial communities from Palmerston North, Manawatu-Wanganui, New Zealand - 1770 DNA GHGhigh gp2 | ecosystem: Host-associated > Mammals > Digestive system > Stomach > Rumen... | reverse complement strand
AAAGGGCGCGTCCCTTGTTAGTGCACTCCTGGGCAATTACGCCGTGGTCTGTCTGCTTTCAACTGGATTAAGGTTTTGAGGTTTCCCGGTCGTACTCCCTCCAGCGAGTCAGCATCAGGGGCTCACTCAAGGGCATTACTTTAGCCCCTTTTTCAATGTCGCGCCCTTATTGGTTTGAATCAGTTACTTTCTCAACTCGCGACGGAGCTTGTCAATGAAATCAAGGCAATACTCGCTACGGGCAAGAACACGCTTACTGGTCTCGTCATCCTTGTCCTTGTAGAAACGGACATCCGCCCGCGCCTCTCTATTCCAGCTGGATAGGATTAAATCGAGTTTCTCCTGCAAGGTCAGCGCAGGGAATTCCTCGGAATAGCAATCGGGGACGGACTCTCTCTCATCATATTTTGGTTCAACATAGTCGTAGTCTGTATCGTAGACCTCCTCATAAGTGCCGTCTTCTGGGTCATCCTCCTCCTTGATGGTTTCTGGATCATACAGCACGCAATCCAGATCGCACCAGTCCGGGTCTTTGCCGAACCAATGGATAGAAACAAGTTTCAAGGCCCGGTCAAGACTCATCGCAGAAACCTTGTGTCGAAACTCGCGGTGGACTTCGTACTCGACATCGTACACGCCGCTACCGCGCCAATAATCCGGGCAGTTCACATCGTGGTAGGTGATGCGCCCACAAGCACAAACTTCAATCGTATAGAGTTTCATAACAGATCAAGCGTCTTACAAATGGAATCATAAACCTTCCGACAATACTTATGATCTTCTTCAGGAATGCTCCCTCCCCGATACATATAATCATCGAGGAGGGTTCGCAGTTCATTCAATTTTTCGGTAACCTTATACAAAACGGCTGTTGTCTCAAATTTCATGATCAATTGTCAATGTCTTGTTCTTATAATCAATCTTTGCGTTATACTCCTTCAAAAAGTCTGAGCCGAAGATTGCAGAAATAGATATATTTTTCTCGGTCTTCCTGCGGAACGCATCGGTCAAGGCGGAGAAATCATAGGTAACGCCAAGAGTCTCGACAGCATGGCGTTCTCCGTCTTTAGCCCAGAATACAACATCGCCTTTGATGAGCTCGACTTTTGTAGATTCGCCCTCGCCGTTCACTCCGACGAAATTCGTCTCGCCGGAAGACTCCACGGATTCGAATCCTTCATCCATGAGCGACGGATCGAACATGGAGACCTCGGAACCGGTGTCGATGAAACCGATCCGCTTCTCGTCTCCGCCCGTTCTGAAGAGGACGAGCGGGACCTTAGATTTGCAATAGTAAAGCGGAATGATAATCCTTCCCATCCGACCTCCTTTTACCGCTGAAGAACGGAAATCAAATCGTTGGGACCATCGGTCGTGACATAACTCGGGACCTTCGCCTGATTGTCTTCATAGGTGAGAATCTCACCAAGCAGTTCACGCCAGCCCTTATAGTCATAAACCTTCTCGCCCTTCGTGAAATAAAAGCCATTTATCAGATCAATCTCCCATGTCACCGGAACCATGTCCGTGCGGCTTATATCGGTGAAAAGATATGGAAGAATAGTGTAATTGCGGTACTCATCATCGTTCTTGATGATCTTGTACATTACATCACCGTACAGTTCACCCTGAATGTCGTACCGCATCTTCACGAAATGATCCGGGAAGTCGTAGGCGGGCATCGAACTGGTCTTCAGGTCTACTGGCTGAATGGTTTTCTCCTTGTGGTTCACCACAATCAGGTCAGGCATGATCTTGACTTCCACATCCCTTCCTGCAACAGTCATCATCGTCTTGAACTGGGCCTGGTAGATGTACTCGACCTCATCCGTGTTCTTCGTGCCGAAGAGACTCTTCAGGTACGGATCCGTGCGGAAAATCCTCGCCATCTCCACCGCATCGTCCCAGTCAGCCTTCGAGACCAGCTTCTTCCCGGACTTGAGCGTGTCGTAGTAGTCCGAATACTTCGCGATCTTGTCGTAACGGGTCTGGGGCTTGTAGTTCGGCTGATATCTGACCGACTCCGCGGCGTTGATGACCTCCTCCATCGGGATCTCCTCGAAGTGATTGAAGGTGGAAGTGCTGGCAAGGATGTCCAGAACGCCCTTCTCTGCGGGTGGAACGGTGAAATCGGCGACGGCATAATCGTCCAGGGTCTTCCTTCCTTTCGTCAGGATGCTGTCGAACAGAGAACCGAATTCCATCTCGGGGGTGGGCTTCGTCTTTTCATGAATCGTAGCAATAGCAGAGAAACCATTCCTCGCATACTTCGCAATCATGGAATAAGACCATGCGGGATAATCGTGATACTCCTGTTCGGGAAGATTGAGGGAATATTCTTTAAGTGATTTCATAATTGGTGTAATTAAAAGAAAAAGGGAAACCAGGGCAGGTAACACACTTGACTAAGAAAATTGCATGAATAGCGATAAAAAGAAAGCATAAGAACCGACTGCCTTTCTCCGATTCGCATCGTGCGGTTTCCCTTTGTTCATCTGTTAATTGGTTGGTCTTCAGCAAATATAACAAAATTGTTATAATGCCGCAAGACCAACCTTAATTATTTTCTCAGAACCGTCATGAGATCGACACAATTCATCCTTTCAGGAAGATTGAATGGCTTTACGGCAATCCTTCGGTTCATGATTCTCTGAATGCAGATAGGAAGACTGGCATATTGCGCGGGAGAAATGAATCCTCCATTCTGATCAACTCCGAGCCTGCAATAAATGTAGTTCTGAAGCATTTCATAATCCTTTGGAGAAATCTTCTTACCCTGCAAAAATCCAAGCGCCCTGTCCTCGTCATTATAATACCAAATGGTATAATTATATCCGATGGCCTGAAGAATCCTTCTGAAATCTCCGGTAGCAGGATTAAACCAGTTGGTATCTTTTCTGAATCCGGCAAGAAGCGTAAGGACAGTTATCGGGTAATCTTTCCAGTCGCTTGTGCAGATCGTGCGGACAAGAAGATTCTCGTCTTCAATGTTTTCCCACAGAACAAGCGTCTCGGGACTGATCTTCGTCGAAGCCGTAATAGGAATCTTGCTTTCCTGAACATACGGAACCGGCAGTTTATTCCCGGTCATCAAATCTACGAGAGTTTCACATTTCGGAAGGAACCATATCCGCAAATCAGAAACACTGGTTTTGTCAACCGTGAGTTTCATCGAAGATTCGAGAAAATTCTCAGCAATGTGGAATTCATTTTCGCCCAAGTCAACACCCGTCTCATATCCGTGCTTTTCAATACGAACGAGATATAACTTTTCTTTATCCTCGTTTACGGCAACCAAGTTGCAATTTTTCCACGCATACAAACGCGGAATGATATCAGGCACGACGATGATATTCGCGTTAGCCTTGTCACGGGTAATCGAATAGCCGGAATTCCTATAAGTATCTCTCGATACCTTACATTCGCTGGAAACGAACAATTTGCTTTTCGGAGTAACGCTGATGCCTTTCGTCTCAAAAGAAAGTTCAGAGAGAAAATCATTGTTACTATCAGGATAGTAACAGGCCATCTTGTTATTTACATCTCTTCCTGCCCATTCCCAGATGCAGGTTCTGTCACATGCCCCATTTCCGTAAACCGTAAGATCTACGACATAAAGTCTCTTGTAAGTATGAGTAATTGTTTTCTCCATTACATTACGATTTTAGCAATCTTAGGTTCATACAGTAATTTCTGCGTCTGACGCTTATGATCAGAAGTGATGGTCTTGATCATGTGAATCAGCAGATCCTGATTGAAGATCATCTTGTCATTGTCGAGGAAATCAACGATACGATTCACCACCTTGCTGATAGGCGTTTCTCCTTCAGAGTCAAGCCAGAGCGATACATAGTTTACGAATCTCCGTTCGATAAGAGATGCAAGATCGGCGCGATACTGACCGTTGCCGTCATACATCGTATCTTCCAGCTTCTGCTTGATGGTCTTCCAGTCGCCAAGAAGCACTTCCTTCGGCTGAATGAGCAGATGCATCTTGTTACGGATGAACGACGCGAAGATGTCGTTGAACCGCCCGCCTTCGTCCTTGAAACAACCCTTCGCGATGAGCTTGATGAACTCGAGGTTCTCAGGAACCTCCCAGTCCTTCACACCGGAAATCATGTTGGCGAACATCACATAAGAACGAGGATTGCAAATATGGTTGCCATCTTCGTCAGAGCTGAACAGCTCGTTCGCATAGTTCATCACGAAGTTGATGCAACGACCATCGAGTTTCGCCTTCTCCGCCCAGAGAGCCCACGCGTCAAGGTCGAAAGCGACAGGGAAGTTAAGGAACCGGGTGCGCTGAGCCTCATCCAGAGAATTGACATTATAGTCGCCGTTGTCAGGATTAGCGGTCATCACGATGGTAGTCTTCTTCGGAAGCGACCACGAGACATACTTCTGGGTAAGGATAAGCTCCATGCATGCCTGCATCAACTGAGCAGTAGCCCGCCCATAGTCATCAAGGACGACGATGGTACCATTCTCGCTGTAATCAGGAACCCACGCGGGCTTGGCATAAGCCATTCTGTTCTTTCCGGTCTGACGATACTTCATATTCGGACCGGGAGCTTCACCAAGCTGCTTCTCGTTCACCCAGACAGGCGTAGGCATGGTCTTCACCTTCCATTCGCCCTTTTCGTCCTGATAGCGCTGGAGAATCTGGCATTCATATTCCTTTACCGGGAAACCGATGAGGTCACCGACCTCGTCAAGCTCATGAAGGGAAATCTTCTTAAACTGCATGTTGCGTTCTTCGGCAACCTGCTGGACCACGGAAGTCTTTCCGATACCGGCACCGGCTTCGAGAGAAACGGCGATAGGAGTAACGCCCTTCTCTTCGAGTTTGAGATTATTGTCAATGGCATAGTTGAGAAGCTTCTTCACTTCTCTCATAGAAACAGTGTAAGCCATAATTACTCTTCTTCTTTATAGTTATAGGTTGGAGATGTACTGATCTGATCGATGAACGAGCTGATACTTGAAATGACCATGGAAGCATACGCTTCGCTATTGTCCGAGCTGATCGTAGCTTTCATATATCGCTGGTCATCAACGATACCGGTAGCAGTGGAATGAATAGCTACACGGGCCTTCGTTTCGTCGGGAGAAACGTTAATGTCCAGATCGAAGGAAATTCCTCTGTCGAGTGCGCAGCTCTGAAACTGCTGAAGCGTGTTGATAATTCTTTTCATTTATAATACTTCGAATTCGTCTTCCTCGGGAATAACAGCAAGACCACCCCATGTGCCATGAAGCTGACCAAGGCTGTCGATATGCTGAACTTCGCCTTCCTTTCCGTTGTAACTGTTGAGTGCATACGGATCATTGAGACGGATAATCCTGATTCTGTCTCCTACCTTTACTTCAATCATTTTCTTCGTCCTTAAATTCATCGAAATCATTCTGGTTACCGAACCTGAGCTTGATGTTTTCCGCTGCCATGAAATAACAGTACGAACTGTATCCAGGCAGGTTTTCCATATATTCTGAAAGATTGAAATCATTTTCTTCCTTCATCAGTTTCTCGATTCTCTTCGGAAGCGAAAAGAGAGTGATCTCATTGTTTAGATAATCGAATACCGCTACTTGCATAATGACGCTCTAACAATGCCATTCGATGCCGCAAACGAAGGTGACATCATTCTTCTTGGCCTCCTTGCTCAGATTCTCTGCGGCTTTCTCCGTCATTCGCTTCTTTGTTTCGAGCGCTTTCCAGTTGGAGTCGGAGATAATCTTCTTGCTTCCGCATACGGGACAATATCTGAACCGGTTTCCATACTTCAGACTAATGGACGAGCCGCATTCAGGGCACGTCGATTTGCTTGATGTTCTTCCGTAGGCAATCGTGAGATTCTTATTGAATTTCAAGTATTCGTTATACCTCTCAATGAATGTATTATAAGCATTCAAATAGCCCTTCGACAATTTCTTGGTAGTATAAGCCGCAAGATAAGCGGTCTCTCCACCGTAACTCTTATTTGTAACGAACGTAATTGCCTCTTCATCGGTGTTAAACATCCTGTTAGTAATGTTTACACTGGAAACAGAATATCTTCCGTAATCAGTATCGAACTCAAACGCGAGGAATTCATTAATAAGATTCAGCGGATTCGTTCCGCTATTAGTATGCCATTCGTGCATGATATGAACTTTTAATTTTTCTTGGGAATGAATAATACTTTTGCGCCGTTCTTTGTGAATGCCTGCCTGTCTTGTCTACCCTTGGATGATATCACCCAAAGAGTTTCTTTGGGCGTAATGTTCGGAACTTCGCATTCTCCGTCAGTGAAATAGACGATTCCTTCATACTTCTTGCGGTTGTCCAGATACATCTTGATCGGCGGATAGAAACTGGTTCCACCACCACCATGCAGTTTCTCGTGAATGGTTCCATTGAAGTCGTATTCATACTGAATCGAGGCATCACATTCCACCACATGGAAAGTAATGTCCTTCATCGTCCTTAGCTGACCAAGAAACTCACGATATTCAGGCATAGATACAGAACCGGAAGTATCAATGGCGACAAGGATGTGAGACTTTCGCTTGTGACGGTTTCCTGCGGCATCGGGGAATCTCATGGATTCTCTCTTGCGAGACTTCTTGATCTGATCGGAGAACTCATTACCGATATAACGACGAAAATGCTTCTTCCAGTCGGTAACGGGTCTAGGTTTCTTCTTCTCGCGAATAGCCGTTATTCTGCCGACCATCTCTCCTGGAATCTTACCGCAACTCTTTTCGACTTCTTCAGCGGCGAACACACACAGATCATCGATAGCCTGCTTCGTGTCAAGCCGTTGCTCTTCAGTCATTCCCTTAGGCCACTTAGAATGGTCATCCATCGCATCGTCCTCATACTGTTTCATTTGTTCGGACAATTGCGAAGAATTCTTATCTTTCTTACCGTTAGACTTTCCTCGTCCATTCTGCTCGCCCTGACCTCCCTGCCCGCCATTACACGGATTATTGGGCTGATTAGCCAGCTGTTGCTGTGGCGGAGGCATTATCTGACAAAGACGCTTATAATACTCCATCGTGCCAAGCGACCTATCCCAGCCGAATTTTTCCGGAAGCATCGGATTAATTCCTTTCACGTTGCTGAAGTCGATGTAACAGTTCGCTTCGAGATCGCCTGCAAGATTATGAAGAAAATGTTCCTCATCACTGCAATTAGTCTCGTCCCAAAGAGTCAAATGGTTCAAGGCAAGATGAAGAGTCTCATGCTTCAACAACGCCATCATCGTAGGCAGATCCTTGTCTTCAATGAAGTCGGGATTATAGCCAAGCCTGAACACATTGCCGGAACGACGAACGCCTATCGTCTTAGTCTCATTTGTGGGAAACCTGTCCATTGCCGACAACAAGATACCATAATATGGCTCCTGCATCGTAAAGATTGTACAAACTTTCTCAAAATCCATTACTTGTCATCTTTTAAATAAGACCGAATGCCGTTGCCCGCCATCGACAAAGCGCCGGAGATATGAAAAAGCATGTTGCGCGTTTTATTCCATGAGGAGTCGCGTTCATTCTTTCTCTTCTTCATATGCTCAATGAGAAAAGAATGATACTTCTTTTGAAGGTTAAAAATAATTGTTTTATCGGATTCAAGTTCCGACAAATATTTCTCAAAGTCCATTATTCTTCTTCTAAGTAATTAGAGATGATTATGGAAATACCGCAGTTATCGCAAGTAAACGAATGAATATCTGGTTGTCCAACAAAGACACCTTGCGGTTCCTGTTCATAAAGAATTGTCCTACAAATTGGACATTCAATACCGGCGTTAAGAAGTTCGGTTAATTCTTTAGTATTCATCTTCGTAATCTCTACCAACCCATTCGGCATTTACAAAACAACCTTGTAGTTCCCCAATAAGCGCCGGAATTACATAAACTTGTTCTTTATCAAGCTCTTGAAACTTTTGACAATCTGGCCACGGAACGAAATAATAACGAAAATAGAACATATCCATATACTGGATATCGGGCATTCTTTCTTCCATATTAAGGCTCTTGTGCTTCTGCGATAAAATCTGCCGGATGGAGAGAACCTTCCGACATGAGATTGGAGAATATCATCGACGCCTCATATTCGGCATCAGCCATAGCGTCGTCCTTGTCATCCGAATTCACATCAATAGTAATAGTCGTAGTGAAATTAACCGGAATCTTGTACTTCTTTTTGCTCATTCCAAACTTCTTTTAGAATTTCATAGCCCCAAGTCTTATACAGATCGCTCGGGTCCTTGCATTGATAGTCCGACGGAATACAGATGTTTCTGATTGTCGGATACAGTTCGATAATCTTCTTCGCGTTGTCCTGACCGGGATTGTCTTCCTTGTGCTTAAAGTCGTTGTCATACCACAGATATACCGTCTTGAACCGTTCAAGCACCTGTTTCATCACTTGCGGCTTGGGCAGATAGCCCTCTCCCTGCAAGGACATGGCGGGAACGCCAAGGTTCTCCCAGAGGCACATCGCATCCTTTCTGGATGAGGTGATGATGACCGCTTCATCGGAATTCTTATCCGCCCACCTGAAAGCGTGCTTCCACAAATCCCATACGGATGCATCGTGTTTCGACAACCATTTCATCGTCTGGGAATATGGTTGGTAAAGCTTCACGCTTTGCTTGCCGTCCTTCCACTCGAAATAGGCATAGGCATACTTGTCCATCGGGATAGAGACGGTACTCGTGAATCCGTTGTTATCTTCCCTGGTGAAGAACGCGTGAGAAATAGGATAGACATTGCACCACTTGGCGAATTGCTCAGTGATGCCGAAACTTCTCCAGAACTCCCTGTCCCAATCCTTCCACTCCCTGACGCGGACCTTGATGGAGGAATTGCTCGTGACATGGATCTTCCCCTTGTATCTCCTGACCAAACTGACACGAGGAATCTGTGTCCCCGTGTCAAGTTTGATTTTCAGGAGAGCTTCGGAATATGTCACATTCCAGAGTTTGGCCATCAAAGATGTCGCATTACCTGCATCTCCGGTCCCGAAATCCTTCCAGATAACCGTACCGTCCTCCTTCTCAACCATCGAAAAGGATGGATTATGGTCATCATCACGGAGCGGGGAAGAGATAGAACAAGGAAACGAGTCTATCCCCATGTATCGTGCTATGATACCGGCATCAGTGATGTCAATATCTTCACGCCTGATAGGAAGACTCGTTTTCTTGGTCTTGGTAATCATCGACTAGAAAGAATCGTTATCTCCGAAGGGCAGATCGTCATCAACCTGCTTGGTATACTCAGGGCTGTCAAAACTCGGAGCTTCATTGGTATCCGCATTATCAGCGACCTCGGTGGCGGTAACATTCCATTCCTTGACCGGAGCGGCAGAGAACTCGACATTAGGCATCACGAAGGTAGAATCCTTTTCAGCTCTCTGCTCAAGAGACATGAAATACTTGTCGATCGCCTTTCGAGCGGAAGTATATTCGCCGGTATTGCGATCAGGAATCGCACCATTACCGATATAAGTCGTCGGAAGGAAAGTCTGATAGGATTTGTTGTCATCCGTAGTACGAATACCGAGAATGACCTTTACGCGATTGTCAGGCTGCATTGCGATGGCAGCAGCGATTTCAGAAAGGTTGCCATTGCAGAGATTAGCCCAACTGTCGATAGTGACATGACCAGGATCCTTGGAATTCACCCAAGCATTCTTCTTACGATCGAAAATCTGAAGAGGCGTGACATTCAGGAACTTCATCAGGAAGGCAACAACCTCTTCCTCACCGCCATGACAAGGCTTATAATCGGAAGAGATATTAGCGTAATTCCCATTGGAGAACACGGGAATCTTATGGCCCTGAATCTCCACCTTGGTACCCCATGCAGTACGACCGAAGGAATCGATGACCTTGCACTTGGTCCTATCCTTATTGAACATAACTTCGGGGCTCAGCCAATAATCGAGAGCGACAACGGGCTTTTCGTCCAGATCGTGAATCTGGACAAGCATACGGAGGCGGAAGGATTTCCGTCCATCCTTGTCCACGCTTGCATAATTGGGTTCATCAGCGCCTTCGGGAATCTGCCAGCCATAAGAACGAAGCTTGGCGTTATTGGGGTTGAGGGCGAGCACGCTGATGGAGGCAACACCAGAATACTTACGAATGTCAACGAGTTCACCGCTTGCAGGGTTCTTGGAATCTTTGTTACCAGTAATCATAATTATTTTTATTTAGTTATTGTTATTGTTTTCGTATTTTCAATTACCACTGAGGCCAACCATCATCATTGGTCTTAACATTGTTCGGATCGTTCCAGTCAGAATCACCGAGCTGAGGAATATCTTCTACAGCGACAGTAGCATTTTCTGCCTGTTCAGGCTGCGGGACATCTTCAGTAACTACGACATCAGTATTGACTGCCTTAATTTCACCGGACTGGATTTTCTGTTCCCATTCAGCATCCTCTTCGGCGTCGGGATCAGCAGCCTTAACTTCCTTCACTTCTTCTTTCTTCTCGGACTCTTCCGGCTCGTTGTTTTCAGGGAAGATAGTATCCTGGATCTTCGGCTCCTCCTCCGGCTTCTGTTCCTCCACGGAAGCGTCTTCTGTATTTTCAGAAACACCGCCGAGCATATTGTCATAATACTTCAACTGCTCGTTCAGGATGCCGAGGTTCTCGGTAAGATTCTTCTTTTCCTCCTGTGCAAGACGACGATATTTCTCATCGATCTTGTCAATGTCGGCGAGAATGAGCTTCTTTGATTTGAAAAGCGAAGCCCTGATCTTCTCGAATTCTTTTGCAAGTTTTTCTGTCATGTTGGTTGTTATAATTAAAGAAAACGGTTAAAACTTATAATGTTCTATACAATCAGTTGATATATTGCTTGTTACAGTGTATAGAAAGCTATCATCTTTAGTACCGTCAAATACAGGTATGTAAACAATGGGATTTACACTTCGAATGATTCTTCCTATCTGCTGAACAGAGATTCGCTCCGTTCCTCCAAGCTGACCGATAATGCCACAATCAATATCCTTGAGATTCTGACCCTCGATAAGTTTTCCAACCACAAACAGTGAATTTATCTCGTGGTTGTTGAACCTGTCAAGATGTGCCTGGGACTTCGGGCTTCTGGAAGTATACGCATTGTCTCCTCCCAGTTTTTCGGCCTGCTCGATCGACGAGCAAAAACATAGAAAGCGTTTCCCCTTATATTCAAGACGCTGACACAGTTTCCGTAACGCCTCTTCTTTCCTGTCGCCAAGAAATCTCTTTCTGGCACTACCGGCAGATAGCATTCGCAGTTTATTGAATTTGTTCGCCTTGAGATTATAAGTGTTTACCGCCGTATCGACCTGATTGCTCAAGATAGTATAATATCCTTTTTCGGAATATGCCCTACCCTTATACCAATATAACGGATGCACATCGTCCATCTGAAGATGCAGTATACAGACGCGTACCCTTGATATCCATCCTGCTTCCATGGCGCGTTCGAGTGTAATCCTTGATACGTCGAATTTACCATATACAGATTGAAGGGAATTCATCTCCTCTTCATCAACGACGGCGCCGAGCGCGAGAACATAATCTCCGTCTATAGTCTTGAGCATTGCAGTGCGTTTCTCTGTATCGGTATGCGGAACCTCATCAAGAACTATGAGGCCCCAACCGGTATGAAGAAACTTATGCAACGAGGCGTAACAAGCAATAGTGACATTATCGTCCGGGACATTGAACTTCTGAAATTCCGCTTTCCAGTTCTTTATATTGTCATCTTCCGGAACGAGAATAAGACAGTTCAGTGAAGGATGGTCTTCAAGGAACCGCAACGCCACATTTGACTTGCCTACACCTGTAGCCCATTGACAGACGAGCCTCCTGGAGTTCATCAAGCGCCTTGCCGCGATTCCTTGAAGTTCATCTTTAGTCATTGATAATCAAATTGATATAGTCAACTTCATTGTTGTTACAATGTACTCCGAAAGACATTCCGGTTACTTCTTTTCCATTGATTCTCATGGGAAGCAACATTCCATCCGGAGGAAGTTCCGAAATGATGCCGGTAAGTCTTTTAAGAAACTCGATGCTATTCATTATTGAGGAAGATTTTAGACATGTCCATCTTCAAGTTATTCTGTTCGTCGGACTCGCCGACAACAAAAGATTTACCACGAAGATGAGCAGGTCTTGCTTCACGAATATGACCCTCTCCACCTTCGAAGGACACAATAGTCTTGCGTCCTTCACGGTAGATATAGCCAACCGCATCCGCCTCGCCGCAGATGATGTCGCCAAGTTTACCAGCGAGATCTACTACGAGTTCATTGGATTCTGCTCCGTTCATCTGAATCTGACGATCTTTGACATGGCATACGAGAATTAGAGTCTCGCAATAGTCACGGAACATATGGATGACTTCCTTCAGTGCTTTGCGAAGATAGAGGTAGCCAGCGCCGTTTGGAAGAGTACGGACATCCGCCTTCGGATCGGGAACAGGCTTGCCATCAACGCGAATGATGGTTCCGTTCTTGTCCTTTTTCATTCCCCAGTTTGCGGCGAGCGGAAGAGAACGATAAAGAGAGGCGGCATAGACAAGACACATCTCCTCAAGTCGGGTAGCATTGTCAATTGTGATGAACTTGTACGGATACTTGCCCGTTTCTTTCATCTTCTTATCCAATGCGGCACGAACAGCGAAGATCTCCTGAATATTACTCGCTTTCACACGCATGACTGAAAGAGCGCGATAGCCATCTTCCAAGTCAATGACGAGGTTATTGTCCAAAGATGCGACCGCCGAGCTCTTGCCGCTTTTAGGGAGTCCAAAGAGAACGAGCAGTTTCGGATTGTAATTTTCTGGTTTCTGCCTTTCAGTAGGCAGTACAATTTCTTTAGCCATTGATAATATCCTTTACATTAACAGCCTGCTTGACATAACACACGAGTTTGTTGTCTTCAATGCGATAGCCAAGATTATAGAGATACTTGATTATCTCACGAGCAGGAAAATCCTTCAATGTCTTTTCCTTTACTTGTACCTGTTCAACAATAGTCTGTTTTTGAGTTGACGGCTCGACGATACCGTCATTAAAACGACCTTTTGTCCAACCTTGGCGTTGAACGGTATTTTCAATAGACTTCTTGCTACGCCCCATCAACTCGGCAATTTCTTCATAATTGCATCCATCCTTAAGATAACCCTTAATTTCGGCGAGCTCTGTGGTAGTATAATCTTTTCCTCGTGCCATGTTAATCTTCGTTTTTAAGAATCGCATCGAAATCTGGCATTTCAAAGCAATTATCCTTAAGTGTTTTTGCAAACTCGTCATTGCTAAATGCCTGCTTGATAGTGCCGAGAAGCATAAATAGAAATGCTTCATTTCGTATCGCGCAGGATGTTAAAGCGGCACATATGCCCATCATCTCATCTGCGCCATGAACGTCCCAATGAACGCCAATTCCTTCTTCCTCTCTGGTGATTTTAAGAAGGTCTCTGTTTTCTTCCATTTACTTAAGAATGTTAAATAGTGAAATAATAAAATTGAAAAGCGTCAACTGCTGAATCCGTTTCTTCTGTTTCCATGATTTGAGTTCCATGGCCTTGTCATAATACTCCTTTATTTTGGTGACCTCATCTGGTCTAGGAAGTTCCTCAAAATCACATACGGCACCATCAAAGAACAAAGGACATACTCCGCCCATCTCGCCATTTCGATTGGCAATGACATACAAGAAACGACCATAGTTCTTTAAGCCGGTACCAATGTCGTAACCAAGCCAGGTATTCAGACCAAATTTAGACGGATCAAACAAGCCAAGAACCAAATCAGCATCTCTTGCCGTATATTTTGAATCACCGAGAGTGGATGCAGTAGGAAGCATTCGTTTCTGCTTGATGGCTTCAAGACCTTCTGATTCGGAAGCCTGTTGCTGAATGGCGACACAGGTATAGCCATAGCGATTACGAAGATACTTGACGAAATACTCGGACATCTTGTCCACGGCATCCTTTGTCCTGAACCCCTGCTCTCTGTCTACGAGACCAATATGATCTATGATGCAAATCTTGTAATGGTTCTTATCATTCGGAACATAAGAGTCAAAGATTTCAACCTCCTTAGTCCAATCACCCTTCGAAGCTTGTTTGTGTGACTTATAAGAGCCGACAGATTTGGCATAAGCCTCACAAACACGAAGCACGCCGGTAGGATTTGTATTCTCTGTTTCAAACTGAACACATTCTTCGAAGAAACGAAGTCTTTCCTGATATCTTTCAGACTTGAGAAGGTCAATGACTTCTGGAGGAATTGGATAATCCATTGAAGTGGAACGCAAATCAGCCGGAGCAAATCTTTGACCATCCAACTTGAACAGAAGATGCGACATATATCGTTCAATAATCTTCTGCACGCTTTCTTCGAGAGCGAAATAGATGATATGACAAGAACATCTATCCGGATGTTCAAAGCAGTAATCTAGAGTCTTGAACAAATACAAGTAATTGGCTATCTGCGTCTTACCAGTCTTTTGATTGGCGGTGATAACCACATACTGTCCCTGTTCAATACCTGGAATCTCAGAACGAAATCTCTCAAAAGGAAGTGGAATACAATTCACGCCACCTTTCATCAGATTCTTCCTTCGTTCCTCCAAATTGTCAATGACAGAACCGATATTCTCGAGATCAGATAATTCAGAACCAAATTGCTCTATTATCTCGAACTCCTTATCACTCGGATTAACCCCCTTGATCATTTCTCATCATCGCTTTTCTCAAGTTTAACATCAAACCGATGAGCCATTTCCTCTTCAGCGTTCTGAACAAGAACTCCGAATCCACGAGCAAATGGAGCAAGAACAACAAAGAGTAATGCGCTACTGAAAGCACTATCACTCCATGCGCTGTTAATAACGAATCCAATAAAACTGGCCACAAATAACAACACCGCAATAATGACGAATGCATCAGCCCAGCCAAATAAACTCTTGCTAATCTTTTTCATATTTGAACAATTAAATAAGTTCTCCTTCGTCAACGGTTGAGCCGTTAAGAATATCATTCCAGTCATCCATCGCTGCAAGTTCGGAATTGCCCTCAAGAATATCTGCGAACTTGGATTCGTTGATATACTTGATCCGCCCATCTTTTTCAACAAGCGATTTCTGTTTCATGATGAAATACTTGAGAGTCTGCATGTATTTGACATTATCCTCGAACTGGGCGAGATATTTTCTCGCAGCAGAAAGACATTCATCAATAGTCTTATCTTTAAGTCCGCGATCACGCCAAAGCGTTTCAAGTCTACGAGAAAGATTGGGAACAGAATCTCTCCAAGGCCATTTACCATCTTTCTCTCCAGGAGGCCACAATTCACGCAATTTACCGGCAAGCTCATCGAAGAAAGAAACATTTGTAGTTGACTTAACAAATTCGTATTTGACATCAGTATTCTTGAGTGTCAATACTACTTTCATGAAGTTCGTGGAATTGATTCCATGGTCAAGCAAATACCTGACACAGAACTTTTCTTCCGGGCTATAACTTTCTTTCATATGCAAGACACGAAAATGATAAGCCAAGACAACCCATTACAATGGATAAAACTTCAATCCATTGCACAGGTATATGAGTAAAATCTCTTATCTCATAAGAGAATACCCAGAGCAAAACCGCTATCCATGTGAAGACGAGACATAAGCAGACAGCGAGTGCCCGCTTCCAATTAATTTTCTTATTCATAGTATTACAAATATACTGATTATCAGTGAGAGAAACAAAAATGTTCTAATTATTTTCAGTACCAAGAATATCATCCCAAGACGGTTCTTCCGGTTCCGCTTCAGGACGATTGAGATCCAGTTCATCACAGAGTTTGCACATCTCGAGATACTGTTCCTTAGTCAAGTCCATATTGGTCCGCATCTCGCGAGCCAATTCAATTTTCTGTTCTTGTGTCATCTTCTTGTTCGTCTTCGGGTTCAAAGAAAAATGCAGATACGAGCATATAGATAGCAAGTGCCAGAAGTGATAGTTCAATAGCCAGTTGCATAACTATGTATTATTTGTATTATCGAATGATTTCAAGATTGAAACACAGCAAGCGAACATTGCTGCGACAAGAAGAATGGCCACGAGCGTTCTCATCACTTACAGAGTTTAATATAGCCGTTGAAATAACGAGAATGTCCGGGAACAGATTTGAACTTTATCCAGTTTGTAATCTCGTTGGACTGAACGGGCTTGACCCCGGAAGCGCAGGCGACGGTGATATGAGACACCTTATTCGTGGTAATGCAATCCACCATCAAAGCAAATGCGTCATCGCTCTTGCCATATCCAATCACTTCGAAGGTTGTATAACATCCCTGTATCTGAGCAAACTGTCTCGCAAGCTCATTCCAATTCTCATTGCTGGAATGAACGATGGTGATGTGATCGCAGTAAATCTTCCAATCGTCAGGAATGGGACAGATAGACTCTGCGAGAGCGAGAAGCATATCTCGCGTTTGTTCGTTGAACTTGACTGCGTAGTACATATCTATTTGATGTTATTGATTTGGTGGCCCCTGGCGGACTTGAACCGCCGACCTTCGCATTATGAGTGCGCTGCTGACTAACCAACTGAGCTAAGGGGCCATAAAAAACAGACAGGACTTCACAGCCGTGTCTGTTTCAACGTGGAAACACAGACTCAACCGAGCCTGGATATGTCAAAGATAGTGACAATCAACCGATAAAACAAAAATGTTTTACGGATTGACTGCCACAATCATGTACTACATTTCTCCGGATGTTTCCGCAGAAGAAATTACCTTTTCACGACGCTCAGTAAGAAATTCAAGCCTATTCGTAGTCTCGACAAATAGTTCCAGACATTCCTTATAAAACCTGGTATGATCAGAAAGATGTGTCAAGACCGACATCAAAGCAATATGAAGTTCGTTAAGAGCTTGTTCTTCCTTATCGATACGATCAAGTTCCGTCATCATGCTTCCATCCATGCGCCCAACGAGCAACTGCCCGTATGCTTTACAATGCGAGACGCCTTGATATTGTATTCATCCTTCAGTTCTCTTTCACCAACCCAACTATAGTCCCCGGTAGAAGAAAACCTATTGGCGTCCTTTTCGTCCTTGAACCACCGAACATCCTCTTCTTCGTATTCGAAGTTGACGCGATCATAAAGATAATTGTAGCTCAAGAACTGACAATTCTCATGACCATAGATATTCTTTGTCTGCGGAATATTCGGAGAGAGGACGGAAGTATCGACGAGCCCGATCGCCATTTCAACAAATCTCTGCCGAATCTCTTCCGGCAACTGCTTGATGGCTTCGTTAAGAGCTACTCTGTTCATCTCGCCATTCAGGATGGCATACTCGATAAGATTGTTTGCTTTCATCTCTCTGTATTTTAGTCCTTGTAAATAACAACTCCGTCCTTGTAGGTGCTGCCGACATCGACCTTGATGCCTTTGTCGAAACACGCCTTGACGAAATCCTTCGCCTTGTAGATGTTCACGAGAACGAGCGTCTCACGCTCAAGCTGCTTGATAAGTCCCTCGAACGGCTTGGTCTCCTTGACCTCGTTCTTCCTGTTGTTCTTGTTGTTGTACTTCTGTTTCATACGCGTACTATGTTATTGGTTAATGGTTTACTCTTCGTTCCCCCAAGGCGAGACATACAGAGCATCGATTGCTCTAGCCGCTTCGGTGAACTCGTCGTCGGTAAGCCCGAATATTTCGATGTAGTCATACTCATAGCAGGCATCAACGACGACTCCATCCGCAGGCTCGTCATAGATTGTCGTCATCGAATCTCCAGCGTTATTGCGGCAATCAAAAATCCCGCAACCTGGAACATACTGTCTGTTCTCCTTGAAGAACTCGACAAGGTGTTGCACTCTTTCTGTCATATGTCTGATCGGTTTTATTTGTTCAGAATTTCCTCACAGAGCTTGATGGCCTGATCGATTCGCTCAGCGTTCTCACGCTTGTTGCGCTCCTCGATCTCAGCCATCTTCTCCTGAAGTTCGTTGGCCATCTCCTCGACACGACGACGCTCCTCGAGCTCCTCCTCTGTAGGCTCGGGATATTCGTCGTAATAGTCTTCGGGATATTCTCCGTCATCATAATCGGAATAATAGCCATCATACATTTTCTTGTATGCTTCCTCGGACATCGGCGGAACGAATTCGTCGGCGGCAATGTCAACATCTATCTCCTCGATGAAATAAGTCAGACTCGGCTCGCAAGGATCCGGATGAGAAGAATGCCAAGCCTTGGCCTTCTCAGCGGCAGCCCTATTGGAATAGACCTGGCACAGAGAGCCGGTGTAATCAGCGTAGTTGTCCTGGAAGTTGATCTTGTAAATCTTCATATGATCGTAGTTTTGATTTGTCAAAAAAAAGGAGCGGGAGATACAAGCCTGTCAACGGAAAAGAAAGATAAATCTCCTATGCGCTTCACAGCGGAATCGCTCCTTTGGTTCGTCTACTCCTGATATCCTCCGATATACATCGGATTACCATCGAACTCGTGAATAAAGCGCATGCGCTGGACATATTCCTCCTTGGACATTTCACTGTACATGCGTTCGCCGTTACGTCCACGATGGAAATAGCCCCTACCTTCCTCGTAATTGTGGAAGAAGAAGAACTTCTCACCATCATATCCGTTTTCAGGATCAGGTTCGTTCATAACGACGACAGGATTGTCGATAATCCACTTGACCGCCTCGTCTCTCGTATCGAAAATACCGAAGAGAGTGTACTCGCAGCCATAAGCATACTGATAGGTATCAGCAATCACAAGATATTTCTTCATATACTGTAGTTATTGGTTTCACACGACGCCAATCACGGCGTTTCGTCCCGGTCTCATCAGGTGTGATTTTATAGACTCCCGGGCTGACATTGAAGTTCTTCGAGCATTTCCTGCTCATCGATACTATGATTAACGATGTCAATGTAGTGCAGAATACGACAATCCTCAGGACACTCAAGACCATTGTCAAAGTAGATACATTCATACCCACAATGATGGTCTATCATGTCCTGAGCATATTCGACATCGTCAAAATCTACATCTGCAAATACTTGCGGGATATCAGGAATGCTGATAACGGCACGATGCCTTTTCTTTCCGCTACTCATTATTATTCTTCGAATTTTAGTTCTACCTCACCCCAATCAAACTCCTCATCATTGAGCAAATCAGGATTATTGGTATGAAGCGTAGCGAATCCCTCCTCATCAGCGCAGTAGCAGCGAAGCGCAGCTTCCTTGGCCTCATATTCATTAGGATAAGTCCTGTCCCAATGACTACCATACCGCCAGAACTCCACGCGATAATGATAACCATCATTGATATAATGGATCTTGGTCAGGATTTCCTCAGCCTTCTTATTGACCACATCGAGTTCAGCAAGAAGATTCTTCAATTCAATATTCATATGCTTTTATACTTTAATCATTACAAGGAAGAACGATTACATGCTTACCTTCTGGTGTAGTCCACCAAGGACAGCCAGCCTTATCATAGTGTAACATATACGGATAGAGCATAACACGCTCATAGGAATGACCATTCCAATAGCAATAAGTTCTCATATCACTATGCATTAGCGGCAAGCCTCAGTTTGACATCATCATAATTGAAGCCAATACATCTCGTCTGACCTTCGTTAGAAACGGAAGACCAGAGATAGTAAAGACTTTCAATAGCTTCCATACCGCCAAGATTTTCGACGGTCTGTTCCTCGGTTGCCCAAGCCGAATTGTCGGCATGCTTCTGCATCATCTTTTCGATGTACATCTCGCAGAAGACTTCCATGAAACATTTCATATACTTGTCGTTTATTGATTACGAAAGAAAGGGAGAGACAGACGAATCTTCTCTCCCAGACGGTGCTCGACAGCCTCCAGAGCAAAACTCCTTGTAGGCGTGCAGCAACGCCTCGTTGTTCAGCAGCGGAAACTGCCTACACTGTCGATGCATGGATTTAGCTTCGGAACATACATTCCTACTGGACTCCGACGCCGCGTTGAGGCATCCATTCTTGCCGGAGTTATTTGAACCCTTTTCTTTCTTTATATATTTCTTTCTTTTAGGAGTAATAATAAGAAAGACTATAAAAGAAAGAAACTGTATTCTAAGGAGAGGTTAGGGGTATGGGGGAAGGAGAACCACCAGAAAATCAAATCCCCGAGACAAAGCAAAAATCCCGGGGAAATGATTATGGCGGCAAAGAGAGAAAAACGAAGGCAAAAGAAGAAAGTGGGATACCTTCTCGCTCGAATACCGATAATTAATCAGCCAACTCGCGAAGGAGATCTTCATCCATCTCCTCATACGGATTCAGAACATAACCATTCTGAAGGATGATGAGAGAGAGAGGAGAAACAGGAACAGAGTTTTCCATGGTACAGAGAGAAAAGAATTACAAGGAACAAATAAAGAAATAGGATCCTATGAATGATTAGGATCCTAATACGCACGCGCGAGAGAGAGAAACCGGAAAGCGGAAAGGGAGAGACTGGTTGCCTTGGCAATCAGAATCCCCCATCCCATTCGTCGAAGTTGAAGTCGGAGCGTTTGTCCTTGGCTGGCCCTTCCAACGGAGGAAGGTCATCGACTGGCTCGTCATTGTCCGTGGTATTCTGACTGGACTTCGGAGGTTTGCAGTATGAATCGGACAGGACGAGGAAGAACTGCTCCTTGCTCGGGTTAGCGTTTGATATCATAGCCGAACCGTGGCTCGTACGAAATTGCTATAATTACCAGTAAGCAAAAGAGCAAGCCCCACCCCTGAGGGTGGAGCAAGCGAAGCGAGGGACAAGCGTCTAGCTGCGACGGGAACCGGAGCGGTTAGAACGCGAGACACGAGCGGGAGTCTCTGCGGTAGCAGTGGCGGAAGCGGATTCCGTCTTAGCTTCTGCATACGAGTCGCTGGCGACGCGGTTGCAGTAAGCGACAGACAGGAATGTGTTGTCCTTATCATCGGGGTCGAGGTTAAATTCCTTGATTGCGTTGTCGTCGATGACGCAAAAGCAAACAACGAATTTAGACGCAGCAGCGCTGTGAATAAGGTCGTTCAGCTTGTCTGAAGCCTCCTTATTCGCAGCGTCGTACACACCGGGAGCAACGCTCGGGTGTGGACGGTCTGCTTCGACCACGCGCCGTTTCGGGTCTTTCTTGCCGGAGGCGAAGGAAGCCAGATACGCGCCACCCTCTTCAGGGTGTTCGGGGTCGATAAGGCGGAGCGTGAATCGGTCACCCTTCTGGGTGGCGAACGGAGCGACGTCGAGACCGAGTTCCTGGTACTCGTTAACGAACTCGCTGAGGGGTTTGGGAGTTCCCTTAATCATGATTTTGTAAGTGTTAAGAAGTTAGCCTGCTGGGTTTCGCTCGGCGGAAGCCGGGGGCACACCCCCCAACCTGGCGTGCCAGGCGGGGGTAAGTCGGATAACCTCTCGCATAAACAAATATTCGAGATGCTCAGATTATTACCTTCCGTATAAACATATTAACCAGCGTTTAGTCGTCATATGAAATTTTTTCTTTGCAGACGCATGGCGGGGGTATATCCAAGATGACGGATAAGGGGTGGCCTGTTTATATGTAACCGAACTTGTTACTTGTGTAGGCGGAAAGGATAAAAGACTTATACTTGCGTGGAAATAATATGGTTATGATTGATCCTGAGAGAATACAGAGGCTGGCTGCGAAGCTTGTCAACCGGAAAGATGCCTTGGAGATGGTGCGCCAGATGAGATGCGGCGGAAAGATGTATCCTGGTGGTGGTAAATTCTTCCGTACGAATTTGCAGAACGAGTCTCCGCTGATGTATCAGCCGATGATGCCCATCAATTATCCGATAGAAACTCCTTTGCGTTTCCGTCCTCAGCCGGATTTGGGAGATTATCAGGCTCCGGCCAGTACCGGGATGGTGGTGGATTATCCGATTACTTTACCCGAGAGGGTTCCTGTGCCTGTTCAGGATAGCGTATCCGCGCCCGTGGTGGTTGAGGCCCCTGTGGAGAATCTGTTTTCTGACGAGCTGATAGCGAGACGGGCATTGAAGCAGAGATATGCGGAGAGTGCGTTCAATGACAAGGCTAAAAGCAAGGCCGGGGCTCAAGGGGCTTGGCAGATTATGCCTATTACCTTGAGGGACTATCTCGGCAGGGGTCGTGGTAAGGCCGGTGATTTGAATGATCCAGTGTATAACCGTAAGGTAAGGGACTGGGTGATGG
>Ga0247611_10003708_pt1 | contig 22245 bp, 34 predicted proteins | sample 177DNAGHGhighgp2_FD_192422 | JGI IMG/M metagenome (GOLD analysis project Ga0247611, IMG submission 192422) | Sheep rumen microbial communities from Palmerston North, Manawatu-Wanganui, New Zealand - 1770 DNA GHGhigh gp2 | ecosystem: Host-associated > Mammals > Digestive system > Stomach > Rumen... | reverse complement strand
AGATGGCGGCGGTCCTCGGTCTCGCGGAGGGCAAGTACGCGACGGGCGGCGGCTCCAAATTCTGGGCGATGAACACGGCGACCTGGCTCAAGCTGCAGATCGCGCTCATGGGCATCAACGCCGACGGCGCGCTCGTCACCGCCGCGCAGACCACGATGCCGTTCCTCGGCGGCGCGGTCGAGATCCTCGATTTCGTGCCCGCGGACAACATCGTCGGCGGCGAAGGCTCCCAGTACCTCTGGGTAGACCGCAAGAACGTCGAGATCGACGCGTCCGAGCACGTGCAGTTTATCGACGACAACACCGTTTTCCGCGTACGGTCCCGTGCGGACGGTCTCCCGATCTCCGGAGAGGGCTTCGCGGCGTTCTCGCTGTCGACGACCGCCGTCACCACCTCCGTGAACTTCGCGGCCGACACGGCGAACACTCCGCCGAGCAACAGCCAGACCTAACATGACGTGAAAGGAGAGCCGCGGAGATGAACGAGACGATTTTGAAAATGGTCTGCGTGCGCCTCAACCGCATCTACACCCCGACGGGGAGCGGGCCGGAGTACGATCTGACCGAGTATCTGCGTGACCGCATCTCCGCGGCGATCCGTGAACTCCAGCGGATGGGGATCACGCCCCAGGAGGAGCCCGCCGACGAGCTGCTTGTGGCGGACTACGTCTGCTGGGAGTACGCCAACCGGGACAAGGCGGAGCGGATGCCGGACTGGCTGCGGATCAAACTGTGGGAGCGGCATATGGCGGAGGGCACGGGCGATGATGCTTGACAGCGGCGTCCTCACGCTCTACCATGCGGCGACCACCGAGGCGGTCCGCCCCGGCGACAGGCCCGAGGACAGCCGGACGGCGTACTACACGGGCTGGTACGGCGAGCGCGTGGTCGGCTACAACCGATTTTTCGCGGCGCAGGGCGTCAACACCCGCGTCGACCGCCTCGTCCGCATCCTGCGCCCCGACGAGCCCGTCGCGGGATCTGACACGGCCCTGCTCGCGGACGGCTATTATTACCGCGTGACGCAGGCGCAGAACAATCACGACGACGAGAGCGGAGAGGACGTTTGCGACCTCTCCCTCGAGCGTATCGGGGAGAAATTCGGGAGGGCATCGACATGACGATCTACGACGTCCGGGACGCGCTCGTCGAGGTGCTCAACCGGGTTTATCATTACTATGCATCCCAGGCGGCGGCGGACTCCGGCGGGCCCTATGCCGTGTGGGGGGAGACCGGGATCACCTCCCTCGCGGGGGACGACGGTCCCGCGGAGTGGGCTGTCTCCGGGGTGATCTACTACTACACCCGGGAGGAGTACGACCCGCTCTTCGACGCCCTGTGCGCCTCCCTCGCGAGGCACGGCGTCTCCTTCCGTCCGGGCCGCATCGGCTACGACGACACGACGCACACGATCTCCTATGAGGTAGAGTGGACCGTCACCGCCGAGCCGTGCGGGATCTACGCGGAGCCGGAGGACGACGGATGAGCAGGGCGGCGTTTCTCAAGGACACGGACTTTGAGTGGATGCTGTCCAATGCGGAGCAGTGGGTCCCTGGCGTCATCACCGAGGCCCTGCGCGCGGGCGCGTCGATCCTCGCGGCGGAGATGAAGCGAAACCTTCGCGGCGTGATCGCAGATCCGCAGGCGCACGAGCTTGTGAACTCTTTCGGCATCACGCCCGTCGGGCAGGACCGGCAGAGAAACTGGAACGTGCACCTCGGCTTCGACGGGTACCAGCAGCCGGGCACGGGCGAATGGAAATCGACGGGCATCCCGTTCCAGATGATCGCGCGGGTTTTTGAATCCGGCTCGACGAAAAACGGGTATCAATGGCGGCAACCGACAGGATTTGCGCGGCGTGCCGTCCAGTCAAAACGACAGGCCGCAGAGGCCGAGATGAAACGGGTCGCGGAGGCAGCCATGAAGCGCGCCGCGGAATCCGGGAAAGGCAAGGAGTAACAAATGGCAAGAATAGGCATGAGGTATCCGAAATTCTGCCCGGTCACCGTGACCGAGGCGCAGGACGGCACCGAAAGCGAGACCTACGGCACCCTCACCGTCGTCGGCAAGGCGATCTCCGCCTCCTCAACGGTGAATTTCACGTCCTCCGATCTGTACGCGGACGACGGCAAAGCCGAATCCGTGCGCGAATTCACGGGCGGCACGCTGAACCTCTCGGTCGACGAGGTCGAGAACACCGTGCAGGCGGCCCTCACGGGCACGACCGTCGCGGAGGACGGATCCCTGACCAACGGCGGGGACGACACGGCGCCCTACGTGCGCTTCGGGTACATCCGCAAGCGCGTCAAGCGCGGCGCTCCCGCATACGGCGGCGTCGTGTTCCTGCGCGTCAAATTCGCGCCTATCAACGACGAGGACAACACGAAGGGCGAGTCGATCACATTCGGCACGCCGACCCTCACGGGCGACCTCTTCAAAAACCATGAGGGCAAGTGGCGGAAGTATTCGCAGTGGTTTGACACCGAGGCGGCGGCGATCGCGTGGCTCGACTCCAACGTCAAGCCCGCGGCCTGACGAGGTGACCGATGATCACCGTAAAACTCAGCGGCGAGGAGCATGAGCTCCGGTGCGATCTCAACGTCGTCGAGAAGATCGAGGACAAATTCGGCACCATCGCCGCATTATATCAGGAGATCACGCGGGCCGCGGTGCTCAAATGGCTCCTCGCGGAGCTGATCAACGAGGCGCGGGCGGTCCGCGGCGTCGCCGAACGGGTGACGGAGGACGAGGCCGGGAGGCTGTGCGAGGCGGAGGAGATCATCCCCGCGCTCGTCCCGGTCATCGAGGCGCTGAACAGCTGCTGCACGACCAACAAACCAAAAAACGCGGAGAGCGGGGAGACAACGACTGGGTGACGGAGTCCGGGGAGGACGAAAATCCCCGGCGGGTGTCGCCCCGCTTTCGCAATCTCGCCGTCCGGAGGCTCGGGTACACTCAGACCGAGGCCGGGCGGCGTACCCTGCGCCAGATCGACGACGAGCTCTCGGACCTTGTGCTCATCGAGCGGGAGATCCGGCGGGCCGAGGAGGAGGCGCAGGCGGACCGGGAAATGGATCTCGAAAACGAAGGAGAGGGGGAGGACTAAATGGCAGACGCCGGCATGCGGATCCAGGTCGAGGGCGAGAAAGAATTTAAGGCCGCCCTCGCTTCGGTCGACACAGCGGTCAAAAATAATCAAAAGGCCCTGAAACTCCTGACGGAGGAATACAACCAGCAGGGGCAGGGCATCAAGGATCTCACGACGGCGGAGGACGCGCTCGCGAAGCAGGGGGAAACTCTCGCGACGAAGGGGAAGGTCCTCGCCGATTCGATCGCGCAGCAGGCCGAGAAGGTCGACCTGCTCGATCTCCGGGTCGAGGAGGCGGCGAAGGCCTACGGTGAGCACGACAAGCGCACCGAAGCCCTGCGCGGTCAGCTTCTCGACGCGTCTCTCGCCCTCGCGAAGATGACGGGGGAACAGGAGAAGAACAACCAGGCAATCGAGGCGAACAAGGCGGCCCAACTCGACGCGCAGCACTCCACCGCGCAGTACGAGCAGGCCGTCGAGGCGCTTTCCGCGTCCGTCGCGGCGAACGACGCCGAGATCAAGCGGCTGACGGAGTCCGGGAAGAACCTCGACGCGGAGAACAAGGGCCTCGGCAAATCCTCCGAGGACCTCGCGAAAAAGACCGAGAACCTACAAAAAAAGAACGCCGACCTCGCGGCGGCGAACGACAAGCTCCGGGACTCCATCTCGAAACAGAGGGAGATCACCGAGAACCTCGCGAAGGCGCAGGCGACGACGGTCCAGCGGTACGGAGAGGGATCGAAGGAAGCGGAGGCCTACCGGAAACGCCTCGCCGACGCGACCGCGCAGCTCGACAAGATGGAGGCGGAGCTCCGCCAGAATGAGAAGGCTGTCGAGGACAACACCGCCGCGATCGAGAAGGGCGGGAACGCGCCGAAGGGCATGATCGAAGGCCTTGATAAAGTCGAGGAGCTCACGGGCGTCAAGATCCCCGCGGGGATCAAGGAGATGATCGGCGGGCTGGATGCCGGAGGGGTCGCTGCCGGCGGGATCGTCACCGCGCTCGCCGGGGTCTCAGCAAAGATGACAGAGATCTTCAAGGAAACTGTGGACTGGTCGCGAGACCTGACAACGAACGCGCAAAAGCTAGACCTCGGCACCGAGGAATACCAGCGGCTCGAATACGCGGCTACAAAGGCAGGATTTCCACTTTCAGATTTCCAAAAGGCGCTTGAAAAGGTCGGTGACAAGGCATACGAGTCCGACGAAATTCTCGGCGAATGGATCGGGCGCATGGACGAGCTGAAATATGCCACCGACGACACGAAGAAGGCCGTAGCGGACGAGATGAAATACTGGGACGATCTCGGCGTCAGTCTGTACGACGCGGAAGGAAATCTCCGGTCGACGCACGATCTGATGCTCGACGTGATCGACGCTCTCGGCGGGATGACCAACGAGACGGACAAGAACCGCGCGGCACAAGAACTTTTCGGGAAAAAGTACCGTGAGATCAACACCTTGATCGAGACGGGCGTCGAAAATCTGAAAGCGTATGAGGCGGAGGCGCCGGTCGTGTCGGAAGCAGAGGTCGCGGCATTGAATGACATCGGCGCGGCGTGGGACACGCTGAAGCTCCGGTCATCGACCGCGACGAAACAAATGGTCATCGACCTAACGGGCGTCAATAAAGCAACGAAGACCTTCGGGGAGACCTTGAAGGACATCCTTGGCAAGGCATTCCTCGGCCCGATCGGAAGCATGGTGGCGACGGCGGGGAAATGGATCGGCACGACGATCGGCGGCGCATACGCCAACGGCACGGACTTCGCCCCGGGCGGGCTGGCCCTCGTCGGAGAGCGCGGGCCGGAGATCGTCTCGCTCCCGCGAGGGTCCGCCGTCTATCCGCACGGCACCGCGCCCGCGGGGATGTCGTCGACCGCGAATACCTACAACATTACAATCGACGCGAAGAACATCCGGGAATTCAACGACATCGTCCGGTACGCCCAGGGCGCCCGCGTCGCGATGAGGAGGGGATGAGATGCCGCTTGCTTATAGATGGGATTTGAGGCTCGGAAGCTCCGACTTATCAAGCGTATATAAACGGATATACACGTTTCAGCCGAAGCATTCGGGCGTGGAAACGGAAACGAAAACAACATACAACACGAGCACAAGCGGGAAGGTGGGGTGGAATGTAAATATTGACGACGACACCTACTACCGAACCGTCGAGATACGCATCTATCGGGAAATCTTCGGGTTTTCGAGCGCGTTTGCCGGTCCCGCAGGAATGGATGTGAGCGAATACCGCAGCGAAATGGCAGACATTCTCAACGGAAAACCGGTAGAACCGGCTGCCGCGGATGCCAGCACCTATTCTCTGATGCTCGAGCTCAACGACACGATCAACGTCGGGACCGAGATCGCGCTCCTGTCATCTCAGGCGACGAGCGATAAAAGTGCGACATTGCAGTGGGGCATAACGAGCAGCGGCGACGCGGTAGGAAGCATATCTGCAGGGGCGAAGATCCTGACGAAAGCCCTGACGGCGGCGCAGGCTGCAAAAATCCTGCATACCTGTCAGGCAGTCATCCGTCCGACGTCCGAAGCGGCAAACGCAACAAGCGAAACATACATTGACCGTGACGCCTCCTCTCTCGTCATTGAGAGAAGAAACCCGGCGGCAAAGGGGATCGCGTCCGAGATCACGCCCGGGGCGCTCGCCGTCATCGTCGGCAACGAAGACACCGAGCTCCGGTACCGCTACGTGCAGAACTACGGCGGGTATGCGCAGGCGTACATCAGCGTCATCGCCGACAACGTCAACACGGGCGAGCGCGTCGTCATCGCAAAGAAGGCCGCGAAGGCTGTCGACGACGGTCTCACGGCGACCTACACGATCCCGGCGGACACGCTCGCGGCAGGCACGTGGGACGTCACGATCTGCGCGGCCCCGGCGGCCTCGGCGAACTACTACGGAAACGACGACGAATTCTGGACGACCGGGCAGACCGTCCGCTACACCGTCAAGGAAAACCCGACGGCGGGCGGCGTGACCTGCGACGGCAAGCCCGTCCCGACCGTGTCGTGGGAATCCTCGGCGCAGGCCGCGTGGCAGGTGCGCTTCGGCGACTACGACAGCGGCGCGCGGGCCGGGGATGAAACCTCCTTCACGGTGCCGAAGATCTTTTCGGACGGCGCGTACCCGGTCCGGGTGCGCACGGCGTCCCAGGCGGGCGAGTGGAGCGAATGGACGGACACCTACTGGGCGACGATCCGCAACGTGCCGCCGGAGGGCCGCGTCCTGCTCTCGGCGGAGACTGTCGCCGGAAACGTGCGGCTGACGTGGACGGAGGAGCAGGTGTACACCGAGCCGCTCCTCACGTCGGAAAGCGAGCCGCTCATGACGTCCGGCGGGAACATAATCCTCGCGTCGATGGTCGCGGCCCTGTCGGATCATTACGCCGTATTCCGAGACGGGAAGCTGATCGCGGTGACGGCGGATGAGTTTTACACCGACAAGACGGGCGGCGGCGAGTATCAGGTGATCGCGCTGACCGGGATGTACTATATTCCCTCCAACATCGTGGACCTATGGCCTCACATCGCGTGCGACCTGATCTCCTCCGACGGCGGGGAAACCTGGATCCCGCTCAAGTACACGCCCGACCTCAAATCCGAGCCGGAGGAGGTGCGGACGGAGATCACCTACTATTATTACGCGGGCCGGGAAAAGCCCATCGCCGTGAACACGCAGCAGAAGAGCCGCTCGAAGAGCTTCTCCTACCGTTTCAAACGGCGGAGGGACGCGCAGGCGCTCCGCGCGCTGAACGGGTGCGAGGTGATCCTCAAAACCTCCCGAGGCGAGCGGATCTGGGGCGTCGTGGAGGATATGACCTATACCGACGCGCACGTCGTGACGGTGAGCTTCTCGATCCGAGAAACTGACGAGGACGAAGATCATGTCGAATATAACGTATAGGCGCGGGTTGAACTCCGTCCGTTTCCTCTATTCCGTGTGGCGGGGAGGCGTTCCAGTCGCGAATCTCTCCCCCTACGGCGCAGGCACGATGACGCATTCCGCCGACGGCGAGCTGCAGGACAGCATACAGGCGACTTTCATCGACTATTCCGGAGAGGGCGTCGACTTTGTGACGGACATCCTCCGGGTCGAGTGCGAGATCAACGGCGAGATCTACCCGCTCGGTCGATACTGTATCACGACGGAAAAGCCGGGCATGCAGGGCGGCGTCGCGGTCGTGGACGTCGAGGGCTATTCCGTCCTCTGGATCCTGAAGCAGTGCAAGCTCGAGGCGATCCGCACGTGGGCGAAGGGGACGCAATACGTCGCCGTCATCAACGGCCTGATCGCCGAGGCGGGATTTTCGAGCTACGACATCACGCCGACCGACGCCGTGCTCGCGACCGACCGGGCGGACTGGGACATCGGCACCGACTTCCTGACCATTATAAACGACCTGCTCGCGGAGATCAATTACAATCAGCTTTTCGCCGATTTCGAGGGCACGATCCGGGGAACGCCCTACGTCGCGCCGACGATCGCGAGCGTCACGCACATCTACAATGAGGGCGAGAACTCCCTGATCTCGGCGGACTACGACACCGAGGCGGACCGCTACGACGTCGCGAATGTGTTCATCGTCGTCTGCGAAAACCCGGAGCTCTCGACGACCATGCGCGCCGAGAGCGTGAACGCCGACCCGAAATCGCCGTACAGCACGGTGAGCCTCGGGCGGCGCGTCCCGCGGATCGAGCGCGTCGACAACACGCCGAGTCAGGCGGAGCTGCAGGCCACGGCGGACCGCCTCCGCGCAGAGTCCATGCAGACGGAGGAGCGGATCGAGGTGACGACGGCGATCATGCCGGACCACGGCGCGAACGAGACGCTCCTCGTCCAGGTCGGCGACATCGCGGGCGTCTACCGTGAGACGGGCTTCGAGATCGAGCTCTCCGAGACCGGGCAGATGAAGCATAAAGCGGCGAGGGTGATCACATGACAAACTCAACAAACAATCCGTGGGAGCAGCTCTTCCGTCAGATGGGCGCGGAGTTTGCCCGCCAGGCGAAGGAGGCGTTCATCGGGACGGTCTCATCCGTCTCAACCTCCGGCATCGGCCTCACGATCGACGGGGACGACACGGGAACAAAAAAATACACCTGCGCGCGGTCGGAGCGATTCGCAAGCGGGGACCGGGTGCTCGTCGTGCGGGTGTCCGGCACCTACGTCGCCGTGTGCAAGATCGGATCCCCGGGCGGTCCCGCGGCGGCGACGCTGTCCATGACGCAGCCCGTCGGCGCGGATTCCTCCGGGGCGCTATGGACGGAACCGCTCGCCGTGGCTACGGCATCAAAGCTCGGCGGCGTCAAGCCGCTCAAAAAAACCAACGCGATGACGCAGGACGTCGGCGTCGACGAAGAGGGGCGTTTATACACGTTGCCGGCCACGAGCTACAAGCTGCCGACGGCGACGACGTCACAGCTCGGCGGAATCAAAACATCCGAGGCATATAGCTCGACGAAGCATACCGTAAAAGTGGCGGTAAACTCATCTGGCGTTTTATATGCAGAACAGCAAAGTGCAGGAAACGTCAGCCGGATATATGCCGGGACATCTACGACAAGCTATTTGGAGATGGACAGTCAGAAGGTGCTGAAACCGAGCGGGACAGGGTTTAACCTGGGGAATAGTACATACCCGTTTGCGGACGTTTATATGGGAAAAACCGGATCGACCAGCTATTATCTCAAAGTGTCGGACGCGTCGATTATACCGAACTCAACGACGGCGCTGACGAGTTATTATAATCTTGGCTCCTCGCTCTACCCGTTCAACCGCCTATACGTCAAAGAGTTATACATCAACGGAACAAAATTCACGCCGTCATAAGGAGGGCACATGAAAACCAATTATAAACGCATCATTGACGCCCGCGTGGGCCTCGCCAAACTCGCGAACACCGAGCTCCCCGCGCCGCTCCTCGACAAGCTCGCGCCGACGCTCGACGCTGCGGATCCCGTGATCGGCGAGTGGATCAAGGCCGAAGCCCTCCCGGAGGCGGAGAGGGACCGCCTCGAAAACCGTGAGACGGAGATCCCCGCGTGCTCGCTGCCGAGCCTGCCCGAGATCCGCATGACGTACCTCGAGCGGAAGGCCCTGCGCGGGATCGTGGATTTTGAGGAGGTGGAGTAAAATGCCGGACGGCAAGAAAATAAACGAGCTGACAGCCGCGTCGTCGATCGCAGACACCGACGTCCTGGCGCTCGAAAACTCGACCGGAACGGGCACAAAAAAGGCGACCGCCGCACAGCTCGCGGAGTATGCGAAAAGCAAGGGCGCGAACGTCGACGCGACGCTCACCCGGGCCGGAGTCCCCGCCGACGCGAAGGCCGCGGGGGATGGGATTGCTGAATCGAAAAGCGCGATAACGGATATTACAGGTGATACCCAAATTCCGCTTGTCGCAAACAAATACATCGATCTCTCCGGTTCTTCTGTTACTATGTCCGGCGGCGTTCCGCAATTTAGCGGGAGTTCTGCAACTTATTCTGTTGGCTATATGGAATGTTCTCCCGGTGATGAGTTTTGTGTCAGCGGAACAGGTGGGAGCCAAACAAGGCTGTGGGGATTTGTTGACTCTTCCGGAAACATTTTGGAGATAGCAAATACGAGTGTATCTGCCAACAGATTATTACTGACTGCGCCAACAAATGCGGCATATATCATTATTCACACGAGAACAAACGATAAATCATATAACGTTAATCACGGCTCGCTACTGAAAGATTATGTTACGTCACTCGGAAAAGTATATGATTATTATCCTCAACCGATTGAAAGAGCGGAATTTACACAATTAAATAATCTGCTAATCGGATCATCAGCATTGTTAGAAAGAAATAACTTATACGGATTTTATTTTCCGTGCCTCCCGAATCACAAATATCATATTATCAGAAACGCAGATCTCAGGTTTGCGGTTACTTATACAACTGAAACGCCGAAAGCGGGAGTGGCGACACATAATAACCAGAGTCACAACATAACAAGCGGGACTGTTGATTCAAACGAACTGGACGTGTTGACAATAGAGACAGGAGCTGACGCAAAGTATATTTATGTCTATTATGCGAACATGAATGCGGATTCATACATTGAAGATGCTGAAACTCAATATGCATCAATAAAAGTATGCGGCCCCGCATTAGCCTTGAAACGCAGTTTTGTTACGCCACAGATGTTTTGCATCGAGCCGGGAGATCGACAAGACAAAACATTATTGTTCAACCTGATGATCGGCTATCTCGCAGAGCATACTGACATAAAAACCATCTATTTTCCGTGCGGCGTTTATTGGGGGCAACTAAATATCACAAATACAGCCCTTCGGAAGATCGTGATTCATGGAGACGGGTTGAACACAGAACTTTGTGGAACAACGGCACATCCGATACCAATGCTGTTCAACGGGATCAATTATTTTACAGTCCACGACATGACGATCAGAGCGGGAAATGCAAGACTCGGTACATTAACCTTGAATGATTTTCTTGCAAAAACATGGAAAGGAATTGTGGCAAGCAATTCCCCATACGGGCATATATATAACGTATATGTGAATTCGCTGGATGATTGCATCACGATTGATAACGGCAGTTATAGAACAGTGATAGATCATGTTATATGCGGGAATTTGGTCGAAAACGGTGCATTTGCAAACATCAATAATACCGACCCTCTGGATCCCAATAATCCCGGAAAAAATACAACGTATGCACAAAATTCCTTTATCGCTTTGATGCCGCGCATTCACAAATCAATCGCGATTAAACTGAATCAATCTAATGAATGCACACTTTCCGATATATATTTGAACCGTTGCGGACGTGGAATTCTTGCAAGTTTTGGAACGTCGGGGGCGAAAATACACAACGTCGAGGCAGAGCTTATAGCGGGGTATGCCTTAAAAGCTACACAAGGTGGATATACAATATCGAATTTCCGGGTGGATTCAGCCGGGCAATACAATGAAGAGGCGGCGGTATATGTGGGCACTACGCTGACAGGAGACTATCAATACGGCAATTTTACAGATATTGTAAATATGACGGTATTGCAATCCGCATCAGGTGGGATTGTTTTGATGGACAAGCTGACGTATGCGTCCATGAGAAACTGCACTTTCATGAATAATTCGTCGTGGTACACGTCGTTTAACTACTATCATCTACACGAGAACGAGGACCGTTCCGAATGGAACCCGGAATCGTGGGAACCTTTGCCGGAAATTCTTATAAAACCCGATGTAAGTTACAACATAATTGATGCTGTCATCAATGCGGACTTTCAGTCAAGAAAAAGCGGTGAATGGTGCGGATATTCCAATGGTGTCAAGTTTGAGGACAAAAATGGCGTTTACACACAACGGATTAATGATATAAAAGTGATATTCGGCTATGATGCGGAAGATCCAACCGGGGAAAGCCTTCCGACAAGCATAAAGAATAATATTTCTCCGTATAACGTAGCGCCTGACGAAAATAGGATAATTTGGAATTGTACCGAGATCCGAACCATCACGGCATAACACGAGGTTTAAGCCAGCAACCCGAACACCATAAGGCGTTCTGCACGGCGGGCGGATGGTACCGTCTGCCCGCCGAACACTAAAAAGAAAGGCAAACAAAATGACATGGTATGAAATCGCCTTGACCGTCCTCGGCTCCATCCTCGCGAGCAATGGGCTGTGGGGCCTCATCGCAAAGCTCACGGAAAAGAAAAGCGCGACGAACAAGCTGCTCATGGGCCTCGCGTACAGCGAGATCATCACGCGCGCGGAACAATACATCGCCCGCGGTTACATCACGACGGACGAATACGACGAGCTCAACCGCTATCTGTACGAGCCGTACAAGTCAAAAGGCGGGAACGGGACAGCGGCGCGGCTTATGGAGCAGGTCAAAAAGCTGCCGCCGAATCCGCCCGCGAAGAATGGAGGCGGAAAATGACACTCGCCCTCCCATACAGGGGCAAAATGCAATTCTCCTCGCCCTACGGCGACAGGACGCTGAACGGTTCGTATGACTGGCACTCCGGGATCGATCTCGTCGGGATGGACGAGAAAATCGTCCGCGCGCCTTGTGCCGCCCGCGTTGCGGTGTCGACGATCCTGTACAAGGAATTCGACCGGACGCGGACGTGGGAGTGGGGGAATTACATCCGCATCGACTGCGACGACGGAACGCGCGTCTACCTCTGCCACCTCGCGGAGCGATACGTCGAAGCCGGACAGACCGTCTCCATCGGCGAACCGCTCGGCATGGAGGGAGAGACGGGCTACGCGTTCGGTTCTCACCTGCATTTCGAGGTACGGCGCGGAGACAAGGCGGTCAACCCCTGCCCGCTCCTCGGCATCGAGAACCGCGCGGGCGTGATCCTGCAAGGCTCGCCCGTGGAAAACTGGTATGACGCCGACGTCGCATGGGCGCAGGAAGCGGGCATCCTCCGCGGCGTCGGAAACGGACAGCTTGATCTGGACAGCCCGTGCACACGTGCGCAGATGTGCGCGTTCTTGCATAGGTTATACGACAAAATCAAAAACGAAAAGGAGACTGCAAAATGAAAGAAATCATCCGCAAACTCACCTCTCGGAAATTCTGGGGCTTCCTGATCGGCGTTGCCCTCGGTCTCGGGCTTGCGCTCGGCGTGCCGGAAGAGCAGATCGGGGAAATCTCTGCAACCGTACAGAAAATCGCCGGGTACATCGGCGCGATCCTCTCGTGTGCGGTCTACATCATGGGAGAGTCCGGCATCGACGCCGCGCGCGTCCAGAACGAGGGAATTAAGCAGCCGTGGATTGAAGTGATGAAAAAACTTCTCGAAATGTCGCGATACATCCCATCCGGTGAATGCGAAGTCATCAACACGGAAAAAACTGCAAGCACGGAAAACCAGAACGAACCGCTCCCGGAGATCGAGGACGAAAAATAATTGCAAAACCGGAAATATCTTCAGTCATAGGCACTAAAAATAGTGTATAATGAAGAAGAGAAATAAAAGGAGGGTGCGGAAAATTAGTTATATTCATTTTAACGCCAACCCCGTACACAACCGGGTCGAGGATTGCACCGTCCGCGCGCTGGCCTGCGCCCTGGACACGTCGTGGGATCGTGAGTACGTCCGGCTCGCCGCGCAGGGGTTTGACATGAAGAGCATGATGCACGACAATGACGTGTGGGGCGCGTACCTGCTCGACGAAGGATTCACGGCGCACGGCCTCGCGGAGTCCATCCTCCGGCGGTACACCGTCCGCGATTTTGCCGCAGACAATCCCCGCGGGATCTATGTTGTCCGCACGAACGGGCACGTGCTCACGGTCCGGGACGGAGATTATTTTGACACATGGGACTCCGGCGACGAGGTCCCGATGATGGTTTTTGAAAGGAGATAACCATGCCATACAGCAACTCATTCCCCGCGAGTTATCCCGCATATCCCTACGGAGGGTACGGAGGGTACGGAGGGTACGGCGGGTATGTGCCGACCGGGTACTACCAGCCACAGCCCCAGCCGCAGCCCGCCGCACAGCCGCAGCAGACAGGGAAGACCTACTACCCGCCGAACTGGCTCAAAAGCGAGGCGGAGCTCGACGAGTACAGCGTCCAGCAGGGCGAGCCTCTCTTCGCGTTTATCCACGACGCGAGCGGGAACGACCGCCTTGTGATCCGCAAGATCGGAGACGACGGTCTCCCGCATGACGAGACGATCCCACTCGAGTTTCCGAAGGAGGAGAAGCTGACGCACAAGGACCTCGAAGGCTATGTACGGGCCGAGGATTTCACCGCGGTCGTCCGGGAGCTCCGCCAGATGCGGACGCGGCTTGACGAGCTGCAGGCCTCCGCGGAACCGCAGCCGAGACGGACCCGCAAGGCCGCGCCGCAGACGTGGGAGGAGGACGAAGATGGGACTGTTTGATCGTATATATGGCAAGCCGCAGGCGACACAGCCCGCCGCGCAGCCCCAGCAGAAGCAGAACACGCCCGCGCCGCTCTTTCAGAACCGGAGCGCGATGATGAAATGGTTCGAGCAGCAGAAGGCGCAGTATCACGGTGATCCGCAGGCGGATTTCCAGCGCATGGCGGCACAGTACCCGCCGCAGGTCGCGCAGATGGCAATGATGGTCGCCGGGAAAATCTTCGGCGGAAAATAAAAACAGAAATACATAACTGGCCAGTTTGTATTTATAAAAAACACACGAAAGGAAACACAAACTATGGCAATCGGAAACGACAGCAACATGGTCATGCCCGTCCAGCCCTATGGGAACGGATGGGGAGGCTACAACAACGGGTGGGGCGGATTCGGCGGACTTGGAGGCGACGGTCTCCTGCTCGCGCTCTTCCTCCTCCCGCTGATCGCGTGCTTCGGCGGCTTCGGTGGCTTCGGCATGGGCGGCTTCGGTGGCTTCGGCATGGGCGGTCTCGGGATGATGTTCCCGTGGCTCATGGCGCAGAACGTCGACAACGACGTCAACGCCGGATTCGCAAGCGCGGGTCTCTCCGCGGCGGTCGCGGCAAACGGAAACGCGATCAACAACGGCTTCGCGGGCGTCAACCAGGCGATCTGCGGCGTCAATCAGAACATGGCGCAGGGCTTCGCCAATGCGGAAAGCGCGGCGGCTGCCCGTCAGATGGCCTCCCTCGAGCGCTCCTTCGCGGCTCAGACGGCGATTGACGCGCGCCTCGATTCCCTCGCGATGGCTCAGCAGGCCGGGATCTGCGAGAACCGCGCGGGCATCGCCGACGTCAAGTATACCGTCGCGACGGAGAACTGCGCGGATCGTTATGAGGCCGCGAAGAACACTCGCGACATCATCGACGTGGTCGGCACCAAGTCTCAGGCGATCATGGACAAGCTCTGCCAGCTCGAGCTCGACGGCGTCCGCCAGAACTACGAGGCGCGCATCGCAAACGATGCGGCCCGGATGGCCCAGCTCGCGCAGGAGAACACCGCGCTCCGCTTCGAGCGTTCGCAGACCGCGCAGAACGCTTACATCGCGCAGACGGTCAACGGCGCGATCGACGCAAGCTACAACCGCTTCAAGGACTGCCCGGTCGGCACTGTCCCGGTCTACGGACCGCAGCCGATCTACCAGTGTCGGCAGGGCAATGCGGGATGCCCGTGCGGTTACGCGGCGGCGTAAGGAGGCAGCAGCATGATTTTTGAGTATGCTGCCCCGGCCGCCCAGACCATCAATCCGGGAGAGAGCGCGATCTTTACGGTAACGCTCTCCTCGTGCCCGTGCGGGTGCGGATGCGTCCGGCATTTCGACGGCGAGAGCGGCTTTCTTCTCGCCGGAGGGGCTGGCGGTCGCTCAGGGTGCGGGTGCAGACAGCGCACGCGGAACTTCTTTGTGGATTTCGGCGCGAACGTCGGGATCCCGGAGGGTGGAACCGCGGCGCCTGTCCAGGTCGCGATCACGCGCGAGGGTGAGACGCTGCCTTACACAACCATGCAGGTAGAGCCTGCCGTCGGAGAGCTGGCAAACATCAGCCGCGCGACACAGGTGCCGATCTGGACGGGATGCTGTCAGACGGTGTCTGTCCGCAACATCGGGACGACGCCGATCACGATGCAGAACGCGAACATCGTGATCGACCCGCGACGGAGAGGAGGTTAAACAGTGGACGAACGGGACTATATGGATCTGATAGAGATCTACGAGTACCACCTCAAGGATCACCTCGAGCGCGCCCGCGGGCAGAACAATCTCCCCGACGAGGAAGCAGAGAGAGGCAAATGCCTCCTCTCGGCGATCACGAAGGCGCAGACCGCGATCGCGATGAAGCGCTCCGGCTATTCCGGGCACGGCTACCCCTACGATGACGGATATTCCTCCGCGCGTGGGGATATGGCTCCCCGGGAGATGCGGGATCACTCCATGAGCGGCGAGATGCCCTGGGATGATCGGCGGACCAGCCGCAACGGCGGAGAGGGCAAGATGATCGAGTGGCTCCGCCGCGTCGCGCGCGAGGACCGCAACGGACAGCGCAGAGAGCTCGCGCAGCAGATGCTCGACGAGTTTGCAAGCCGCTGAAAACCAAAAAAGGAAAGGACCTTCGGGTCCTTTTCTTTTTGCATGGAGTTTATATAAACTATGCATAACGCACAAAGACTTTATATAAAGTCTGTGCAATCTGTATATTGACATTATATAAACTCTATGCTATAATATAAGCACAGTAAGGGAAGCGGCGCCCGATAAAGCCGCAGAAAGGAAACAAAATGGAAAACAATTACTCCACATACACCGAAACTTTGGCAAACTCTCTCGACAAGATCAAAGAAGTTGAGAAAGAATTGATCAGGGATGCGCTCACCCGCCGCGCAAGCACACAGGAATACACGCTTTGCATGAACAAGGATGGAGAGGTTGACTACGACTTCGAGGGCGGCTTGATGGAAGACGCCGTCGTGCTGGAAAGCTGCGGAATCTGGGACATCCGCGAGGGCTACTATGCCGGGAGCGGCATTGAGTACACCGAAGAGGGCATCGATCCGTCCGACATCAACGATGATTGGGTGGAGTCCATGGTAGACTCGTCTGTAGACGGATGGAAACGCGCTGTTGAAGAGGCGGACGAAGAGGAAGCATCCAGACGCAGATGGGAAGAGGATTGAACGACCATGAGACTTGACCTGACCGTCAAATATCAATGCGGATGCACCGAGGACATCCGCACGGAAATCAAAATCCCCGAAGAATTGACACATGGAGAACGTGACGAAGAAACCGACCGAAAAATCATTGACTACATCGTGGAAAACTACCGTGTAGAGCGGTGGCGCTGTCCGAAGGGTCACGGATTAGGAATACCGGATGGATTCGAGAAAATCGTCAGCATAAACAACTAAATAACAGAAAGGAACAGCAAATGAAAAACTGGTACTTTGTCCAAGATTGCACAAATAGCCGCTCAGAAATCTACGACGAAATTCTCCCCGCCAAATCGAAGGAAGACGCGTTTGAGTGTGCTTCCGCGAAATGGGAAGCAATTTCCGAAACCGACCGGCGCAAGACGGATGAAGCGTTCATTGGGTTCGCCGACGTCGACGAGTTTGGATGTGTGGATTACAACACTATGACCGATATTGTCTATCTCAAAGAAAGAGCGTGAACCGCCTACACGGGCAGAAAGGAATAAACCATGAAAAAAATAATCAACGGCAGGGTCTACAACACGGAGACGGCGCAGGAAGTCGGGAGCTGGTCAAATAACCTCTCGTACCGCGATTTTGATCACTGCGAGGAGGCCTTGTACCGGAAGAAAACAGGCGAGTATTTCCTCCACGGCGTGGGCGGCCCGAGAAGCCCCTATGCCGAGCGCATCGACAACAAAAGTTGGAGCGGAGGCAGCGCGATCCGTCCGCTGACGTTCGAGGAGGCGTGCAAGTGGGCCGAAGAGAAACTCAGCGCCGGAGAGTACGAGGCGATCTTCGGAGAGGTCAGCGAAGACGAGACGGACTGCCTGATCTCCGCGATCATAAAGGCAAGCAACCGCGAACGCCTCCGCCGAGCTGTCGAGCAGAACGGCAAAACTATCGGAGCGATCCTCGACGAGCTGATTGAGAAGAATCTGTGAACGGAGGGAGAAGCATGATAGCGGCGATTAAAAGCGGGCGGGAAATCCGTCTCGCGAAACTGAAAAAGCACGGAGGAAAATGGACGACGTGCGGAGGGGCTTTCACGGTGGCGGATGAAAAAATCATCCAGATCGCAGACCTCACGGACGCACAGAAGGAAATGATCGTGAAATGGTACGCCGAATGCGGGAAACGAGAAATTGAAGCGGAGATCGGAAAGCATCCTGAATTAAAATCCAACCGCGCCGCATGGCTTGAAACCCTGAAAGCGCAGGACTTTGAATCCGTCGTGAAATCTTTTGAAAAGGATGCGGAATACATATTATAAAAAAGCGGAGGCCTTGACGGTCTCCACTTTTATTATTATGCAGTATAAGCACCGAGGGTGTCGTTCATCACCCCCGAGATGCTATTACAGCATCACAAATAAAAAATCTGAATCTCGACGGGGGTCCACTCATTTCTGCCGGAGAGGCGGGGGCGCGGGTATAGGTGATCCGGTCGATTATTTTTTTCAGCGCGGCGTTGAGCTCGGCGGGTGGGGTGTCCGGGTCGTCGATCAGGGCGAGGCAGGCGGCGAGATTCGCGCGGAGGGCTTCGGCGTGATCCGCGTCCTCTGCCTGGGCGTCGATCCGGGAGAGGGCCGCGGTGATCTCTCCCTCTCGCTCGTCGAGCTTCGCCCGGCGCTCGAGGAAGATCTCGTCTGTATAGACACCGCGCTCGAGGAATCCGAAGAGCCGCTCGCGCTGCCGTCCGATCTCAGCGAGCTCGTCGGCGTACACCTTCCGCATGTCCGCCGCGGGGGACTCCGGCTTCTCCTCCCCGGCGTCGACGTCCAGGTCACGCAGGGAGGCCGAGAGGGTCGCGCAGAGGACGCCCATCACCTCGCGCAGATACGCCCCGCGCATGTGGCACCCGCGGGAGTACGTGCAGCGCATCGTGTAGTCGATCAGCTCCGTCGATTTATAATGCCGGGTCGGGACCGCCGTCATCGTGTGCCCGCAGTTTCCGCACCGCAGGAGCCCGGCGAGGGGATTCCGCATTTCCTTCGGGCGGTTCGCAGCGGGGATCTTCCGCCCACGGCTGACGTCCTGCGCCTCGCGGAAGAGGTCGTCGGAGATCAGGGCCGGGTGCCGACCGTCGACGAGGATCACGTCCTCCCCGTCGTGCCGCCGCTTCACCGTCACGACCTCGCCGTCCCGGTACTCTTTTTCACCGCGCCGGAAGCCCCAGCGGATCTTTCCGGTATAGACGGGATTCTCGATGATGTGGCGGAGCTTCGCCGGATTCCACTCCCCGCCGTCGCGCGTCGTAAGGCCGAGGGCGTTGAGGCGGTCGGAGATCACGGTCGGGCCGATCTGCTCATGCGCGTACATCTCAAAAATCATCCGCACGATCGGCGCCTCGCGGGGATCCCCGGCGAGGGTGGGCTTGCGGTTCACGGTCGCCCGCTGGTACCCGAAGGGCGCGACGGCTGACACATAATTCCCCTCCCGGCAGGACTGCTCCACGCCGCGGCGGAGGATCTTTTTGACATACGAGAGGTATTCCCGCCCGTGGAGGAGCTCCATCTCAAAATACTGCCGGTCATAATCATCGGCGAGGGAGAGGGTCCGCGTCGGCGTGATGATCTGGCACCGCGTAAACTGAAAGAGCCGCTCGAGCTCGCCGATATCGAGGAAATCGCCGCGGGAGAGACGCTGCAGCTCCACGACGAGGACGCCGTCGACCTCGCGGTTCTGCACGCGGCGGATGAGGTCCTGCATCACGGGGCGGCTCTCGATGGTCTCGCCGGACTGCACCTCGCGGAGGATCTTCTCGGGCGGGAGCGGCGCGTCATAGGTCCGGCGGCACCAGTCCTGCAGGATGCGTTCGTGCCGCGCGAGAACCGCCTCGACGCTGTCCTCGCCGTCGTCGCGCGATTTGCGCAGGTACGCGACGATCCGGGAGAGCGTGACGGGCGCGGTCACGGCGTCGCCTCCGTTTCCGTCTGTTCGGCGCGGGCCGGGGGCGGCGGGATCCTGTTTTCCTTCGTGTAGCCCGGCAGGGTTTTATAGATATAAAGGCCGAAAAGAATCGCGCCGCCAATCAAAAGCCCGGCAAGAATGCAGAGAAGCGTCGGCTTAATATCCGAATTATGAAGCACAATCGGTTCAGCGTACGCGGCCTTCGCGCCTTGCGACGGAGATCGATAGGAAATGCCCGTTCCGGGGATGGAGGTCGTCGTGTAAGTTTTCCCGGTCGCGCTGTGGGTGTACCGAAAGCCCTTCGTGCCGACGGACCAGCCGATCCCGGATGAAGAGATATTGATGCGGAGCGGGCCGAAATTCTTTGATTTTCTGAAACGGTAGCCCATCGGATCACCTCATAGCATATCTCGCCCGTAGCCGTCCGTTGTGGAGAAAGCCTCGAAAAACGCGACGATTCCGGTCACGATCAGGCCGATCGGCGGGAGGGAGATCGCGGACGTCAGAACGACCGAAGCGACGGAAAGTGCAAACAGAAACGCACCTGCGCTGGTTTTGCCTCTGTAAAAATTATGCGCTCCGAGGCATCCGAGGATCAGCGCGAGGCCGACATAAATGCTGTAGCATTTCAGCGGCGGAGAGGGCGGCGCGGGCTTTTTTGCCGCCTCGTCGTCGGAGACGATCAGATCCCCGACGCAGCCCTTGCAGATATGCGTCCCGCGGACAGGAACGAGGCACTCCTCGCAGAAAAATTGACCGCAGACAGCGCAGGTGCCGTCCGCGTCACGGTCGGTATGGATGCGGCATTTACTCATGGTTTCCTCCTCATTTCAGTCTTTTTTGCAGGCACACCGCGCGGCCCAGGATGCGGATCTGGTTGAGCTGCTCACCGCTGTACACCTGCGTGCGGAACGCGGGATTCGCGGGGGTCAGGATCAGCATGCCCTCGGCGGGGCGGTAGTCGCAGAATTTTAAAGTGGTCTCGTCACCGATGCAGACGGCGGCGATCTTTCCGCTGTCAACGACGGGGGCCTGTTTGATGAAAACGATGTCGCCGTCCTCGATGTGGGCGCCGTTCATCGAGTCGCCGGAGGCCCGGACGCAGAAATCCGCGTCGATGTCGTCGGTCGCCTCGATCCACGCCTCATGCTGCTCCTCCGCGAAGGTCGGCTCGCCGCACGCGATTTTCCCGAGGAGCGGAAAGGCCTTCTTTCGGATCGGCATGATCCCTGAAACACCTTCGGCGGATTCCCATCCCATCAAATAGGCGGGACTGGTCCCGAGAACTTCGGCGAGCTTCGCGATCTTGTCGCGGCGCATGTTCTTGATCATGCCGCTTTCCCATTTCATCACGGTCGCCTTGTTGACGCCTACCGCGTCGCCGATTTGTTCGAGGGTCAAGCCTTTTTTTATTCTTAATTGGTTGATTTTCTCGCCTATATCCATGATAGCCCTCCTTGATGTGTTTCTATTATATCATAAAAGTTTCCGAAATGCAATAGAAAAACGCGAAAAAGAAACGAAAGTTTCTGAAAAAACTTTTCAAAAAGGGGTTGACAATAGGAAACAAATGCGTTATAATGGTTGCGTAAAGGAAACCGGAAAGGAGACATACAAAATGGACAAGGAGCTTTTACTTTACGAAATCCGTAAAAACGGAATGACCGCCGAGAAAGTCAGTCAGGCGATCGGCATTTCAAAATCTGCTTTCTCGAAGAAAATCAACGGGAAAAGCGAATTCACCCTCAGCGAGATTCAGGCGATCGTGAACGTGCTCGGCCTTGAATCCCCCATGGCGATTTTTTTTGCCGCAAAAGTTTCCTAAAAGCAACAGCGAAGAAATGAAAAGCGATATTCAGAAAGAAGAGGAGGGGTGAGGGATGAATTTTAAAACGATGCCAAACCAAAGAACGGTGAATGTCAAAATCACACGCACGGAACTGAACGACCTGATCCTCGCGTGCGACATGGTCGAGTGGGACCGTCAAAATTACGGCGGGAACGGGAAAAAATGGAAAGCCCTGCGCGACAAGCTCGCCGAACAGCGCGACGCCTTCGACGCCAAGATTGAGGAGGAAGAGCGAAGATGAACGAAAACGCCCTTGTCATGGAGGAGCTCGGCGAGTGGGCGCGGCGGCTGGCCTCGGCGGCGACGTGGTACAATTTCTGCGTCGACCGCTTCGGGTCCTGCCGCGGGCGGCTGTCGGAATGCGTCAGCGCGGAGAGGGACTTCCGCCGCCAGCTCGTCGAGGCGCACATTGAGGGGATCAGAACGCACTATGAGGTCATGAGCGGCGGCGGGCGCGGGAAATTCCTGAAGGACTACATCACCCGCGTCACCGTCACCCGGAGGGACATATCCGTCTCCTGCCGGGCGAAGCTCTACGGGCACGGAGAGGGGGAGGAGACATGAAGATCACACGGAGCGAGGAGACCGCGGGCGGCGTGCGGGTGCGCGTCACGACGGTCGACACGGGCCGGGGCGTCGGCGTCGCGCGGATGCCCGTCCTCGACGGAGAGGGCGAGCGGAGGCGTGAGGAGCGGATCGCAGAGGCGTTCGCGGGGCTTCTCCGGGGATGCGT